>Ga0114956_1000228_pt1 | contig 37420 bp, 36 predicted proteins | sample MaitaG_FD_87304 | JGI IMG/M metagenome (GOLD analysis project Ga0114956, IMG submission 87304) | Marine algal microbial communities from Maine, USA - Maine_Asex2 metaG | ecosystem: Host-associated > Algae > Red algae > Unclassified | place: Maine, USA | collected 2015-01-05 | reverse complement strand
GCCCCTTCGGCGACGACGATGATCGACGCGTACTTGCCCTGTTCGTGGCGGCGGCGAAGCGCATCGGACACCGCCTCGATATCGAACGGTTCCTCGGGAATCAGCGTCAGCGTCGCGCCACCGGCAAGACCGGCCCATGTCGCGATGTGGCCGACGTGACGGCCCATCACCTCGACGACCATGACGCGGTCGTGCGACTCAGCGGTCGTATGCAGCCGGTCGATGGCTTCGGTCGCGATGCTCACCGCAGTGTCGAAACCAAAGGTCTGATCAGTGAGCGCAACGTCGTTGTCAATCGTCTTCGGTACGCCGACAACCGGCACGATGCCGGTCTGGTGAATGGCGTGCGCACAGGACAGCGACCCCTCGCCGCCGATGACGACCATCGCTTCGATGCCGAGATTGTCGATCGTCGCCCGGCATCGGTCGAGGCCATCGTCGGTCATGAATGGGGTTTCACGGGAGGTGCCAAGAATCGTGCCGCCGCGCGGCAGTGTGCCTCGTAACCGGGCGATGTCGAGCATTTCGTAGTCGCCCGCCATCACACCCTTCCAACTGTCGTGGAAACCAAAGACCTCGTCGCCATAGACCTTCTTTGCCTTCCGGACGACGGCCCGGATCACCGCGTTCAGGCCTGGGCAATCCCCGCCGCTCGTTAGCACACCAACGTTCATGTGATTCCTTCCACGGTTCGTATTGTCGCAGGCCAGACGGGGCTTTCCGAACACCCTTGCCGACAAGTTTCCATCGAGCGGACGCTGACCGGTAGGTTGCGCACATGAGTCTTGTTGTTGCAATCGATGCTGGCACCACGGGTATCCGATCGACGGCCATCGACCGGTCGGGCACGATCGTCGCGTGGGCCTATCGGGAGTTCACCCAGTTCTTCCCCGAACCTGGCTGGGTCGAACACGACGCCGACGAGATTTGGGAGACAACTCTCGAAACGCTGACCGAGTTGGCCAGCCAGATCGATCGGCCGATCGACGCAATTGGCATCACGAATCAGCGCGAAACCATCGTGGCCTGGGACCGTGATTCGGGACGTCCACGGCACCGGGCCATCGTCTGGCAAGACCGTCGCACCGCAGCGATGACCGACCAGCTTGAAGCCGATGGGCACCTGCCACTGATTCGTTCGAAGACCGGCCTTGTACTCGATCCGTACTTCTCCGCATCGAAGCTCACCTGGCTGTTCACTGAGGGCGGTGTCGAGCGGGACGACAACCTGGCGATCGGCACGATCGATACGTGGCTGCTGTGGAAACTCACCGACGGCGCCGTGTTCGCAACCGAACCGTCGAACGCGTGCCGCACGTTGCTCTTCGACATCGATGCAATGGCCTGGTCGCCTGAGCTGTGCGAGCTGTGGGGTGTGCCGATGCAGTCGCTTCCCGAGGTTCGCCCCACCAGTGGCCGGTTCGGCACCACGGCCTCGTCGTGTCCGATCGGCGGCGACATTCCGATCAGTGGCATGGCGGGAGATCAGCAGGCCGCGCTGTTTGGTCAGGCCTGCTTCGAGGCCGGCGACGCCAAGAACACGTACGGCACCGGGTCATTCGTTTTGATGAACGTCGGACCCGACCGGCCCGCTCCGGTCGACGGCCTCCTAACGTCGGTGGCCTGGACACTCAGCGACGGAACCGTCGCCTATGCATTGGAGGGAGCCATCTTCGTCACCGGCGCCGCGGTTCAGTGGCTGCGCGACGGACTCAACATCATCGACGACGCCGCTGAACTCGAACCCCTCGCCCTCGAATGCGACGACACCGGCGGCGTGGTGTTTGTACCAGCGCTAACCGGGCTCGGCAGTCCGTGGTGGGATCCTCACGCGCGCGGAACGATCGTCGGGCTTACCCGTGGCACCGGCCGGGCCGAAATCGCCCGGGCCACGATCGAGGCCATGGTGTACCAAACCCGCGACGTCGTTGACGCCATGGCGGCAACCTCTGGCGCAGGCGTGCGACGGCTGCGGGTCGACGGCGGGGCGTCGGTTATGGACACCATGCTGCAGCTGCAGGCCAACCAACTCGGCGTTGCTGTCACTCGCCCTGCCGAGCAACAGACGACGGTACTCGGGGCCGCGTTTCTCGCCGGCCTCGCCGAGGGGGTATGGGCATCGATCGACGAGATCGCCACCATCTGGGCCGAGGACGCAACCTTTAACCCCGACCCCGCCTCTGACCCCGAACCCGGTCACCAACAATGGCTCAACGCAGTTTCATCGTCTCGGCGGTAACACTGTTCCTCGCTGCGCTCCGAAGCGTTGCACGCAGCACCTGCCGTACGCATCGCGACGCAGGAGCGATCAATGACGCTGTTCCTCGCTGGGCCCGGAAGCGTTGCACGCAGCACCTGCCGTACGCATCGCGACGCAGGAGCGATCAGTGACGCTGTTCCTCGCTGCGCTCGGAAGCGTTGCACGCAGCACCCGCTAAACGCATCGCGACGCAGGAGCGATCAATGACGCTGTTCCTCTGCGCTCCGAAGCGTTGCACGCAGCACCTGCCGTACGCATCGCGACGCAGGAGCGATCAATGACGCTGTTCCTCGCTGGGCTCGGAAGCATTGCACGCAGCACCCGCTAAACGCATCGCGACGCAGGAGCGATCGGTGACGCTGTTCCTCGCTGGGCTCGGAAGCGTTGCACGCAGCACCAGCCGTACGCATCGCGACGCAGGAGCGATCAGTGGCACAGCTCGGTGAGGGTTTGGCGGATGTTGCGGACGGCTTGGTTGATGCGTTGTTCGTTCTCGATGAGAGCGAACCGAACGTGACCCTCGCCGCCTGGACCGAAGCCGACGCCAGGTGACGTTGCGACCTTCGCGTCTCGCACGAGGCGGGAGCAGAATTCGACCGAACCCATGTGACGGTACGGCTCGGGAATCGGCGCCCAGACGAACATGGTGCCGCGCGGTTTTTCGATGGGCCAGCCGATGCGAGCCAGGCCATCGCAGAGCGCGTCGCGTCGCCGCTGGTAGATCTCGTTGACGATCTTCGGGTGATCTTTCGCCTCATTCAAAACAACTGTCGCGGCGATCTGAATCGGTTGGAACGCGCCGTAGTCGAGATAGGACTTCAGCTTCGTGAGCGCTGCGACGACTTCTGGATTGCCGGCCATGAAGGCGACGCGCCAACCAGCCATCGAGAACGACTTCGTCATCGAATAGAGCTCGACCGCGACATCCTTCGCTCCCTCGGCTTCGAGGATCGACGGCGGCAAGTATCCGTCGTAACCGATGTCGGCGTACGCGTTGTCGTGTACGAGCAATACATCGTTTTCTCGGGCAAAGTCGACCGCCTTCTGCATGAAGTCGACGTCGACGCACGTTCCGGTGGGGTTGTGCGGAAACGACAACAAGATCACTCGAGGCCGCGGCCACGAGTACTCCCACCGCTCCTGCATCGCCTCGAAGAAGTCGGCCCCGACGCCGAGAGGAATCTCGCGGACTTCGGCTCCGGCAAACAGCGGCGCGTACAGATGGATCGGATACGACGGCGTCGGCACGAGCACGGCGTCGCCAGGTTGGGCCAGTGTCCACATCAGGTGTGACAGGCCTTCCTTCGCACCGATCGTGTTGATGATTTCGGTCTCGGGGTCGAGCTGCACACCGAAGCGCGATTCGTAGTAGGCGGCCATCGCTTCGCGCAGTTTTGGAATACCACGGCTCGACGAGTAGCGGTGGTTCCGCGGATTCTCGGCCGCCTCGGTCAGCTTCGCGACGGCGATCTCCGGTGAGGGCAGGTCCGGGTTACCGAACCCGAGGTCGATGATGTCGTCACCGTTGCGACGACCTTCGACTTTGAGCGAGTCGATGATCGTGAAAACATACGGAGGCAGGTTGTTGATGCGACGGAAGTCCATACGCCCTGCACAGTAGCCAACGGCCCGCTAGGCCCCAGACCGCGCAGGCGCGAAGTTCATGCCCCGTTCACACGAGACCGGTCCGCTCCGGCGACGAGGGCGAACCTGGCTACGCGACGAGATCGCGCACGAGCAGGCCGGCGCCAAGCGCGCCGGCGAGACCGCCGTGGCTTGCACCAAGAATCGGCAGCTCAGGCCGCCGAAGCCGGTCGACCATCACCTCGTCGAACCCGCGCCGTACCGCGTCGAAGAACACATCGCCGATGTCGCTCAGGCCACCACCGATAACGATGACCTCCGGGTCGAGAACGTTCACGAGGTTGTTCAGGCCAATCGCGATTTGATGGGCAAGGTCGACGAGCAGCGCGCGAGCGACGGGGTCACCCTTCGCAAGCAGCTTCGCGACGTGTTCGCCTTGGATGTCGTCGACGTTGCCGCCGGCCTCGGCCACGATCGTCGGGGCTCGGCCCTTGGCCGCGGCGTCACGAGCGAGCCGTCCGAGGGCGCCGCCCGACGCCATCTGTTCCCAGCAGCCGTGCCGCCCGCAGACACACGCCGGTCCGCTCGGGTCGATGATCATGTGACCGATCTCGCCAGCGAGACCATGCGAGCCGCGCCGCAGTTCGCCATCGATCACGAAACCGCCGCCGATACCGGTCCCGAAGGCGACGAAGACGATGTCTTTGTACCCCTCGCCAGCACCGGTCTTGGCTTCGGCCCAGGTGGCAGTCGTCGCATCGTTCTCGGCGACAACGGGAACCCCAAAGCGCGCTTCAAGTTCGCTCTTCAGCGGGAAGTGCACGAGCGATGGGATGTTCGGCGAGGTCAACACCACGCCTTCGTTGTTCACACAACCAGCACAACCCAGCCCGAGCGCAGCAAGCGACCCGTCGGCCTGCGCATTGAGTCCCGCCGCAAGATCGGCAACCGCGTCGAGCATGTCTTCGGGCGAGAACGGTCGGCTACGCCGATTCGTCGCAATCACGTCGCCCTTCGCATCAAGTAACGCTCCCCGAATGTTCGTGCCGCCAATGTCGAAACCGAGAACGTGACCGCTCATGAAACGAGGGTGCTCTCAACCCGCCGACGGAGATCATCGAGGGCGGTGCGAATGATGCGGGTTTCAGCGCGCCGCTTCACAAACCCGGGTACCGGCATCGCCAGCTCGACTTCAAGCACGTAGTCGACCTCGGTCTGGTTTTCGTCGAGTTCGGTGAACACGTAGCGGCCGTCGAGCCGCCGGATAACGTCGCCGGTGACCAGGCGCCAGGCGACACGAAGCGGGTCGGAGCCGTAGAAGTATTCGAGGCTGTAGTTGGCGCTCCGGCCCATCGCCGCCGCGCGGAACGACACCATGCCGCCACGCCCATCGCCATCGCGTCGGTCGATCTTCACCGACTTCACATCGGTCGCCCACTCGGGGTACGACTCGAAGTCGCAGATGACGTCGAAGCAGGCCTGCGCCGAAGCGCCGATCACAATCTTTTCGTTTGCTTGGTCAGCCATCGGGCTCTCCGTCGGATCTCTCGGTTGAACTGGTGGTGCGTGTTGAACTGGTCGTGCGTGTTGAACTGGTGGTGCGTCGCTGGTTGGTGCGGGCGCCAAAGGTGCCGTGGCGAGCGGCCCAAAGACCGGCAAGGCCCAGGCCGAACATTGGCACGAGGATACCGAACGCTTGCGCTGTGAACGGCCTCATCGCTGCCGCGGTCAGTGCGACGACAGTCTGCACGATCGGCGGAACCAGCAGGAGGATGCGCACGATCCGTGGCGACGATTCGGACAGCAGGTAAATGCCGGCAACGCTCAGCTCTTCTTCGCGGCTTCTTTCGAGTGCTCGGGCGAATGCGAGCAGGAAGAGGCCACAGCCAACGATGAACAGCGCGAGGGCGACGACCACGGCGATCGGGCTGAAAATGTCGGGGGCAAGAACCGACGCTGCCGATGTCGCCACGAACAGCAACGTGGCGCCAACCGATGCATCGATGAGCCCACCGCCTTCGTACGGCGCCCCGTCGGGCCCAGTTTCATGGCCCAAACTTCGCAGCACCCGCCCGCTCATGAGCCGAGACCTTTCATCGCCGTTGCCAGTCGATCTGCCAGCAAGTCGTAGCTGAACTCGGCGCAGGCGCGAGCCCGCCCTCGGCGCCCCATATCGGCCCGCATCGTCTCGTCGCGCAAGAGGCGGGCGATGGCGGCCGCAGCTTCGTCGGCATCATCGGGTTGGTTGACGACGATCCCGGTCTCGCCATCGGCCACCGCGTCGGCCGCTCCCCCGCTATGACCGGCGACCTGCGGCACTTCACACGCAGCAGCTTCGAGGAAGACGATCCCGAAACCCTCTTGTTCGAGACCGCCCCACCGGATCCGACACAACATGACGAACACATCAGCGGCGGCGTACAACAACGGCAGGTCGGCGTGCGCGACGCGCCCGACGAGCCGAACCGGGGCGCGCGTCGAGTCGATCCGTCCCTGCAAGCGCTTCGTGTCGCGCCCCGACCCCGCAATCAACGTTACGACGTCTGGAAACTCCGAGGTCAGTTTCGACGTTGCGTCGATCAGCGTGTCCATGCCTTTGCGGGGCACAAGGCGGCTCACGCTGAGCACGAACGGCGCGCCGTCGGGAACGCCGAAACGGCGACGCACCTCGGCCTTCTGCTCTGCGGTGACCGGGCGGAACCGCGCAACGTCGACACCGGGCGGAACCCACACGGCGGGTAGCGACCGATCCATGACTTGTTCGGCCTCGTCGCGGGCATGCTCCGATGCCGAAACGACCAGGCTCGCCTGATCGATCGTCGAACGAAGGATGTTCCGCAATCCCGGAAGCCGAGCGGGCACGGTGACTTCAGCGCCGTGAAGGACGACGGCGTAAGGAAGCGTCAGTCGCGGACCAAGCGCGCCAACCGGAATCGCAGGGTCGAAGAGCACACTCTCGGCGCCGACTCTTGCCGCGATCGTTTCAATCCGTCGAAGCACGTCGGGCGTTGGCGATAGGAAGAACCGTTCGAACCGCTCGATGCGAAACCCTTGCGCGGCATCGAAGACCGCATCGCCGTCATACGGTGTCGTGAAGACCGCGACATCGGCCGGGTCCATTCGGCGATAGAGCTCCCAGAGGTAGTTCTGAATGCCACCGACCTTCGGCGGAAAGTCGTTCGTCACGAGCAGATGAGTCACGAGGCGGCGCGTGCGACGTCGAACTCGGCCATGAGGTCGATCTCGCCGGTTGCGGCGACGACAGCGGCGAGCCGCTCATCGCTCGTTCGACCTGCCGCCCACGCCGCGTGGCGGCGCAACATCGGTTCGGCATGGCTGAGGTACCGCTCGATGCTTGCCCGAGACGCGTCGATCAACGCCGGCGAATCGGCGACGACATTGCCGAGGGCAACAAGGGCGTTGCGTCGTACGTAGTCCATGTCGCGACGCGGGATGTACCACCGGCCATGGGCGTCGGTGATTGCATCATCGTCGGCGTCGAGCAGTGCGATGAGGTCGACGTCTGCGACCTCATCGCCAACGAGATCGACGTCGTGACCGCGACTGGGTGGGCACACTTCTTGGCAATCGTCGCAGCCGTAGAGTCGCGACCCGAGCGGCACTCGGAATTCCTGGGGGAAGTCTCCCTCTTGCTGCAAAAGCCAAGCGAGGCATCGGCGAGCGTCGACGACCCCGGACGCGACGATTGCCCCGGTCGGGCACCCGTCGAGGCAACGACGACACGGGCCGCACCCGGGCGAGACCGCGGAGTCATTTTCGAGTGGTGCCGTGGTCAGGACGCTGCCGAGTACAAACCAGCTGCCGGCATTCGGCACGAGCACGTTACTGTTCTTTCCGAACCAGCCGATGCCGGCCCGGACCGCCGCGGCCCGGTCGACGAGCGCGTTGTCATCTGCGAGCACTCGCGCCTCGAACCCGGCCGCGATAAGTGCGTCGGCGATCTGACCGAGTGCGTTGCGGAGATCGCCATAGTGATCCCGCCAGGCATAGGCGGCGATCGTGCCGCGTGGACCAGTGTCGCCGTCCGAGTTCGTCTCGGCATCTGCGGCACTGCTGTGGGCGTAGGGCCACGCGCCGACAATGAGCGACGCGACACCAGCTAACGCCCGGTTCGGCGTTGTCGACCGAGGCGGGTTTCGATACGTGAACTGCATGCCGCCGTGCAGTCCGGCTTCCTTACGTTCGACCAGAACTCGCTCCGTGTCGACGAAGGGTTCAGCGTGGGTGCATCCGACCGCGGCAAGTCCCGCGGTCAGGCCGATCGACCGAAGTTCGGCCAGCGTCACGTTGCTCATTGCAGTAGTCCGAAGAGCTGCGCGGCCGTCAGCACATTGGCTCCGCTGACCTTGACCGATGTTTGCACTCGACGATCATCGGACGCAACGAGCACCGGACGTTCACTCGGGAGCGACCTCACCCGCTCGATGATCACATCGTCGGCCTCGACCCCCGACGGCGAGAAGCGAAGGCGTACGCCGAGATTGCGACCCGCTGGCGCTGGAGCAGCCGTATCGTCGCCGTCGAAGACCACTTCGATATCGAGCGTTGTGCGGGCAGCAAGCGTGTGCAACAAATCGACAAGACGTTCACGTTGCGTTGCGATCGGCAGATCGATCCACCGATGCATCGTCACGTTGTACCCGTCGATGAGCAGAACGGCGCCCGGTGCGGCGGCGAGATGTTCGGCCGCCTCTGAGGAGTCATCAAGCACGCCGGGTGGCAGCTTCAGCGTCTCTCGAGCCGTGCGCCTAGAGCGAGCCGGGCCCGGGGCCCTGCGTGCCGCCGAGGGCACAACCGGTTCGACAGGTCGGGCCGATACCGCAGGCGCGTCAGCGACTGGCTCGGCGAGGGCAGAGATCGACACTTCGAGTGCAGCTAGCGATTCCCGAAGTGGGCCGAGCGCGGCTTCGATCGGCCCGACTGCGGTGCGGACCGCGTCAGCGGCCCGCCCAGACTCGGCGACCGCCTGCTGAAATCCGCGCCGATCGACGGTCGGCTGCGGATTGGCATTTTCGAGTTCTCGAATACGAGCGACGAGCAACTCCTGATCGCGGTTCCGGCGAAGCAGCAGCTCTTCATTCGTCTTCAACTGGCGCACGGCCTCCTTGTGGCCGTGGCGAGCCTGCATGGCGGTCGCCTCGGCGGCCGTCAACTCACCCTGCAGCTGTTTCCTCTCGGTGCGTTCCTTATCAAGCTCGGCAGCCAAACGCTTGCGCTCCACCGTCAGTTCGTCGATGCGGGCTGACGCATCGCGCAACGACTCTCGCAGCGTGGTGAGGTTCTTCACCGCTTCCTGCTCGACTTGGATCTCTCGGAACGCATCCGCGCGCCGTTCCTCGACCCCGATGATGGTCGCCAGGTCGGCTTCCCAGTTGCGGGGTCGGGTCAGCCACAACATCCCGGCCCGATCGACGTCCGCTTCGCTTACTCGCGCCGCGAGCAGCTTGCGGAACGGTTCGTCGCCGTCAACGGCCGCAACGACCTGGGAGATCGCCGAGTTCGGTAGGCGCTTGAACCGCAACACCTTGCGGATCGACGGCGGGACCTCCTCGGCCTTGCGTCTCCGGCAGTCGCTCAGCAGCCACTCGGCCGCCGGTCGTAGCACTCTCTCGCGTGCAGAATTCACCCGTGGTGACCGGTCAGGCTTTGAGGGCAGCCGTCAGCTGATCTGCTGACAACAGATTGATTCGTGCGCGTCGCGCCGCTTCTCGTACCCGACGATCGCTCGACGCTAGGACGAGCGCTTGGCTACCCGGAAACGTGTCGCACAGTCGCATGAGAACTTCGCCGACGCCGACCCCACCGCGTGCGAATCGAACCCGTACATTGCGGCGCGACCCGAGACTGCCGTCGGCTTCGATTTCGTTGCCATCAAAGACCACTTCAATCGATGCCGAGTACTTGTTCGCCAAGGTCGACAGTGCGTCGATCGTCGCGGCTGCCCGAACGCTGCTGCTTTCATTGCGGCGCCCGGCACTGAGCATGCCGTGGCCGTCGACGATCAGAACGACATCGTCGGCTTCGAGCAGATGGTGGGCGGCCTCGGCGCTATCGGGGCGAACCGTCGAGGGCAGTCGGATGCGCCGGCGCCCCTCACCTTTACCGATCGCCTGCGCACCGCGCTTGGCCTTGTCGAGCATCGACGATGAATTGCCTGCGCCAAGGTCGCGGAGCGCTTCAGCATAGAGATCGAGTGTCGCCTGGCTCGGGGTAGCGACCAGCCCGTCGTCAGACACGGCACCGAGCATGCCTGCTTCGTCCCTCGACCCATCGGATGGTTTTCCGGTCAGCCCGAGTGTGTGCAGCGCCGTTTTGCCCGCAGCGTCGTATTGATCGTCGGGGATTTCGTCAAAGCCGGTCGGGGCCGAGGCGGCGGGCAACATGTCGTCGTTCCAGCGCAGCGGGCCAGATTGCGAACCGCTGTCGTCGATGTCGCGCGAGCCGGCCGCGCCGAGAGCGCCATCGTTGTCGCTGCCGAGCACCCGTGGTTCCCGATACGGCCCGTCGGCGTCATCGACCTGATCGTCGTAGTCGTCGTCCCAGTCGTCGTCGTAGCCGGCATCGACGTCGTCGCGATCTAGCCGGTCGTCGTAACCATCGTCGACAGCCGCCTCGCCATCGTCCGCTGCGGGCGCATCGACATCGTCGTGGCCATCATCCGCTGCGGGCGCATCGACATCGTCGTGGCCATCATCCTCATCGGCCGCTCGAGCGTCGTCGTAGCCATCGTCATCGGCGACCACTCGAGCGTCGTCGTCGTAACCGTCATTGGCGACCACTCGAGCGTCGTCGTCGTAGTCATCGTCTGCGGCGACCACTCGAGCGTCGTCGTCGTAACCGTCATTGGCGGCTGCCGGAGCGTCGTCGTCGTAACCGTCATCGGCGTAGGAGCCGTCGACCTCGTCGTACTCATCCCAATCGTCGTCGTCCCAGTCGTCATCATCCCAGACATCGTCAACATCGTCGTCGTAGCCGGAATCGACATCGCGGTCGTCGAAGTCGTCGCGAGGACCGAGGTTGCCGCCGCGGTCGTCGGCGGCATACCGGCCGCCGATCTCAGCGCGCTCGTAGCTGTGATACGACGGGTCGCGGGGCAGATCACGCAGCGCGACAGCCGCAGTGACCGCTGACGCGGTCAACCGCTCGCGGGCGCCGGCGTCGCTCGTCGGGTCGAGACCATCGAGCTCTTCAGACATGCGCGCCTCGAGCTCGGCGATACGAGCACTGAGGGAGGTTGGAGCGGCTGCACTTGCAGCGGCCTCATTTGTCGGCGCGACGTCAGGACGCGGCGCAGCGGCACGAGGCGTCGCAGCGGCAAGAGGCGTCGCAGGGCGCCGCTCGGGAGCCCGCGGATCCGGCACGGCGGCGATCGCCGGGCGAGTGTCGAGCTGGTCTTGAAGAACGGATACATGGCGCTTTAGCGCGTCTCGCTCATCGGTCAACGCGGCAACCAGGTTCGCGGTTTCGCGCCACTCGGTGACCTCGGCCCGTTCGGCCCGAAGCTCAGATTCGAGTTCGGCGACCCGTCGTTCGGATGCATCTCGCTCAGCGGTGCGGGCTTCTAGCTCAGCGCCGGAATCACGTTGCTTCCGCATCTGGTTCGAGGCGTCGCCGAGTCGGGTTTCAAGGTCGACGACCTTCTGCTCAAGCGAGTCGCGTTCGGTCGTTCGCGCCGCCAGCAGTTCGAGGGCCTTCTTTGATGCTCCGGCTTCGGTCGTCTGCGCGGTGAGTTCGGATTCGAGCACTTCGACCCGGCGCAGCAATTTGTCACGTTCGGCCGTGCGCAGCTCGAGCTGCGTGGCGGCTTCGGTCAGGGTCGACAAGTCGACCTCGAGGCGATTGTTTCGCTTCTTGAGGTGAGCGATCTCGTTGCTCCGCCGTTCGATCAAACCTTCGGCCTCGTTGAGGCGGCTGATGGATTCGCCGTGGGTCTCTTGCATCGCCGAGAGCCGCTTCTGTAGCTCCGTTCGCTCTTCGGCGCTCGCCGCGAGCTGCACCTGCCGAGTCTCGTGATCACGACGGACCCGCACCGCCTCGGCTTCGAGGCGCTGAATACGCTTACGCATCTCGCTGCGCTCACTGGCGATCAGTTCCAGCTCGTCGGTTGCGGCTTCGACCTCGCGTCGCAACTGCGCCTTTTCGACTTCGAGCAGCCGGACCTGTGACGCGATTTCGTCGCGTTCGACAACCCGCGCGTCGGTCAACGCCTTGAAACGTTCGACTTCCCGTCGGGACCGATCGACTTCGTTCTGCACATCGCCGAGCTGCAGTTCGAGTTCGGTGCCTCGACCAACTCGATCTTCGAGTTCGACCATCTGGGCTCGCAACGCCTTGACATGTTCGTCGCGGGCGGCAAGTTCTTCAGCCTGGCGAGACAGCTGCGTTTTCAGGTCGACGACCTGCCGAACGAGGTCGCTTCGATCTGGGCCGCCATCGAGAAGTTCATCGGTCTGACGGCGCCGCGCGGCGTCCTCGTCGACCAGCGCTGACCGAGCACTGCGATACGTGGCTTCAAGGTCGAGGAGTTCGTCACCGACCTCGTTGACCAAGCTTTGCGCCCGCTCACTCGTCTTATCGCCAACGTCGCTCAAGGGATGCGGATTCTTTCTGGTCAAAACAACCTTGTAATCCTAGCCTCGCCCGGTCGCTTGTGGGTGGGTGCTCAGGCGTTCGATACCTCGATGAGACGGTCGAGGGTCGCAGCGGCCGAGCCGTTGTCGATGGCCTCACCGGCTTTCTTGACACCAGCGCCGAGGTCGTCAGCGAGCCCGGCGACGACAAGACCCGCGGCGGCATTCAGCACAACGATGTCTCGACGTGCGCCTTGTTCGCGACCGGAGAAGATGGCCTTCGTGATGTCGGCGTTCGTAGCAGCATCGCCGCCAACGAGATCGGCTTCGACACATTGCTGCATGCCAACGTCTGATGGCGCAACCTGCATCGGGGTGATCGAACCGTCGGCGACATCGAGCACGCGCGACGGCCCGGTGAGCGAGAACTCGTCGAGGTCGTCATCGCCGGTCACGACCATGGCCCGTACCCCTCGATCGGCCAGCACCTGAGCGATCAGATCACCCGTCGATTCCGACGCCACACCCATGACCTGGCGGGTGACCTGACCCGGATGAGAGATCGGGCCCAGAATGTTGAACACGGTCGGAATGCCCAGCTCGGCTCGTACCGGGGCGGCGAACCGCATCGCCGGATGGTGGGCCCGCGCAAACGCGAAACCAATTCCCGCGTCGGCCACACATCGCTCGACGCCCGCAGAATCAAGATCGATGTTCACGCCCAACGCTTCGAGCACGTCGAATGACCCAGATGTCGACGACGCTTTCCGATTGCCGTGTTTACACACCGACGCCCCCGCTGCGGAAGCGACGAAACAGGCCATCGTAGAAACGTTCATTGCATGACGACGCCGGAACGGTGAACCGCCTGCGCCGACGATGTCGATCGTGTGCTCGGGCACCGTGATGCCATCGGCCGCCTCGACCATCGCCTCGACCATGCCGCCAAGTTCATCGGACGTTTCGCCTTTGAGGCGAAGCGCCACGATGAAGGCGGCGAGGTGCGCCGGCGTTGCCTCTCCCCGAAGAATCGTGGCCATCGCGATCTTGGCGTGCTCGCGGCTCAACGATTGTGCGCTTGCGAGCGCACCGAGCACGTGCTTCCAGCCACCAATGTCTTCAATCACAGGCGAGAGCCTACAAGTCTGGTCCGAGCGCGTCTGTTTCATTTGCGACCGACGAATCAGCCGCAGTCACGCTTCCGGTCGCCGTACTGGCTTGGACAATGAGCTCTGTGACGCAAGCCTCTATGACGCTTTGCGGGCCTCACGTTGGCGCCGCCGCAGAATCCTGCGCCGCTCGCGTTCTGTCGCGCCTCCCCATACCCCATCGCGTTCGCGATAGCTGAGCGCATAGTCGAGACATCCCTGACGAACCGAACACTGCCCGCATACAGCCTTTGCCGACTCCGCTTCTTCTTCCGTTACCGGATAGAAGATCGTTGGGTCGACTCCCCTACAGGCCGCCTGGTTCTTCCAGAGCAATTCCATCTTCTGTCACCCCCTCAGACAGTTGTTTTGAACGTTTTAGCAACAACTACTGTCACAACGCAAGCCAATTGTCATCGAGATGTGCAGTTCATTCGCTCTTCGTGGGGGTGATCGCCCGCGTCTCACCACTCTCCGGTGCATACTGACGCGGACGGTGAGTTGGCTCGATGGTCGCGGTCGTTGCGGGGCTTCTAACCGCAGCGGTCGAGGAAGGTCGGGGCTCCATAGGGCAACGGTGCTGGCTAACAGCCAGTCGAGGTGACTCGCAGGAAAGTGCCACAGAGAACAGACCGCCGATGGCCCGCTCTTCGGAGCGAGCACAGGTAAGGGTGAAACGGTGCGGTAAGAGCGCACCAGCGCACTGGGCAACCAGCGCGGCTAGGTAAACCCCACTGGGAGCAAGGTCAAGCAGGAGACACGACGGTCCGTCCGCCGCTTGCGGCAGTCTCCGGGTAGGCCGCTGAGATGGATGGCCATCCACGGCCGGTCTTCGGATCGGCCCGGACAGAACCCCGCCTACAGGCCAACTCACCGTCACTAGGTCTGGCGCAATGGTTCGACCCAAACCCGACTCGCCCACTTCCTCGGACCCTGACCATTCACGACTTCGATTCAGTCGATGGTCGCCGCGTCGGCGAAATGTTGGGTCGCACCGGCACGACCGACGTCACCGACGCACACTTGGTAGTCGCAGCGGCCAGTCTCGGGCTGGACATCGTCACCGGCGACCCTGCAGACATTGAACGTCTCGCTGGCTCTCTTGTTCATCCGCAACCAACCGTTCGTAGCTGGACCTGACGCTCGTTCGAAGCGGATCGACCCTCTCAGTGCGGCGAGTCGTCAACAAGCGGATCGGCTAAACAAGCGCGATGCAGCACCTCTTTGATCTGTCGGACAAGACCGCATTGGTAACCGGCGCAACCCGGGGCCTCGGCCAGGGAATCGCCGTCGGGCTAGCCGAGGCCGGCGCCGACATCATCGCCGTTTCCGCCAGCCAGCAGCCCGAGGGCAGCGAAACGCAGGGGCTGGTCGAAGCGACCGGCCGCAAGTTCGTTGGCCGCAGCTGCGACTTCTCGGATCGGGCCGCCACCTATGACTTCATCTCGTGGCTTGGTGACGCCGGCCCCGACATCGACATCCTCGTCAACAATGCCGGCACGGTCCGGCGGGCACCGGCGGCCGAGCATGGCGACGACGACTGGGACCACGTGCTGGCCGTGAACTTGTCGGCTCCCTTTGTGCTGACCCGCGAGTTGGCGAAGCCGATGCTTGCTCGCGGCGCAGGAAAGATCATCTTCGTAGCGTCAGTCCTCAGCTTCCAAGGGGGCCTCACCGTGCCCGGCTATGCGTCGAGCAAGGGCGCAATCGCCGGTCTGACGAAATCGCTCGCCAACGAGTGGGCCAGCCAGGGCGTGAACGTCAACGCGATCGCACCGGGCTACTTCAGGACCGACGTCACCCAGGCATTGCAGGATGATCCGCAACGGTCGCAGGCGATCCTCGATCGCATTCCCGCCGGCACATGGGGCCAACCCGCCGACCTCGCCGGCGCAGCCGTGTTCCTAGCGTCAGCAGCTTCCCAGTACGTGCACGGCAGCGTCCTGACCGTCGACGGCGGCTGGATGGGCCGTTAGGCGAAGTGTGACCGGAGATCGGTGACGAGGTCAGACTCCTCGTTCGCGTACATGACGTGACCAGCGAGGTTCAGCTCGACGTACGTCTGAACGCCATGTTCGAGATAGTGCCGCTCCCGCTCGGCCATCTCCGCACGAGTGTTGGACGGTGAGAGCACCTCCGCCACAAGGCCGGGTGCCGACTCACCGGAGAAGAAATCCTCACCTTCCGGCGACGCAGCCCATGCGTTGACGTCAGGGATGCGAAAGTTCTTCTCGTCGCCGACGTTGACACCCACGATTGCATACAGCCCGCGCGCCTGGAGCCAGACGAGCAGTTTGCCAACGACCTCAGCATGGCTACGACTCGGTGCGTTCACGACCACGTACCTTCCAAAGTGCTTTTCGTCGAAGCGATCCAGGCCTTTGGCGAGACGGTCGGCAATCAGCGCATCTGCATCGCGAACGAGAGCCTCCATGGCTTCAAGATAACAAACCCTGGCTGCGCTCCCCTATCGCCGGGCTCGGGCTCGATAGGTTGACGGCGTGTCTGGGCCCTCGCCAACCGCAACCATCGTTGGCGCCGGTCCGGCGGGCCTCATGGCGGCCGATGTGCTTGCAACGGCTGGGGTCGATGTCACCATCTATGAGCACATGCCGTCGGCCGGGCGCAAGTTTCTCCTCGCCGGGCGAGGCGGGCTGAACATCACTCACACCGAGGACCTCGACCGGTTCTTGGATCGTTACGGCTCAGCGAAGCCAGCCCTCGAGCCTGCCATCCGAGCGTTCGGACCGGACGACCTGCGAGCGTGGTGTGACGAGCTCGGCGAGTCGACGTTTGTCGGTTCTAGCGGACGGGTCTTCCCGGATTCGTTTCGCGCAACTCCCCTGCTCCGTTCCTGGCTCGGGCGGCTCACCGACCTCGGAGTCACGCTCCGTTCTCGCCATCGCTGGGACGGGTTCACCGCGGCCGGAGGCTGCCGGTTCGTCGATGCCGACGATGCTGGCGCCGAGGTCAGCAGCGACCTCACGATCTTCGCGCTCGGTGGTGCGAGTTGGCCGCGGGTTGGCTCGACCGGTTCGTGGCGCGACCCTTTCATCGCTTCTGGCATCGACGTCAGCGAGTTCGCGCCGGCAAACTGCGGACTCCGGGTCGCCTGGACCGACACGATGATCGAACGGTTTGCCGGCGTCGCGCTGAAGAACGTGTCGGTCACCATCGGTGGCCACGACGCGAGCGTCCGCGGCGACATCGTCATCACCGAATCCGGCATCGAAGGCGGGCCGATCTATGGCCTCAGCGCCGCGGCCCGATCCGCTCTGGCTGATCCGGCCGGACCCGCGACGCTGCACGTCGACCTGCAGCCCGACCGAACCACAACGGCACTCACCGATCACCTCGCCCAGCGGCGGCGACCGAAAGATTCGCTCTCGACGTGGCTACGGCGCGCTGGCCTGGCGACTCCGGCGATCGCACTGCTCCGCGAGGCAACCGCGAACGATGTGCCGACCGACCCCGACGCGCTTGCCGAACTGATCGCGGCGGTTCCCATCACGATCCTCGATCTCATGCCGATCGACCGGGCAATCTCGACCGCCGGTGGCGTGACGTTCGACCAGCTCGACGACAGCTTCATGCTGCGGGAGCGGCCGGGCATGTTCGTCGTCGGCGAGATGCTCGACTGGGAAGCGCCCACTGGCGGCTATCTACTGCAGGCGTGCTTCAGCACTGCGGTGGCCGCGGCCCACGGTGCGCTCGCTCACCTCGAGGACCGAACTAGCGAGGGTCAAGGAAGAACGAGCTGATCGGCTCGGCGGTGTCCATGCTCGTCTTGATCGCATCGGCGGCTTCGAGTGCCTCGCGAATCGTGACGTCCATGTCGAGGTAGCGGTACGTGCCCAGGCGGCCGACGAACGACACGCCCTGTTCGGCCTCGGCCGCGTCGAGATACTGGTCGAGCAGTTCCTTGTCGTCGACAAGCCGGATCGGGTAGTACGGGATGTCGTCGGGCGTGTGCTCACGGCTGAACTCGCGGAAGCACACCGTCTTGTCGTGGGTCTCCCACGGTGCGAAGTGTTTGTGCTCGGTGATGCGGGTGTAAGGCGTCTCGTAGTCACCAAAGTTCATGACCGACGTGCCGAGGTAGTCGCCATCGGCCCGAATCTCCTCGAAGTCGAGTGTGCGGTAACCGAGGCGCCCGAATTCGTAACCGAACCAGGCGTCGAGCGGACCCGACCAGACCACGTGATCGAAGTCGCCGCGGCTCGTCGGCGCCAACTCGGTTTCGAGGTGCACCGTGATCGACGGGTGGTCGAGGATCGCCTCGATGATCGGTGTGTAACCGTCCTCGGGCATCGCCTGGTACGGGTGGTTGAAGTAGCTGTCCTCGTAGTTGAAGCGCACCGGCAGGCGCTTCAGGATCGACGCCGGCAGCTTCGTCGGCTCCATGCCCCACTGTTTCTTCGTGTAGCCGTAGAAGAAGGCTTCGTAGATACGGCGACCGACGAAACGCAGCGCCTGCTCCTCGAAGTTCTGGGGCTCGTCGATCGACGTGTCGGCCTGCTCGGCGATGAAGGCCTCGGCCTCGACCGGCGTGAGCGTCTCGTCGAACAGCTGATTGATCGTCAGCAGGTTGATCGGCATCGTGTAGACCCGTTCGCCCGACGTCGTCAGTACTCGATGGTTGAACGCCCGCATCGTGCCGAACCGGTTGATGTACTCCCAGACTCGATCGCTGTCGGTGTGGAAGATGTGCGGCCCGTACTTGTGAATCGTGATGTCGGTGTCAGCGTCGCGCTCGGTGTAGCAGTTGCCCCCGATGTGCGATCGCGTGTCGAAAATCGTCGCGGCGTGACCGGCCTCAGCCAGCTCGCGGGCGATGACTGCGCTCGAAAATCCGGCTCCAGCAAATCCAAAATGCATCGACATGCAGCGTAACGGGGGCAGCTGAACTGCTAGCACTGCTGGGGTGAAAACTGTGCGAAGTGACGATCATCTCCATCATCAACCCCGGGGCGAGCTCTACAACGGCGAGCTGGTCGAGCCGTTTGAGCGAGCGAGTCGTCATGATCATGTGGTCGCCGCGCTCAACGCCGCGGGGCTCACCGAGACGGTCGACCCGGAACCGATCGATGCCACGCTCCTCGGCGCGGTGCACGATGTCGGCTATCTCGACTTCCTGGAGCAGGCGTGGACCGACTGGACGGCGAACGGGGCAACCGGCGAGATGATCCCGACGTGCTTTCCGGTCCGGGGGATGTCGTCGGGTCCGCCGACGAACATCGACGGACGGCTGGGCTGGTACGCGTTCGCAGCCGAAACCGCGATTACCGCCGGCACCTGGCAGGCGGCCCACGCGGCTGCTTCGATCGCTCGCACTGCGCAGGGTCTGGTCAGCGCCGGCGATGACGTTTCGTTCGCTCTGTGTCGGCCGCCCGGCCATCACGCGGCTCGCGACTACTTCGGCGGGTACTGCTTTCTCAACAACGCTGCGATTGCCGCCCACGGCTTCCTTGTTGACGGCGCCGATCGAGTTGCGATCCTCGATGTCGACTTCCACCACGGCAACGGCACCCAAGACATTTTCTACGGTCGCGACGACGTCTTCTTCGCATCGTTGCATGGCGACCCTCGTCACGAGTTCCCGTACTTCACCGGCTTCGCCGACGAAACGGGTACCGGCCCGGGCGAAGGCACGACAGCCAACTACCCGCTGCTGCCGGGCACGACGTTCGACACCTGGGCGGCAGCCCTCGACGACGCACTCGCCAAAATCGCAACGTTCCGTCCTGACGCGCTCGTGGTATCGCTCGGCGTCGACACCTTCGAGAGCGATCCGATCAGTAGTTTCAAACTCACGACCGACGACTTCACTACCTACGGTCGACGAATCGGGACGACCGGCCTACCGACCGTCTACTGCATGGAGGGCGGCTACGCGATCAACGAAATCGGCACCAACACCGTCAATGTGCTGACCGGGCACCTCAGCGCCGGGTAAGGGCTGCTGCTAGAGCCCGGCGAGGTGGCTCTGCTCATTGAACGACACCAGCACGCGACGGCCGCCGCCGAGACGAATACGACAGATTGCGGCCTGGGCCAGGTGCATGTTCCACGTGACGTCGTCGGCGGCGTCGAGGGCCCATGCGGTCGCCGCCTTCATTGGTGACACGTGACTGACGATCACCACGTTCGCGTCCTCGGCCGCAGCCGCATGTTCATTGAGCGACGCCCGAACACGCGCACCAAGCTCGCGTAGCGTCTCGCCGCCGGGAGGACGGAAGTCGAGGTTCGTTCGCCACTCGGCCCATGTCGCTGCGGGAACATCGACCACTGGCTTCTCTTCCCAATCGCCATACGCGATCTCTTGCCACCGATCATCGGTCTCGACCGGTAGGCCGAAGGCAGCCGCCGTCTTCTGAGCTCGAATCAGCGGGCTCGCGATGACCCGGTCGACGGGCCCGATCAGCGCTGCAGCGGCCGCGGCCTGGCGAACGCCGAGCTCATCGAGCGGATTGTCGACCCGGCCCTGCAACAAGCCCCGAGCGTTCGCCGTTGTCCGGCCGTGGCGCAAAAGAATCAGCATGTCCCTGGAGCCTCCCCGATCATCGCCCGGTCGAGGTGGCCGGTACGCAAGAACCGGTCACGTCGTGTGCGGTCGTTGAGACCGTAGCGGCGAGCGGCCCACACCAACGCTGCGATCCCCACCAGTTCCATGAGCAACAGCAGCCCAATGCCTGGCAGCGACGGTGCGTCTGCCTCGGCGACGTCGACCCCGAAACCCGGCCACCAGAACAGCGACGTGCGAGCCCACGAGCCGTCGAGCACGAGATGAAGAAACGCACCGATCGCCAGACCGATCCATCGTCGCTGCGTGAGCCGCCTGCCCCGGAACACGACCATCACTGCCGCCATCAACACGACCGGGAACAACAACGTGTGCAGGAGCCACGGTGGACCCCAAAGCAACTCGATGACCGGCAGCACGGCACCAGCCATCACGAGGCGATAGTCGATTAACGGAGAACCAAAAATCAGCGCGACCGCGACGAAGGAAAGCCCTGCGAACCAGAAGAACATCCTTGTCGCCTACTGCCCGCGTGCTCGCAACTATCGGACCAGGAGTCGCCCGCACGAGTCACAGGTGACGATCGTGTCGTTGGACTCCTTCTTGATGCGGTCGACCTCCATCGCCGACAGCTTCATGTGGCATCCCTCGCAGCTGCCAGCGGTGAATCGGGCGACACCGACGCCGCCGGTGTCGTCACGGATCGAGGCGTACGTTGCGAGCAAGTCGTCGGGGACGTCGACGACCAGGTCGGTGCGGACCGATCGCGCGTCGTCGAGACCTGCGCCGATCTCGGCTTCGATGATCGTGATCTGCTTCTGTACTTCGCCGATCTTGGCCTCGATCGCCGCCTTCTTGTCGGCGTGTTGTGACAGCGTCTCGTCGACCGGTTCGGCGTGCTCCATAATGACGATGACTTCGTCTTCGAGCTGGGCCTGCCGGCGCCCGAGCGAGGCGATTTCATCTTGCAATGCCTGTAGCTCTTTGACGCCGGTGACCTCGCCCGAGTAGAGCTTCGCGTTCTCCCGGGCGATCTTGTCTTCGAGCAGTGCGACCTCGTCTTCGAGCCGCTTCTGCTCGCGTTCAAGCTCGTGGCGCTCTTCGGCGACGGTCGCCGTCTCGGCCGCCAGCGCGCTGAGTTCCCCCTCGAGTTCGATCACCTGCTCGCGTTCGGGCAAGTTCGCGATGCGATGCTCGAGTTGGTCGATCGTGGTGTCTTGCTCCTGGACCAACAGAAGCTGCTCAAATGCGCTCACAACGTATGACTAGCAGACGCAGCGCGAGCGCGCTGCAGTTGCGAACGCCGATATCGCGTCAAGCCGAATAACAAACGTCGATGATGCCGTCGCCGTTGTTATCGACGCCGTTCGGGTGGGTCGACGGACAGTACGCGACCGCGCCCGGTGGCGGCGGAGGCGGCGCGGGTGGTGGCGGAGCGACTCCGGGTACCGCTCCGGCATCAGCGGTAGCTGCGCCGGCCCCCGCACCGCAATAGAGCGGCACGGGATTGCCAACGGCGTCGTACGCGTCGAGGTAGGAGCAGATCTGGTAGCCGTAGGCCTCTGGCGTGCCGTAACAGATGTCGGCCGCACCGTTACCGGTGGTATCGACCGGCGCTTCGGCGGGGTTCGGGCACGGGTCGTAGCCACCGAGCTCACCGTCGGGACGGATGAACTTGCCGCCTCGGGTGTACGGGGCGCACTCGTCGAACGCGACCGGCGCCAAGCCGTCGTGATACTTCGTGTTGAAGGCGCCCCATGCTTCGGCCGGGAAGGAACCACCCGTCACACTTCGGAGGCCGCCGAGGTCGCGCATCTTGATGATGTTCGTATCGGGGTGGCCCATCCAGACCGCTGTGGCAAGGCGGGGCGTGAAGCCGACAAACCATGCGTCACCGAAGTCTTCGGTCGTTCCCGTCTTACCGCCAGCCGGTTGCTCTGGCAGCTGGGCTCGAGTGCCGGTGCCACTTCGCACGTTGGCTGCAAGAACTTCGGTGGCCCAGCAGGCGATGTCTTCGTCGATAACCCGGCGGCCGCGGGCCCGGTGCTCGTAGATCACTTCGCCATCGGCGTCTTCGATTCGTTCGATGTAGTACGGGTCGTTGCGCACGCCACCATTTGCGATCGTGGCATACGCCGTCGCCATCTCGATTGGCGGGACTTCATCGGTGCCGAGCGGCAGCGACGAAACCTCGAGCGGTCGCTCGCGGACACCAAGTGCTTCGGCAACATCGGCGACGGCATCGACACCGACGATGCGGCCGAGGCGGACGTAGCCGCAGTTCGACGAACGCATCGTTTGTGCCTTGATCGTGTCGACCGAACCAATGCTGTTGCCGAAGTTCTGCACGGTGTAGACGCCGCCGGTGGCGAACGGGTCCTCGAAGTTGCACGGGCCGATGCCCGAAATCGTGTCGTTTGGCGTAAAGCCTGCTTCGAGCGCCGCAATCATCACGAACGTTTTGAACGACGAGCCGGGCTGGCGACCCGGCGACTGCACCGCGATGTTGAACTGTTCATTCTCGAAACCCTGGCCACCGACCATGGCCTTCACCGCGCCAGTCTTCGGCTCGATCGATGCGATCGCCATCGTGAACCCGCGATCGTTCTCAGGCAGAACTTCGCTCTGCGCCTCGATGGCCTTGGCTTGGGCCTCGGGGTCGAGGTTCGTGTAGATCTTCAGACCACCACGGAACACGGCGTCGAATCGTTCGCTCTCGGTTTCGCCAAGGATCGTGGCGTCAAAGAAACTGTCGTGGTTGACCTCGCCGAGCACGATTTGGCGGACGAGATCGAGGTAGTAGTCCTGGGGCGGAAGGTCGAGGTCGTTCTTTTCAGACGGAAGCGGTACTCGCTTGTAGACCCGGGCGTCTTCGACGGTGATGAGGTCGAGGTCGGCCAAGCGGTCGAGCACGATCTCGCGCTGACGTAGTGCGTTCTCGGGGTTGAACAGCGGGTCGTAGGTACCCGGGGCCGCGATGAGCGCTGCGAGCATTGCACCCTCGGGCCAGGTGAGGTCGCCGACGTCCTTGGCCCAATACACTTCCGCCGCGGCCTGGACGCCATAGGCGCTGTTGCCGAAATAGACGGTGTTCAGGTACAGCTCGAGAATGTCGTCCTTCTCGGTCTGATCTTCGAGCCGCATCGACAGGGCCGCTTCTCGCACCTTGCGCTCAAGCGTCTGCTCGGGGGTCAACACGAGGTTCTTGATGATCTGTTGGGTGATCGTGGAACCACCCTGGCTGACGCCGCCGGCACCGACGTTTTCGACGACCGCACGGAAGGTCGCTTTCAGGTTGATGCCTTCATGCTCGTAGAACTTGTCGTCCTCGATGGCGAGAACGGCTCGCCACACCTCTTCAGGAATCTCGTCGAGCGTGACAAGTTCGCGATTCTCTGCTTCTTGAAGCGTGTCGACGAGCACCCCGTTGCCGTCGTAGACCTTGCTGCGGGTGGCAAGTGAAGCCAGCTCGACGGCGCTTGAGTCCGACGTCGTCGCACCGAACACCGACGCCAACTGCGGCGCCAATGCGGTTGCCGTCGCGGCAGTCGCCACGCCGAGCAGGGCAAGCAGCAAAACCAGGCGAACCAAAGCGGAAATGAAGCGAAACATCAACCGTCAAGGTACCGGGTAGATCTGGTGAAGTCCGGGCACCGAGGGAAGTTTCGGATGACAGTTGCGTGAAAGATATGTCGGCCCCGACACCAGCTTTATGCGAGCCGTCGCGGCTTGTGTCCGATGTCACCACTCGGTGGGGTGCAAAGGGCGCCGTGAGTTTCTATCTTTGAACGCATAAGCCCTGAGCACGCACAGTGTGAGTCCCCCCTTAACAGTGCGTAGCGATCAAGCCCCCTCGAACACCCCCCCGTTCGTCGGGGCTTCGGGCTTTTTCGGGGGCGGTGTTGCTTGTTCGCTCTTGCGCGGCGAACCGTTTCCATGCAGGCCGGGGATCTCAGCCGGTCAATGTCGCTGACGCACGGCTACGACCACTGTGCTGCGGGCAACGCAGGAGGCCCCAGGCCGACTCAGTGTTACTGCAGGACGAGGAAGAAGATGGCGACGGCGGCGATGATCGCGAAGAACACGGCGGCCTTCATCGCGCTCTTGACGACGCCGTAGACGAAGCCGACCACGGAGAGCGCGGCGACGACGCCGAGGATCATCAGCAGCGTGCTGTTCGCGGCGGCCGTTTCGATGAGCGACTCCGGAATCCGGTCTTGCAGGTTCTGCGGCAAGCCGGAGACAACGTCGTCGGGGATCTCGGTGAGCGAACCGTTGCGCAAACCCTCAATCACGTCACGCGGTAACTGGGCCTCGATGTCGTCGGGAAGCTTATCGAGACGCTCGATGCCGTCCTGAAGGTCTTCTGCTGTCTGCACAGCCTGAATGGTAGGGCGGCGCGCGCTCAATCGTCGTGCAGTAACCAGAAGACGGCTGCGATCAGGGCCACGGCAATGCCAAGGCCAAGCGCCAACGGGTAACTGTCGAACCGGTCGATCCCCCACAACAAGGCGATGGCGATGAGGGCAGCCGCCATCAGGATCGGGAAACGAGCGATGACCGCAGCGATAACGACGGAGACGAGCAGGATGATGGCGGCGACCTGCAAACGATCGGTGGCGTTGTCGCCACATGCCCCCACACCATCGGTGATCTCGACTCCGGCCGCCACGATGGTCTCGAGGTCCTCGACCGTCTGCGGCCGATCGAGCGCGAGGTCGACGATCGCGGGACCACACCGGTACTCGACGTATTGATTGCCGACGAAGACAGTCACGGGGTCGGTGCGAACGAATAGATACCCCGTCGCCACGATCAGACCGACGAGAATGGTGAAGATCGCCAGACGGGTGCGGCTGATGTTGCCCATCGGCGCGCGCTTCGATTTTGCGGTCTTCGTCGCCACCCTTCCAGTTGTACCGAACCACAGCGCGTCTGCGGCGGATGCCCGTGAGACGCGACAACAGGTGATCGTGCCCTGCCGCAGCGCGTTCGCTCCGGTCTGATCGTCGTCTTCGATCCCGATTGCGCATCGCGCAACCAACCGCAGTAGAAGTCGCCTGCAGTGTCGTCGAAGACGTTGCCGTTGTAACGGTTGTCGCCCATGGTCACGATGATCTCGGGGTCGAGTTGCGCAATGAGCGCACCGACCGCTGGGCTACCTTGATTCTGGACTTTCCAGTTGCCGATCGCTGCGAACGTGACCTCGGCGTCGTCCGGCACGCCGTCACCGATCGCTCGCTCCAACTTCGGTCCCGGCGCCGATGAGCAGCACCACAACGTCCGCTTGGAGACCGCCGAATACGGACGGATACCCTGGCGAAGGACCCGCGGCGATAGGTGCAAGCGCTCACTACGACAAGTTTCTTTTTCGCCTCGCTCCTCGGCGAATAGCGCGCTCTGTTGTCTGGTCGCCTTGCCAGCAGGACTCGTTCCTCGCCCTTACCGGCGCAGCCCCTAAGACAATTTCTGAACAAAGCTCAGAGATGGGTGGCTAGCTGCAGTTGATGCGTGGAATTCCGTCGTAGTGCACCTGGTACAGGGCGCCGGCGACAGGAGCCGGATCGGTGAACGATGTCGCCGCCGGTGCGCCTTGCGTCCGGCCAATCCAGCTGTAGGTAGCGCCGCCGTTGACCGAACGGTAGACCCAATACTTTGGCTGGCCGTGATTCGACCAGCTGACCTGACCGCCATTTGCGCTACAAGCGAACGGGCCATTACCCGCGCCCGGCTCACTCAAAATCGTGCAACCAACACGTGGCAAACCCGCGTAGTGCACCTGGTACTTCGCACCAATCGACGGCGCCGGATCGGTGAACGTCGTCGCCGCGGGCGATCCCTGCGTCCGACCAAGCCAGTTGAAAGTCGCACCGCCGTCGGTCGACTTGTAGATCCAGTACTTCGGTTGGTCATGGTCGGACCACGTAAGAGCACCGGCCGCCGCGTCACAGACGAAAGGTCCGTTACCAGCATCAGGCTCACTCGAAATCGAGCAGTCAACCCGGTCGATGCCCGCGTAGTGCACCTGGTACTTCGCGCCCACCGACGGCGACGGATCGGTAAACGTCGTAGCGGCCGGATCGCCTTGCGTGCGGCCGATCCAGTCGAAACTTGCGCCACCGTCGGTGGACTTGTACGCCCAGTACTTCGGCTTCTGATCATCGGACCACGTCAAGACACCAGCATCCGATGAGCAAGCGAACGGGCCAGGGGCGTTGATCACGAATGAGTCGACGATGCCGTCGTTCGCGTCGATGCTGTGAAAGGCACCCGAAAGCTGCGTCTCGGTCGCCGAGAACAGTGCGAGACCGTTTGCGTCGTTGTAGCGAATGACCGAGCCGTCGGTCGGTGACCCAAGGCCATACGGCGAGTTGCCGCCGAGCCCGTTCACGACATAGGTCGTGTCGAGTTCGATTCGCTCGTAGGTGTGATCGTGACCGGCGAGCACGAGGTCTGCGCCCCACGCGCCGTAGGACAACTGCATCACCGGGTCATCGCCGTGGTTGCTCGACGATGAGTAGGGGGCGTGATGCAAGAATACGACCTGCCACGTGCTCGTCGAACCCTGGAGCGCACCCTGCAACCAAGCCGTCTGTGCTGCCCGCGACGAGGAGCTGTTCCGGAAGGCTTGCGAGTCGATGGTAAAGAAGTGCACGGGACCCCAGATGAAGTCGTAGTACAGCTCGGTGCCGGTCGGATTGACGACCGGAATCCCCGCGCCGGGAATCGTCAGATGGTTCTGATACTCGCTGATCCCTCCGCCATCGGTGTAGTCATGGTTTCCCGTCGATGGGAAGAAACGATTGATCGGCGAGGCGCCACCGCTCGGACAGACTGGCCCCGGCCCGGCATCCTTCAGCCAGGCGCAGTACATACCGACGGTCGAATCGAAGCTGCGGTTGCCGTAACGGTTGTCACCCATCGTCACGACGATGTCGGGGTCCAGCTCGACCATGAGATCCCGCACTGCGACCGCGCCGCTTCCGGTCACTCCCCAGTCGCCGAGGGTGCCAAAGGTGACCGACGCGTCAGACGGCGACGGGAAGTTCGGATCGGGTGTCGGTGTCTCCGTCGGCGTGGGCGTGGGCCCGCCCGGGCTCACGATGATTCGGGTCCAGTAGTCGTCGGCCCCGACGCCCGTCGAGCGATCGACGTTCACGCCGATGCCATCGCCATCGATATAGCCATCGAGTTCGTTGTTGCGAATGGTCAAGCCGGCGCCGCCGTTATCGGTGACGGCCCAGTAGTCGTCGACGCCAACCGACATCGAGGTGTCGACATTGCCACCGTCTGCAACCCCATCGGCGTCGAGGTACCGAGACGTGGCGACGTTTCGGAACACAGTGCCCTGCGCACCCGTGGTGACGCGCCATTGGCTTCGAGCATCGTTGATACTCGACATCTCGACATTGTTACTGCCGTCGGCCTGACGGAGGTAACCGCCGTGGACTACGTTCTGCAGCGTCCAAACCGGATCGGCCTGCGCATCAGCCGGTGGCGCATCGGCGACGGCAAAGCCGACGACAACGAGCATGGCAACGGCGACCGCCGCGGCTATCGCTCGCGGCATCGAAAATCGCCGCGTCGAAGTACGAATGGATGCCGGGGAAAGCATGGCAGCAGTTCCTTTATTGGATTTCAGGGTTTGAGATACAGCGATTCGAGACTATGTCAGCCCGCCAGCGACAGCAACGATGTCCGCGAGCTCTCTGACCACATAGGTCGGCGGGCTCACGTCGGGCGTCGACTTGCCGGTCGGGTTGTACCAGCACGAATCGATGCCGCTCGCGACTGCACCGGCAATGTCTGAGGTCAAGCTGTCGCCGACGACCAGCACGTCGGTGCGGTCCGGGTCGCCGAGCTGGCGCATCGCTTCGTCAAAGAACCGGGGATCGGGCTTCGAGATGCCGAGTTCGCCCGAGATGGCGATCGCATCGAAGAAGTGGCCAAGGTCGAAGTTGACCAGGCGCGGTCGTTGCACCCTCGTTCCAGCTGCTGCCACAGCGGACGTTCAACCTCACTGAGCACCGCGCGCAGCTCGTCGTGATTGTCCTGACCCTCGACAGCCATGACCGCGGCGAACGCGGCGACCTTCGATGCCTCGAAGTCGAAGAGTGTGTGGTCGAGCTCGAAGAGAATCCATCGGTAACCGGTCCAGGGTTCTGTCACGCGGCCAAGTATGGCGGAGCAGCCCCCGGTCTCGCCGATCAACGGAATTTCTGCGAAGATCCCGATCACACTTACACCAACACCGGCACTGCCTCAAGGGGACGAACGATGACCAGCGACACCTACGTCAAGATCCTGCTCGACGAAGACGAAATGCCGACGCAGTGGTACAACGTCATCCCCGATCTGCCCGAGCCGCCGGCCCCACCACTCCACCCGGGAACCCACGAACCAGTCGGCCCCGATGATCTCGCGCCGCTGTTTCCGATGGACCTCATCATGCAAGAGGTCAGCGGCGAGCGGTACATCGACATTCCCGGTGAGGTGCTCGACGTCTACCGACTGTGGCGACCGAGCCCGCTCTTTCGCGCTCGCCGACTTGAGAAGGCCCTCGATACGCCTGCGAAGATCTTCTACAAGTACGAGGGGGTCAGCCCGGCGGGCTCGCACAAGCCGAACACCGCGGTGCCACAGGCCTATTACAACAAGCTCGCCGGAACGAAGAAGATCACGACCGAGACCGGCGCTGGTCAGTGGGGTTCGGCTCTCTCGTTTGCGTGTGCGCAGTACGACATTGAGTGTGAGGTCTGGCAGGTTCGCGCCAGCTACGACCAGAAGCCTTACCGCAAGACGATGATGGAGCTGTGGGGTGCGACGCTGCACCCGAGCCCGTCCGACCTCACCGAAGCCGGTCGGGCCATCCTTGCCCGTGACCCCGACACGCCCGGTTCGCTCGGCATCGCAATCTCCGAAGCCGTGGAAGCCGCCGTACAGGACCCCGATACGAAGTACGCGCTCGGCTCGGTGCTGAACCACGTGCTGCTCCACCAGACGATCATCGGCGAGGAGGCACTGAAGCAGCTGGCGAAGGTCGGCGAAACCCCCGACGTACTCGTCGGTTGCACCGGCGGTGGCTCGAACTTCGGTGGGCTCAGCTTTCCGTTCCTGCGGGAGAAGCTCGCCGGCAACAACGACGTCACGATCCGCTGCGTCGAACCGGCCGCCTGCCCGTCGCTTACCCAGGGCGAATACCGCTATGACTTCGGCGACACCATGAGCATGACGCCGCTGATGAAGATGCATACGCTCGGTCACGACTTCATCCCCGACCCGATCCACGCGGGCGGGCTGCGTTATCACGGCATGGCCCCGCTCGTTAGCCACATCTACGATCTCGGTTTGGTCGAAGCCGAAGCGATCCACCAAACCGAGTGCTTCGATGGCGCCAAGCTGTTCGCTCGCACCGAAGGCATCGTTCCCGCACCCGAACCAACGCACGCGATCGCCGCCGCAATTCGTGAGGCCATGAACGCCAAGGAGACCGGCGAAGAGACCGTGATTCTCACCGCACTCTGCGGTCACGGTCACCTCGACATGGCGTCCTACGAAAAGTACCTCGCCGGTGAACTGACCGATTACGACCATCCGGCCGATCAGATCGCCGCGGCGATGAAATCGGTTCCCGTTATTGCATAACCAACGCGTGGTACAGCATGTCGGTGCGCCCTGCCCAGAAAAGCTTGCTTGGCGGCGCGCATCGACTACTCTGATCGGCTGGTAGGTAGGACTGCGCGTTTCCCGCGCAAAGGAGTCGCTGTGCGACGCATTGCAATCATTTCTGTTCTCATGCTGCTCAGCATGACGTTTGGCGCGCTCGGCATCCTTTCGCCAGCTGGCGCTGACGATCAGCCCCAGTACCCGGCGTATCCGGCCTATCCCGGCGCTCCGTCTGAGGGCTGTCTCACGATTTCGCCAACCGTGGTCGGCACCGGCGACACGGTCACGATCACGAACAACTGCGGCGAGCCGCTGCTCGGCTTCTTGAACAAGGACATCATCGGCGAGGGTCTGCCGACGACCTACACGATTCCTTGCGACAACAGCCTGATCCGCACCCACACGCTCACGACTGTTCTTCCTCCCGTGCTCGGCACCGTTGAGATTCAGAACACGATCCAGAGCGATGACATCACAGGCGGCATCGAAGTTTCGTCCGCCGCCAGTAGCGGTCCGATCAACTTCAGCGGCGTCGTCGAAACGCAGGTGTTCTACAACTTCACGCTCGATGCGGGCAGCGGTCTCATCACCATGGAGTGGAACGACTCCGCCGAGAACGCTCCGCTTGCTCGGGTCCTCGAAGACGGCACGTTCGATCGGTACTACTTCAGCTTCGTTCCCGAGCTGCTTGCCGGTGCTTCGATTCTTTTGGTCGACGCCGACGGCAACCTGGTGCTCCCTGAAGCTGGCGACAACCAGCCGACGCTGACCGTTATCGACTCCAGTTCGATGATCGTCGAATTCGGCCCCGGCGTCGAAGTTGGGCCGGGCTTCAGCTACGCCATCGGCCTCGAAGCCGAAACGCTCTACAGCGCGTCAGCCGAGCTGCTCGTTTCCGGCGTCGGTCCGAACTGCGTAACGCCCGGGCCAACACCGACCGCCATCCCCGCTCCGACCACGGTCGTGATCGTGAACCCGGCACCGACGGCGATCGTGCAACCGGCACCCGTCATCGTGCAGCCCGCTCCGGTCGTCATCCACCCGGCACCGGCCGTTCACTCGTCGAACTACGGCTTCGGCAGCAGCCTGCCGACCATTCACGCCGCTGGCGACGCGTCGGCCAAGAAGGCCACGGCCCTCGCCCACACCGGTTCGGACAACACCTACTTCATCTACGCCGGCTTGTCGCTGATTGCGGCTGGCGCGGTGGCGATGGGCACTCGCAGCCGACGAGAGACCGTCGAGGCCTAATCGTTCGTTAGATCGAACAGCTGCAGCGACGTTTCGAGGGGCTGGGCCGCAAGGCCCAGCCCCTCGGCTATTTTCAACGAGTGACTACCGATGTGCTCTCCCATACCGATGCTCTCGCCAACCATGTCGATGTCGAGGGCCTCAAGGTCATCGACGTCGGCTGCGGGGCCGGATCGCTCGTGCGGTGGTTACGGCGGGCTGGCGCCGACCCGATCGGCGTCGAATGCGGCGAGCAGATGCGGGCCATGGCGCTCGACGCCGACCCCGACCATGCCAGCAGCTACCTCGATGGCGTTGGCGAAGACCTCCCGTTCGACGACGCGTCGGCCGACCTCGTCATCTACTCGTATTCGCTGCACCATGTGCCCACCGCCGACATGGTCGCGGCGTTGTCCGAGGCCCGCCGCGTGCTGCGGCCCGGCGGCTTGTTGTACGTGCTCGAGCCGGTGCCAGATGGTCCGAGCTTTCAGGTCGGACGTCTTATCGACGACGAAACAACTGTGCGAACGCTCGCACAAGAGGCCCTGGCGAAGGCAACCACCTTGGGCTTCGAGCTGGAAACCGAATACAGCTACGACTCGTCCTCGACCTACACCGACTTCGCCGCCTATGAACGCATCTTGGTTGGCATCGACCCAACTCGCGCCGCCCGCATGGAGGAGGTCCGCGATGAGGCCAGGGCCCAGTTCGAGAAGAACGCCACCCGCAACGATGCCGGCTATTCGTTCCGCCAACCGAACCTGCTGAAGATCTATCGGGCCGTCTAGCCAGATGCGCCGGTAGCAATCGCGGTCGGTGGTGATTCACTGGGCTCCATGTCTCTTTCTGCACTGCTCGAAGATCCAACGAAGCGCGACGCCATCATTGCTGATGCGATGAACGAGGTCGATGCCGAGGTCGCCGGTATCGGGGGCATCAAGGGCAAAGCCATCGGCGCTGGCTACCAAGGAGTACAGAAGTTGCGACCGGGCTTTCTTCAGTCGAACCTCGAACGGCTCCTCCCGAAGTTCGCGCCAGCGCTCGATCCGCACGTCGAGACGGGGCGAGCGTCCGGTGATCTGCCCGGCCATTTCACCGCGAACGCCGACACGATCGCCGACGAGATGCTTGCGGTCACCGACGAGCGAGCCGCCAGCTCGAACAACAAATCAGCAGCCTCGATCTACAACAAGTTGCGCAAGGGCGCCAAAGACCGCGTCGTCGCGGCGATGCCTCGTATCGGCGCCTTCGTCGACCGGCACGCCACGAGTTAGCGCCGAGTACGGCTCCGGCATCGACAAATGCGACGGCTCCTTAGCGTTGGAATCGTGGCAATGGCCTGCGCCGTCATCGTGACTGCGTGCGCGTCGACCCGCATCGAGGTCGCCGTTCCTCCCCCATCGCCGACCGTCACCACCCCCACGCTGGTCGCAGCAACGCCGACGGTGACGACCCCGGCGCCACGCTCAACCGCCGAACCGACGTCGGCACCGGTACCGACGCCAACTCCGGCCGCCGTCGTGCCGGGTCTTGGCCGGCTGATCGGCGACAACTTCGCGCCGCTCGTTGGCAAACGGGTTGGCGTCATCGCGAACGCGACGTCGACATTCGAGGGCCAGCACATTATCGACCTGCTCGCCGCAGCACCCGACGTCGATCTCGTCGCCGCGTTCGCACCCGAACATGGCATTCGAGGCACGGCCGACGCGGGCGCCCAGGTCGCTGACGAGACCGACCCGGTCACGGGGATTCCGATCGTCAGCCTGTACGGCAATAATCGCGCGCCGACACCGGCCAGCCTCGCCGACCTCGACGTCCTCGTCTATGACCTGCAGGACGTCGGCGCTCGCTACTACACCTACATCTCGACACTCGGCCTTGCGATGCAGGCTGCCGCCGACGCTGGCGTCGAGTTCGTCGTCCTCGACCGGCCAAACCCACTTGGCGGCGAGCGGGTGGCCGGCTTCACCCGCGAGCCGGAACTCGAGTCGTTCGTCAGCCAGTATCCGATTCCGTCGGTGTACGGGTTGACGGCGGGTGAGCTCGCGGCGGCGATCGCGGGCGAACGTTGGCTGCGCGGACTCGACGCCCTCGATCTCACGGTCGTGCCCGTCGCGAACTGGAGCCGTACGATGCGTTGGAACGAAACCGGGCTCGCCTGGGTCGCCCCAAGCCCGGGGTTACCCACGGCCACATCTGCTCTCGTCTATCCGGCGACGGTTCTGTTTGAGGCCACCTCGCTCAGCTTCGGAAAAGGAACGACGACGCCATTCGAGCTCGTAGGCGCCCCGTGGCTCGACGGTGCGGCACTGGCCGCGGGCCTCAACGCCCACGATCTGCCGGGCGTTCAGTTCGAGGCCATCACATTCACGCCGTCGGCCGACCTTGCCCCCAACCCGCGCCACGGCGGCGAAGAAGTCGGCGGTGTCGCGCTCCGAGTCACCGACCCCGCATCATTCGATCCCGTTGCGGCCGGCGTCTATCTCCTCAGCATGGTCCAGCAGCAAGCCACGGCTGCCGGTCGAAGCTCGATAATCGATCGGCCGGACTTCTTCGATCTGCTCGCTGGCACCACCCGGCTCCGCGTCGAAGTAACGAACGAGATTCCCGCCGACGCCATCGTGGCCGGCTGGGCCGACGACCGCGACGCCTTCGTTGCGGTCCACAACCGCTATCGGCGCTACTGACCCCAAGAGTCAACAGCGCTGCTTCGGGTTGGACAGCAGCCACGCCGTGGAATACTGGGACAATATCGATGAGCAGCCGCTCAGGGGGAACCACATGACCGATCTTCAGGACCACGCCGACGTCGTTACCGCCGACAGCAATGGGGGTTCGCCACTGCCGCGGGGCATCGACATTCCTGAGACCGAACGAACGATTGAGGAAGAACGCCTGCACCGCAAGCAACGCCTCGCCGCTGGCCTCCGCACGCTCGGCCGCCTGCGGCTAGCTGAAGGCGTCGCCGGCCATGTCACAGTCCGCGATCCCGAAGACCCCAGTCGGTTCTGGGTCAATCCGTTCGGTTTGAACTTCAAGTACATGACGGTCTCCGATCTCATCTGCGTCGATCACACCGGCGAAGTTGTTGTCGGCGATAAGCCCGTGAACCGGGCGGCCTTCGCGATCCACTCAGGTATTCACACCGCCCGACCCGACGTCATCGCGGCAGCGCACTGCCACTCGATGTATGGCAAGACGTTCTCCGCGATGGGCAAACCGCTCAAGATGATCACCCAAGACCACACGATGTTCTACAACGACGTCGCGTTGCACTCCGACGGCGGTGGCGCTGTCGTGCTCGATCCCGAAGACGGCGCCAGCATGGCGGCCAGCTTGGGCGACAAGAAGGCGCTCATCCATCAGAATCACGGCCTGATCACCTGCGGCGGCAGCGTTGATTCCGCGATCTGGTGGTTCGTCGCGCTTGAGCGATGCTGCCAAAGCCAACTGCTCGCTGAGGCGGCGGGTGAGCCCGTCGAGATCCCGCACGAACTCGCCCAAGCCGGTTACGAGCAGCAAGGCTTCGACGCTGCTGGTTGGTTCCAGTTCCAGCCATTCTGGGACGAAGTTACTCGCGAAGAGCCCGAGTTCCTGAACTAACGAACGCTCCGGTCAGGCCCGTTGCGGGAAGCCGCAGCGAACACTGACGCCCGGCGAATAGTGCACCAACGGCGGCGTCGTTGGTTGCGTTAAACCAGCCGCAGCAACGAGCGAGTCGTCGCACTCGATGAGTTCTGCGCGATGTAGCGGCCACGGTTCGTGATACATCTTTGCGTAGCTACGCCAGGGGCCGAAGGAGCCGTACAACGCCCACCGCGCCGTCAGGAATCGGTCAAGGTCAGATGCCTCCGTCGCGGCAATCGTTTCACCGATGCGAACCTCGACCACCGACCGAGCGCCCTTCGGTCCTGGCCACCGGCGGGTGGTCTCGTACCGAACGATGTCATCACGCTGTTGGAGCGTCATGTCGGCCCAGAAATACGGCACCTGGTACGACGTGCGAGCCGTGACGACCGCCGAGAGCGACGACGCTTCGAGCGACCAGAAGTACACCCCGGGTTCGCCGGACCGGCCCGACACATACGTGCGAACGTTCGTCTCCGGGAAATGCAGCACCCGCGGGAACTCGGGCACAAACGGCACGTCGATCCGCATCTGGAAAGGCACCAGGCCAACCCAGGCAGCGCCATCGAACGTCTCGACAGTGAGCCCCGACGGTAGAAGCGCTTGCACCTCGGCCGGGTCGTAGCGCCAGTGGAGCATCGTGAGCTGCTCCCATTTCATTCGCATCGGCGTGCGCTTGATCGTGTGCGGACAGACCTCGGGGTAACGGTTCACGTTCGAGTTAGACAGTGGGCGATCAGGCTGCCCAAGCGGCCATGACTTGCTCAAGCGTTGACAGCCGATCGTCGAGTGACCAGGTCGGGGCGGTGACCATCAGCTCGGTTGCTTGCATTTCGGCGCCGAGCTTTGCGAGCCCTTCCGCGACCTCTTCCCCCGTGCCCGCGATTGCATTGAACGACGCCTGCTCGGCTGCAGGCCACGACGGGTGCAGCTTGGCGTCTTCCGGCGAGACGACCTCGAAGCGCTGCCCCTGACGCATGGCGTACTTGCGGAGGCGATGGGGGGCGAGCAAGTGGTTCGCTTCGTCCTCGCTGTCGGCCGCCATGACGACCGCCGTGACAATGAGGTGGGGTTCGGCGAGCGCGGCCGATGGTTCAAAGTACTCGTGATAGATGTCGGCGGCCTGGCGAGTCCCGCCCATGTCGAAGTGATGTGCAAAACCGAACGGCAGGCCGAGTACACCAGCGAGCTGGGCGCTAAAGCCACTTGAGCCGAGCAAGGCGACCATCGGGTAGGTCGCCGCCACGGGCGTTGCTCGGAGCTGCTTGTGCAACCCGCGATCGGAGCGCTCGTCGCCAAGCAGTCCGAGCACGTCGATGACGTGACGTGGAAAGTCTTGCTCTTCGGAACCGTCCGCGCCGCGACGGAGCGCGCGAGCCGTGTATCCGTCGGTGCCAGGAGCTCGACCGATGCCGAGGTCGACCCGGTTCGGATACAACGCTTCGAGTAACGCGAACTGCTCGGCAACGACAAACGGCGCATGGTTTGGCAACATCACGCCGCCCGAGCCCACGCGAATCCGCTCGGTATTCGCAGCCAGGTGGGCCATCAGAACTGGTGGCGAGGTGCTGGCAACGGTGGCCATGTTGTGGTGCTCGGCAACCCAGAAGCGTTCGTAGCCAAGCTGGTCGGCGCGTTGCGCTAACCGGGTCGTTTCGACAAGCGCATCGGCGCTCGTGGCTCCGGAACGAACGATGGCCAAATCGAGAACCGACAGTGGAAGAGACGTCACGCTAAGAACGGTACCGCACCATGACGAGGGGCCCAGCGCCGTAGCGGTGCGGTAGCCGGGCCAAGTGGCCCATCAGAGGCCTCCGGCGCTGGGCCGATGCGAAGGGGTGCCACGACGGCTGCAATACCCAGTTTCGGTTCTGCTTGCCATCGCCGTGCTCTGTCCGCTGCTGACGATGGGGTTGTTCGTTCGGCAGCGCCAGCTCGATCGCGCCGAAACCATCTCGCAGCTCGAACAGCTCAGAGACGACGGCACGCGCGGCCGGTGCGCAGCTCGGCCGGGGTTGGCTGTGGAGCCGAGACCTTCCGGTCGACGAGCTCATCGCGACGCTTCCGAACGGCGACGACCACCGGCAGCTGCCGCTCACCGACGACGCCGCCCGTATCGATCAAATCCTGGCGGCATAGCGCCGCGGTCCGGTTCGCTCAGGTGTCGATGAGCCGCGCCAGTTCGGCTTCGAGCTCGTCGGTTCCGAGGCCACCGACGTGGCGCCGCATCTCGCCGTTGTCGTTGATGAACACATAGGACGGCTGCGCGGCAACGCCGAACGCGGCCCAAACCCGACCGCTGATGTCGGCGACGTGCTCAAAGCCACCCATGCCGAACTCGTCGACGAACTCCTGCATCTCGGCCGTGTCGGCCTGACCGGAGACGCCGATGAAACGAACGTCATCTTCGTATTGTGCTTCGACCTCTGCGACCGCAGGTGCCATTGCTATGCAGTGTGGTCACCAAGGTGCCCAGAACCAGAGGACGGTGTCGGCGTCGGCGAGGTTGTCGAACTCGACCAGCCCACCGCCGACCGCATTCGCTCGCAACGGCACTTGCGCCTGCTCGGCGTCCGCCTGACACCCGGTGCTCGCGACCAGCAGCGCAACCATGGCAGCGCCGATAGCGCAGAATCGTCTCATTGCCCGAAAGTCTATCACCATGTAGACTCGACGCCTTCCAGCCGTAGAGGTCAGAATCACCCTGCTCAGTATCGAGATCGACTTCGACCTGAATTGATAACCGCTACTGGAAACGAAATACCTTGACAAACCAGGAAAATGTTGTGGG
>Ga0114956_1000227_pt1 | contig 37471 bp, 35 predicted proteins | sample MaitaG_FD_87304 | JGI IMG/M metagenome (GOLD analysis project Ga0114956, IMG submission 87304) | Marine algal microbial communities from Maine, USA - Maine_Asex2 metaG | ecosystem: Host-associated > Algae > Red algae > Unclassified | place: Maine, USA | collected 2015-01-05 | reverse complement strand
TGCTTAAAAACAGTACAGATTCTGGGTGGGAAAAGGGGATTGAGAACGGGTGCGCGAAACGCAGTGGCCAGACAGGCAAAAGGGCTGATTATGGTGGAAAGTGAGCGCTGGTTAACGCTTGGGTAAGTGCTCTAAGCGTTTGTCGAGGCAACGGAAGTTTAAAAAACTGCCTACTGGTCCTGTTCGGGGAAGAACGGGTCGGTCAGGCTTTGTCACCCGATTTCTCGCTGGCTTTGACAGTTCTTGAGTCATCGAGCTCTTCGACAATGGTATTGAAGATAGTATTTGCGAATTCATCCCATTCACTATTGCTGCGATTGCTCTCGTTATCTGGCATGGACACCCGAATCTTTAACAATGTGCCGTCGTATTCAGTCTGATAGACAAGCGTGTATGAAGCCAGGTTCTGTCGTAAATAAGTGGCTTCTACTCGTGCGACTGTTCTGATACCGCGAGCCTGAGTCGCTGCGCCTACCACATTGAAATCGGTATAGATACCTTGCTTTACGGCATCGCCAATGGCCTGAATAGTCGCTCGCGTGGAGCCCATGACTAAGTCATCATGGCCAAGATCTTCATTTTCGGTGGCGACTGGGTAGACGTAAACATCAGCCATCCTGTGCTTGCCCGAATTCGTGTATCGAAACGTATACCCATTCGATGCGTCTTCGAAATAGCGAAAACCTTCATAATCAAAACTGCCCACCTCGGCTGGCAGGACCTCGATCAATTCAGGAGCATCCAGCGTATCCTCGTTTTCTGCAGGCTTTTGAAGGGTCGCGCAGGCTGACAGAGCGAGGCTTGTTGCCAGTAAAAGGATGGTCGGAAAACGCATATAAATCTCGAGAAATTGCTGTCTACGGGAAATATTCGCAAGATCTGCGCCCAGCGCAATTGAGTGCCTCGGTTTTGAGCCAGATATGGTTACGTGCGGGGAGAAACAGCTTGGGCAGACGCTTAGTGCGTGGGTTACCATTATGCGCAATGGTCGGACGGTTTCAGCTATCCGCCATCCTGACAATAGTTGGATATCGCTGGAGATTAATCAATGCAATGCCTTTTTGTTCAAATACGATGCCGACCTGGCACCACTTACAGCGTTGCTGAAGAGATTGCTCGTCGTGAAATCCATTCAGAATTGTATTCGACAAGCGGTGATTTTGATTTGATGGCAAAGATCTACGTTGAAAAAGATGACGATGTTGGGCGCTTTGTTAATGAAAACATTGCCAACATTGCCGATATTAAACGAACCCGCACCACCATAACGTTCAAGGCTTTTTAATCTGCCGGAATTCGCTCAGGCGACATTCAGTTTCAAGCACTACACTGCTCAGATGCTTTTGAAAAAACAACATGGGCTGCTGGCGATCCTCCTGTTTAGTCTGCTGATAACGAGCTGTGCCTCGACTCCGCCGTCGCGTCCGGATGATATTTGTTCCGTCTTCCAGCAAAAGCGTGGTTGGCACCGGGTGGCGACAAAAGCCGAGAAAAAGTGGGGCACGCCAATGCACACGGCTATGGCGATTATGAATCAAGAATCGGCATTCAATCCAAAAGCGCGACCACCAAGACGAAAGCTGCTCGGCTTTATACCTTGGCGTCGTACCAGTAGCGCTTACGGTTATGCGCAGGTCATAGACGGTACCTGGCAAGAGTACGTTGAAGCCACGGGGGACTATTGGCGTAAGCGCAATAATTTTGCCGATGCAACAGACTTTGTTCATTGGTACATGGGGCAGGCTACTAAACGAAACAAGGTTGCTTCCAGCGATGCCTATAGCCTGTATCTTAACTATCATGAAGGTCCTGCCGGATTCAGGCGTGGCACTTACAAGAAAAAGAAATGGCTTGCTGGTGTCGCCCTAAAAGTACAACAGCGCTCTGATAATTATCGAGCGCAATATGCGCGTTGCAAAAACTCCTTAAAAACCAGCGTCTGGGGTCGGTTACTTGGGCGCTGACCATTCTTCAAAAGGGAACAGCGACAGCTCACCTGATTCATGTGACAAAAGCCAGTGCTTTGTCAGCAACCCGCCGGCGAATCCCGTTAACGTACCATTCGTACCAATGATTCGATGACACGGGATTACAATCGGTATCGGATTGGCTCCATTGGCAGCACCGACTGCTCGACAAGCGCTTGGATTACCAATTGCATTAGCAATTTCTCGATAACTACAAGTGGTGCCATAGCCAACATTTGCCAAAGCATCCCAAACACTACGTTGAAACTCGGTGCCAGCTGGCGCTAAAGAGACATCAAACTCTTTCAGTGTCCCTGCAAAGTAGGCATCCAGCTGCCTTTTTAACTCCGTGAATGCTGAGCCATTGGATTGCCAGGATTCATCGGGTTCTGTCGGTCTCCGATCATCTGGAAACACTATTTTATGAATGTTTTCACCGTCGCCTACCAATAGAAGCGTGCCAATCGGACTAAGATACTGCGAGTAATACATGGTTGTTCTGGTAAGGTTTAAATCTATTGAATGAAGAGCAGGAGAGTAGCTTATGGGTTTGGGAAATCTATTTAAATCAATATTTGGTTCAAGTTCAGGTGGCGGTGCCAAAAGTACTGCGGCCGAGCCGCTCGAATACAACGGCTTCATTATTGTAGCTGAACCTATTAATGAGGGAGGCCAGTATCGAACCGCAGGCAGGATTTCTAAGGAGGTTGATGGTGAGATGCGGGAAACCAGATTTATCCGCGCTGATAACAACGGAGACTACCAGAGCGCAGTCGATCACTGTACTTATAAGGCGAAACAGATTATCGACGAGCAGGGTGAGGCCATTTTGAATCGTGAGATGGTGTGAAGTGTCGCAGTGGGGGTTGTATAAAAATTGAACAAATAACAGGCTTGTTATCAAACAACAGGCTGCTCGGTGTGTAAAAAAAATTACTTGTTCGTTACCCAATGTGTCCGACTCAATAATCACACTGGGGATTAATCAATGACTATCAAAAACTGTTTACCTGTTGCAATTGTTATCGCGCTGTCAATTTCACAGGCGGCTCAGGCCGATTTTATGGGCGCGATTGACGGGCGCAGTTCCGGGTTAAGCGATCAGTCCGATCTGTCGGTTGAGATCAATGCGAATTCCTTTGGCGAAGAGTTTCAATGGGCTGGAATGCGTGTCAACTATAAGGTGAGCGATTCTTTGGCTGTATTCGCTGATGTATCGAAAGTAGAGGCTGGAACTGTACCGTTGAATGATGTCTTAACCAGCGACTATGCAGGTCAGGCATTCGGTGCTGGAGTTGTCTTTGAGATGAACGATATGCTGTCAGGTTTTAACACATCATTTAAAGGCTCATATCACACAGCAACGCTGCCGGATGTTTCGGAGCTAACTTACCAAGGTCAACCGACTGAGACAGATCTGGAGCTAGGTGCGATCAGTGCAAAATTCTTGCTTAGCCCAACTGAACCATTACTGGATAATGGACTAAGTTGGTATGCAGCATTGGGTTACTCTAAAATTGAAACGAAAATTGCCGGCCCGGAAGATCTGGAATTTGAAGATGTGGCCGGATTCACCGGCGCAGCTGGTTTGGTTCTGCCTTTGTCATTTGGCGACATGTACCTTGGTGTCGAAACACTCGATGGTGAACGTCTGGCTGGCGGTGGAATCCGGTTTGCTTTCTAAGGCACAGTTTTATAAGTGATCCGGACCAAACAGGTCCGGATCGCTGTTGTTGTTTCCCTCGCAGTAATACACCTCCCAAAGATTCTTTTTCATTTTATATCTGTGCATTTTTGAATCTCTTGCAATTGTCTGTCACTCCTTGCTAAGTTGTGTTCACCATCGTGCAGCAGGTTTGTTGCTGCAAACGGACAAGGAGGTCCATCTATGCAATCTTTTCTTCGTATCGTTATCGCTGTTTTTTTCAACACCGCTTTTTTTTGCACGGTTTTTTTTAGCTATCCGGTACACGCTGAACTCATGGGCATGGTCCCGGGGCGAACTGCGAGGGTCGAGTCTCACGCGAATGCTTCCATCGAAGTCGGAGCTAATTGGTATACAACTCAATTGCAATGGTCAGCGGTACGAATTAACGTCAAGCCGAGTCCGAACTTAACGCTGTACGTCGACTACGCAAAACTGCGAGTAAATAAACTGCCAGTAAATGCATCCGTGCAAGCGGGCTTTGCGGGTAGTGGTGTTGGTGGCGGCCTCATGTTTGGTATACCGGATTTTTTTCTGTCATACGATATTGCGTTTAAAAGTGCTTATCATGCAACTACCTTAAAAAATACTTCCAACACCGAAAGGCATTCCAGAATGGATTTGACTCTGCACCAACGACAGCTCAGTGCAGAGTTTGTTATTAGCCCTATCGACCCTTTGTTTGATAACGGACTAGCCTGGTACGGTACGATCGGGTTCGTGTCGACCGACGCACAAACTCAATTTATCAACATGCCATTAACCAATCCGGTCAGGTATCGAGAGAAAAACGGTTGGGCGGTTGGTGCCGGGGTGGTCAGGCCGTTCAAGTACGGTAGCGTGTACGCTGGGGCCACGTGGCTGGCGGGTGATCCTCTGCTCGGAGGCGGCATTCGATATTTGTTTTAGCCAGATATTGCGCCTTTTAAGGCGCCCAAGACTAGTTTGCCCAGCTTTTCTATGGGATAGTGGTGATCGAAACATGAAGGCACGAATCGAACTTCATATTATCGGCCTTGCTCAAACAATGAATGCAAAGCTATCAAAGGCTATAAAAGGCTATCAAAAGAGGAGTAGTAAATGATTAAAACTATCAAAACAGCCGCAATAAGTGCGGTATTGGCTCTAGGCGTGGCAGGTACTGCGATCGCTCAAGACCTTAAATTCTTTACCATCGGTACTGGTGGCACGGCTTTCACTTACTACCCCGTGGGTGGTGTCATAGCAAACGCGATTTCCAAGCCTCCCGGCTCACGTGAATGCGGCGAAGGCGGGTCATGTGGTGTTGATGGACTCATCGCATCTGCGGTTTCATCACGTGGCTCTGTCGACAATGTTAACGCCATCATTTCCGGGTTACGAAATTCTGGTTTCGCGCAATCGGACGTTGCCTACTGGGCCTACACAGGTACCGGCACTATGGAAGGCAGTGAGCCAGCGACTGACCTGCGTACCATTGCAGCCCTTTTCGAAGAGCACATTCACCTTGTGGCTCTGGCTGATAGCGATATCAGTTCTGTTGCCGATTTAGCTGGAAAGCGGGTGTCCCTTGATGAGCCAGGTTCGGGTACGTATGTCGATGCACTATTAATATTGGAAGCTAATGGACTATCTGCTGATGATGTAACAGCCGAAGCCCTTAAAGGCAATGCAGCAGCTGAAGCACTGCGCAATGGTAAGATCGACGCCTTCTTTGCAGTAGCTGGTTACCCAACAGGAGCAGTGGTTGAGCTTGCTTCAGCAGCGGAAATCAAGCTGGTACCAATCGATGGTGACGGTGCGGCCGCGCTCACTGAAAAGTATGGTTTCTTTGCCTCTTCCGACATTCCTGAAGGAACTTATGACGGTGTTGCTGGCGTGACAACAGTGGCTGTAGGCGCACAATGGTTCACTTCGGCAAAAGAAGATGAAGAACTGATTTATAACATCACGAAAGCGTTGTGGAACGAAGAGTCTCGTAAGCTACTTGATGTGGGCCATGCCAAAGGTAAAACGATCACACCAGACACCGCGTTAGCAGGTGTGGGTGTACCTTTGCATGCAGGCGCTGAGCGTTTCTATAAGGAAGCTGGACTCATTAAGTAAGCTCTGGCGTTTAAAAATGACTTCGGGTGCATCAGTGCCCGAGGTTTTTAATTCATTCGTTTTATATTTCACTTAAGTGTACTACCGTTTTTCCAGTGCAGCTTTGGACCTTCTTTGTTCAAACTGGCTTTCGCAAACTTAATTTGAACCTTCATTTTTGAGCATTTATCTTTGAGCATTTATCTTTGAGCAATAACAGATGAGCAGCGATACCACACCCGAGCTGACTCCTGAGCAGTTGGCTGAGATTGAACGCAAATTTGATCCCGAAATGGCTTTCAGGCCAACAGGAAAGAAACTCGGTTATTTTATTGCCACCGCATTGGTGGCCATGTCTATCTACCACTTTTACGCATCCGGCTTTGGTTTGATCCGTGAGCTATTGCATCGCGGTATACACATTTCGTTTGTTCTCGGTTTGGTTTTCCTGCTCTTTGGCTGGCGAAAAACCAATGCCACTTTGCCAAAGCCTGTCTGGTATCGCTTCGAGGGTGTACCGCTAACCGATATACTCTTCGCTGTTCTGGCAGTGTGCGCTGCGATGTATTTACCATTACTAGCACCAGAAGCATTGGCTAAGCGCGTGGGTAATCCGTCTTCTATAGATATATTCATGGGTACGGCGCTGTTGTTATTAACTTTGGAAGCTGCCCGCAGAAGTGTTGGCCCCACGCTACCCATCATTGGACTTATCTTTATCGCATTTGCCTACTTCGGACCTTTCATGCCAGGTGCGCTCAAACACGGCGGCTCGTCGTGGCTCGGTATCATCAACCACCTGTACGTGACTAATCAAGGCATCTACGGCATTGCCATTGGTGTCATGGCGCAGTACGTATTTTTGTTTATTTTGTTTGGTGTGTTAGCAACACGCATCGGGCTTGGACAACTCTTTATCGACCTTGCGATGGTTATTGCTGGCCGCTACTCCGGCGGACCTGCAAAGGTTGCGATTTTCTCTTCCGCATTTATGGGTACGATTTCAGGGTCGTCAATTGCAAACACGGTGACCACCGGCGCACTGACCATTCCGGCAATGAAAAAAGTCGGTTACCCCCCACACTTTTCAGGCGCTGTTGAAGCAACCGCCTCTACAGGCGGTCAAATAACACCACCCATCATGGGAGCCGCTGCTTTTATCATGGTGGAGTATTTAGAAATCCCACTCAGAGACATTCTTGCTGCCGCGTTGTTTCCGGCACTGCTGCATTACTTCGGTATTTTTATCATGGTGCACCTTGAAGCCAAGAAGCTTGGCTTACGTGGATTACGCGCAGAAGAGCTGCCAAAAATGGGGATCGTTCTAAAACAACACTGGTTAAGCCTGATACCACTATTGATTTTGGTGTATTTGATCTTATCCGGCAGGACGCCAGATTTTGCAGCCGTGTACGGCATTATTGCCTGTGTCGTTGTAGGGTTCCTGAATCCGACAAATCGCTTAAGCATAAAAGATCTTTGGGACGCTCTTGCAGCGGGCGCTAAGAATACGCTGGCAGTAGGGGCGGCAGCAGCAACCGTGGGTGTGGTGGTTGGCGTGGTCACACTTACAGGCGTGGGTTTTCGATTGGGTTATGTTGTTATCCAGACCGCTACAGATATTGGGACTATGCTCAGCGCATTGCCTGTACTAAGCTATTTCACCGTGACGCAGTGGGCTCTATTCACCTCCCTCATCTTGATTGCCATTTCCTGCATCATCATGGGTGCTGGAATACCGACTACCGCAACTTACATTATTCTTGTTGCGGTCGCTGCCCCAGCGCTTGCACAGCTCCAGGTTGAGCCCCTTGTCGCTCACTTCTTCGTATTCTATTACGGGGTACTTGCCGACATCACGCCGCCGGTGGCATTGGCGGCTTATGCCGCAGCAGGAATCGCGGGGTCCAATCCGTTCAAAACAGGCAACACCGCTTTTCGTCTTGGTATTGCTAAAGCCCTTGTGCCATTTGTATTCGTTTACTCACCAGCGCTGTTGCTGGTCGCAGATGGGTTTACCTGGTGGGCATTCACAGTGACCTTGGTCGGCGCTATGTTGGGCATTGCCTCCCTTGGCGTGGCGTTCTCCGGGTACCTCTTCGCGACGCTCAAAACAGGAGAAAGATGGTGGGTGGCACTGGTATCATTTCTTTTTATTGCGCCAGGCTTACTGACATTGGGTATTGGCATAGTGTTGATGTTGCCTATACTAATGCTTCAGCTTCAACGCAGAAAACAAGTTATGGCCTCATGAGCTAAAGCGAAATGCGACTTATGCGGCCGTTAAAGATAATCAATAACAACTTAATGGTTTAGAAGGTTTTGCGTGGCTGAGTTAAAAATGAATAGCGAATTATTAAGTAAAGTGCGTGACAGATTTGCGCAAGTTGATAAGTGCCCTGTGCAAGGCGAGCGTGTTTTTTTTGAAAATGCGGGTGGTGCGCTGACATTAAAAAGTGTCGTTGACACTTCTACACAATATGCAGCAATACCAGACAATCAGGGAAGAGATAACCCCGGGTCGCACGAGCTAAATCGAGTGATTGATCAGGCAATGCAAGACATGCATGAATTTACCAATGCACCCGGTGGGCAGTTTTTTGTGGGTGAGAGCGGCACTGAACTATTGTTTCGATTGATATCCAATGCCTGCCTTGGTACTGACAGCAATGGTGTTGTGCTAGGCAGCACGCTTGAGCATCCTGCCACTCGCAGTGCTTGTGCACGTTGGTCGAAGATCGCTAATCAAACCCACGTGTTAATCGAGCACGATGATGCAACCGGTTGTATCTCGCCGAGTGCTTACGCCAAAGCCATTACTAAAGATACTGTTGTTGCAACGATTTTGCATACATCACCCGTTACCGGTATGGGCGTAGAGCTTGCGAAAATCGCTGCGCAGATTCGTAAGGTTGCACCCGATTGTTTTATTATCGTTGATGGTATACAACATGCCGCCCACGGTTCGATCGATTTAACTAGCTATAACGTCGATGGATATGTTCTTTCACCTTATAAAATGTTTTCGCGGCACGGTTATGGCGTAGCGTGGATTTCAGATCGCCTTAGTGCCTTGCCACACGATAGTTTACTTGATGGCCCGGAGTTTAAATGGGAGCTGGGAACACGCGACACAGGTAGCTATGCAACGCTGTCAGATGTAGTAAATTACATCGACTGGTTAGGTGGCGAGTTGGATCCAGAAGGTGACCGAAAAGCGCGATTCAAGGCGGCAGCACAGGCAATCGCCGCACAAGAAAAAACACTAACAGATGCCATGATCAATGGCACTGGTAATTTGATTGGTTTAGCTAATATCAACGGCATGAATATCATTGGCGGGCTTGATAACCCAGCGCGAGAAGGTTTAGTTGGTTTTTGGATAGACGGAGTTGATTCAACCGATATTGTTAAGCATCTCAACAACAATGGTATACGTACACACTTACGAAAAGCCGACTATTACTCCAGTAATATTCTCACACCGTTAGGGCAGGCTAGCTGTGTACGTGTGTCAACTTGCCACTACAACACAACCGAAGAAGTCGCGAAATTTTTGCATGTGATGCAGCATTTTGCTTAGTGTCATGACAACTTTTTGCAACGCTGGTAAACAGTGATTGCAGGCAGGTTTCTTGTAGACTAGAATTGCGTATTTGATTTTTCTAATGCAATTTTGGCTCATGAGCTTATTGGAGCAGTAGTGGAAAGCAAGGAGCCGTACGTTATTCTTTGCAGTGGTCAGTCTAATATGGCCCGTATAACGCTCGATATCCATTGGAACCCACCTTCGAATCTTCGAGTGTGGAGGTTCAGTGTTAACAAACATGGTAGTGGTGTGGGGGATGGTTTTGAAGAGCCTATTCCACATGTGGGTAACTACGCTACATTCTACGGGGCTGAAATTGCGCGTAGTCTTCCTGATCGTGATGTCTATATAATCAATATCTCAAAGGGTTCGACCAACCTTTGTCAATGGGCCAAATCAGCTGAACCGATAAATATGTGGACGGCCATTATTAACAACGTTACTGAAGCGTTGAATCAAATACCGGGTGGAACGTACATAGATGAAATTATTTGGTGGGGGCATGAGAGTGATGCTTCCACCACCGCCGATAAATCGGCCACGCAGTTTCGCGATGATTTTCTGGATGTGATTGAACAGATTGATTCTCAACAATGGGTTGCTGTTGATAAGCCGCCAGTGCGATTGCACAGAGTTCACCCGCAATGTAATGGACTTGCAGACCAAATAAACTTTGGTTTGGAGCTAATTGTTCAAAGCAATCCTGAGCGATTCGTATTGTCGGATACAACCAATCTGGCGTACTCCGATAATATACATTTGGACCCGGACCAGAAAGAGTTTGCAGCCAGTCAGGTATTCAATGCTCCACGGCTTACACTGGCTGATTTACACCGCCCAGTTCAAGAAAATCTATTGCGCAACCATAAAGTGTTAAGCACCAACGGCAGCAATCAGACAATGCTCGCGTCCGCTGACCAGCACCCGCATGGGTATTGGTATGCATTGCACCCTCATTCCCGATTCGATGTTATTGACCAGATTGTGTGTCTGGAAGAAGGCTGTGCGCTTGCGCAGAAAATCCCGAGCCCTGAGTTACCAGGTCAGGTCGTCACTATTTCAATGGCCAATGTAACAACAGACCTTACAGTGCAGATCGAAAGTGAATCTGCAACAGTGACTGCTGGTGAGGGGCGTCGGCAAGCGTCATTCAGGTTGCCCGGGACGAACAAAAAATATCTCGTTGTGAGTGTCGCGACGGCGGATGGTATGGCGGGATGTTTCTCTGAAATAAAGCTTGAAAACGGTGGGGCCTATACTGAATAATCTCGTGCAACATACCTTTTCGTTACGCGATTAATACAACGTGTTCCCCGGTTTATGTCTTCGTTTCAAAATGTAATGCACTAAAATTTGACACAGCACTTGTTACCACATTAAATCGTCTGGTACTTTGTAGTCAGCATATTCGTCGTCTTCGTGCTCATCAGTTACGGCATCGTTTGCAACAACGATAGCCTGTTCATCTCGTTCTGCAATTTTTGCTGCAACAGCGCGCGGTACAACACTGTGATGTTGATCGATACTGACAATGTTCAATTTGCCTTTTATAATCAGTTCTCGTGTTTCGTTCTGTAACATCAAGGTTTTTATTTTACCTTGGTCGTTGTATCGAAATTCGATTTCACCGCGTTCTGTTATCTGGTTTAATGACACCAGTTCAATGATTTGCGCCTTGATTGCCTTGGATTGCGCCGCAGCGTTAATTTGTTGGTTTAGTTGCTGATCTTTTGCGCGTTTCTGTTCGTCCGCACTTTTAACCAAGTCGCCAGCTTCATCAACAACGTCAACACCTTTGCGTTGCTGCTTCTCTTTGGTGTTTTTGGCTTTCTTGGCCCGCACGCTCTGCTTTTTTGAGGCGAGGCCGGCTTTGAATAGTTGGTCTTGCAGTGAGTTGCCCATAACTGAACTTCTCTAGGTTCGCTATCGATAACCGTATGGTACGCGACTTCGCTTTATAAGGTAAGTTCGTGTCTGTACCCGTGCTGGTAACCGCTTATTCAGTCGCACTTTGAGCCGAGTCCAGATCAATCGGCTGCAGTTGCTCGAAACGGTCACCTGGCCCCGGGTTGTCTGCAGAGCACGAACCACCAAGGTGATTCATTATGCCCCATACCGCATTCAGCGCTGTTTGAACGGCACCTTCAGCCCAGCCGGGCGTCCAAGAAACATCATCGCCAGCAATGAAGATTCCTCGCTGTTCTTTGGGCATGGACTGTTGCATGAACTGCGCATACATGCGCCGGTTATAGCGGTAATGTCCGGGTAGTGCGCCCTTGAAAGCACCTAGAAAATCAGGGTTGGCCTCCCATGAGATGGTTTGAGGTCGGCCGATAATGTGCGCGCGAATGTCGACGTTCGGATAGATTTTTTCCAGCGCATCCAGACAAAGCTCAACGCGTTTCTCAACGGGCAACGGCAACATTTTCAACGCATCTGCCATCCATGAATAGGTCAGGCAAATAACGCCAGGTTGATCGTCACCGTTGTCAAAAAGGTATGTGCCTCGGGTTATTCTGTCGGTGAGCGTCATGCTCATGCACTCTTTGCCTGTGTCAGGATCAATGTCTTTCCAGAACGGCCGATCAACCATAACGAATGTTTTTGACGACTGCATATAGCTGGTGCGATCAAGTGCCATCCAGTTCTCCTGAGAGAACATGGACTCATCGGTATCAATGCTGGTAGTCAACAACCAGCTTTGGCAGGTGACCAGAACGGCATCAAAACTGTGTTTGTTTTCGTAAATATCTTCAACGATAAATTGCTGGTTGGCATCACGACTAATTTTTCGCACACCGGGGCGAGTAGCACCTGCATGCAAGCTAGACAAACTGGTACCAGCCGGCCAATGCCGCATGCCCTCAGGTGATTGAGTCCACAAGCCTCTTGGCAATTGTTCTGCACCACCAACAATAAGATGTTGGTTAGAGTCACAGTCCGTTAATACGACACGCAGAATTTCTAACATGCTGTTACGAAAATCTGAATCCCATCCACCTGTGCCAAATCCGACTTGGCCGAATACTTCCTTGTGACGAAAACTCAGTTTTTTAAATGAAGGTGCGGTGGCGATAAAATCGTAAAACGTGCGATCGTCCCATTCCGACACTAGTGGATCCCACAGAGCTTTGATTGCTGCAGGGTCGCGGTTAGCTATCGCTTTCTGAAGTTCAATAAAATGAACTTCTGTGTTCAATGCTGATTCCCATGCTTCAGCCACTTCTCTGTATAGCGGTGGTAAATCATCGATTGTTTGAGCGTATACCTGCTTGCCGGCAAGGTCTATTACGGTGCTACTGGCAGCGTCAGTCAAAGGATTTGGAAAGGGTTTGGTTTTCAGGCCAAGCGAATTTGTATAGTGATAAAAGGTTGTTGCCGAATCCGGAAATCGCATACCGCCCAATTCTGCGACGACGTTCGGTGCGTTCGGGAATGGTTCTGAACGCAGCCGTCCACCAATTCTGCCTGATTCGAAGACAACTGGCTTTAAGCCCATGCGCATAAGTTCTAATGCTGCGACCATGCCCGACACGCCTGCACCGATAATGGCAACCGTTCTGCCAAACTGCTCTTTGGGCACCGAACCGATACCACTCTTGTGCGTTAGCCAAGTGTCATAGGCAAATGGAAAGTCGGGTCCAAATATGGTTATAGGCGATGCGTTGTCGAAAGAGCTGTCGTCAGCCATTGTCTGATAGAGCCTTGTATAGCCCTGGCAGGCGGTCACGGTGATAGGGAAGTGCTTCGCGGTTTTTTGTAATGCTGGATTTGTCGAGTGTCGCCATCAGCATTGTCGGGCTCGTTGCTGCTTTTGCGAGCACAGTGCCATCGGGTGCGGCGATACAACTGTGGCCAACATACTGTTGTTCATACTCGCTACCGCAAAAATTAGCGTAAGCAATGAATAGCTGACTCTCATAAGCTCTAACCGGTACAACTTGATCGGCAACAGTTGTAAACGGCGTCATTAGTGCGGTTGGGTTCAGAATGAGTTCAGCGCCCTCGAGTGCAAGTCGACGTACTGTTTCAGGAAATTCAATGTCGTAGCAAATAAGAAAACCCAGTCGCCATCCATTCCATTCAACAACAGGGATAAGGTCATCGCCTGCACTGAACAAAGTACGATCCTGCTCACCCCATAAATGTGTTTTCCGGTATAGAGCCAGTGCATTTCCAGCTGCGTCGATTAGCTGCACACTGTTATAGAGTTTTTCGTTGTCACGTTCAGCAAATCCATATGCTATGGCAATGTTGTATTCTTTGCATAACGTTGCAATGGTTTGCGCCGACACACCATCGCGTTGTTCAGCGATCTTCTTATTGATTTCGAGTGAATTGTTGTAACCAGTCAGGCTGGCTTCAGGAAACAACAGCAGCTCGACACCGGCATCGCTTGCCTGTTTTGCGTACGCTGCCATACGTTTCAAAGAGGCAGGAACGTCGCCGGGTGTAGAAACATGTTGTACAAGCGCTATGGTTGTTGAGTTATTCATGGCTGCTTAAGCAGTACGCCATTGAGTTGCCGGTCATGTCTTGAGATTAATGCCAGAAATGGGCCGAGGCAGGAATCCGGCGAAGCAGTTTCGCTCTCAAGCTCTCCTGGGAAGGCTTTACGACGCAATGAGGTGCGCATAGGACCAGGATTTATGGAGTTTACGGCAATTTTTGGTGAGCCGTCTGCAGCGCGCTGGTGCTCGGTTTCGTCGAATAACATATGCGCCAGTTGCAGCACGGCCGCTTTTGACACGCCATAGGCGCCCCAGTAAGCACTGGTTTTATCATCGACAGTGAAGGTCACGCTGGCTGTGTCTGATTCGGCGAGCAACGGCATACAGGCATTGCTTAACAATCGAGCGCTTGTCAGGTTTACTGACATCACGCGTGTCCAGTCGTTTTGCTGAATCTGAGAGAGCGGACTCAGTACGCCGACATCGGCAGCGGTGTGGACCAGTGCATCTACACGGCCAAACTCATTTTGAAGCATGTCACTTAATTGTTGATAATCAGCCTGCGGTGATTTTTCCTGATCAAGTGTGATAATTGCCGGTTGTGGAGCGCTTTTGATTTGCTCGATGGCATCGTACAAGGCCTCAAGCTTTTCCAATTTACGGCCTAGCAAAACAACGGTTGCACCGGCGCTTGCGCAAGCCTTGCTCAGTGCCGTGCCTAATCCACCGGTCGCGCCGGATATAACAACAACTCGATTGTTCAGTGCATTTTCTCTTAGTGTAAATGCCTTTAGCGCATCGCTAATCGTGTTCTGGAGTGCTTGAGTAATCATGGGTTCAGTTTACGCGAAGCATGATAAGCGTGCTGACGAGGCAACTGAAATGCTAAGACGGTATTGCTGCGTTGGACGATTTTGTAAATCTGCGTTTGGTGCGGTAGGTAATAAAGTACTTACGCAGAGGTGTCAAGGTGATTGACTCACGCAACAAGTCAGGCTTTCGCCTAATCCACACGTTAACCTGTGACAGTCGAAGTTCGGTCATTATTTGAATCAGTAGAGACCCATTGAGTCGATTTTCGCTATTTCGCTGTTCTTGCAACGCTTGTGTCAGCGTCGTTCTGATTTGGGTCAATTCAGATTGTATGAGGGCGTCCCCTTTTGCGTGATCGCTTAGCAGCTGCGCAGGTGTTAGCTCGTATTGGGCATACCGTTCGTCGCTGAACACCGAGTATCCGTTATGTAGCCGTTCCGCTAAGCTGCTGAGTCTGTGCATTTGTCCCAGACCTAGCGGGACTGAGTCGTGTTGTTTTACTGATTCTTTGTTGCCAAGTGCATGGTCTATTAGCGCTATTCGAGCCCCATAATCTGCAACCAGCATTTCTTGCCAATCTGACTCGGATGTTATTGGCGAGTAGCGTTCATTAGCGGCGGTTGAAAGTAGTCTTAACAGCGCATTAACTGCTGTGACATGGTGTAAATATTCCTGCACATCGACACAGGCAGGGTGACGAGCTGATTGTTTGGACAACCTTGCAAGTTCTTCATGCCACCAATGAATTTTCTTTTCGGCTACCTGTGGTTCGGACACATCATAAAGGGTCGTGCTAATCACTTTAATTAACGCCAGTGTCCTGGCGACGCGATCACGCTGTGCAGTCTCCAGGAACAGCAGGCTGTAGTACAACGTTGAACCATCCCGCAAGGTTGAGCTTGATGTGTTTGTTATTTGTTCCACGTGATTGCTCAGGTGTCTGGTTTCTTTGCTTGCATCATGTAATTTACACCGACGTCCTTTTCGAGCTTGTAGGTCTTGGTTAGCGGGTTATAGGTTAGTCCGGTAATTTCAGTTACGTCTATTTGTGTTGAACGGCAATGCGCTTCAAGTTCTGATGGTCGAATAAATTTATTGAATTCATGCGTGCCTTTGGGCAAAAGCTTTAACACATACTCAGCGCCGACGATGGCGAAAAGCCACGACTTGGGATTGCGATTTATGGTTGAGAAATACAAAGTGCCTCCCGGTTTAACCAGTTTTGCACACGCCGCCACGGTGGACGCAGGGTCGGGGACATGCTCCAGCACTTCCAGGCAGGTAACGATATCGAAGGCTGCGGGTTGTTGCTCAGCGTATTCTTCTGCGGCGATCGACAGGTACTCGAGCTGTGCTCCGGTTTCCAGAGCATGTAAGCGTGCAACTGATAGTGCAGCATCCGCCAGATCAATCCCAACCACGTCTGCGCCTCGCTCACTCATAGATTCGGCAAGTATTCCGCCGCCACAGCCGACATCGAGTACGCGTTTGCCCACCAGTGACGATCGTTCGTCGATCCAGTTCAGGCGCAATGGGTTGATCTGGTGCAGTGGTCTGAATTCACTGTTTGGATCCCACCATCGACTGGCCAGCTCGGAGAATTTTTCCAGCTCTTTTTTGTCAACATTCTGATTTTGATTCATGCTTCTCGACGCAGGTTTCACGGACTATCGCTGTCTCGACAGTACTATACGTAAGTTCTGAGTAATCTGATTGCAATTGCCATACTAGAGCGCCAAACTCATGACTTAAAAAGCCTGTTTTGCGGCTGAATTTCGGCGTTTTTGGTGAATACGCAACCCTCGTGTACGGCGGTGTCTGAGATTGCTCTTAATTTATGCAAATTGCACACAAATAGCGGCTGAAAATGCCGCTGTGTGGTAAGATCACACAACTTATATAGCTCCATTCTGCTCACTGGTTTTCCCCTTCAACATGTCCGAATTTGCCAAAGAAATTCTGCCCATCAATCTTGAAGATGAGATGCGGAAGTCCTACCTCGACTACGCCATGAGCGTTATCGTTGGTCGCGCCTTGCCTGATGTCAGAGATGGCCTGAAACCAGTTCATCGTCGTGTTTTATACGCAATGCACGAGTCCGGTTACGACTGGAATAAAGCGCACAGAAAGTCTGCCCGTGTTGTCGGTGATGTTATGGGTAAATACCACCCGCACGGCGATTCAGCCATATACGATTCAATGGTTCGAATGGCTCAACCGTTCAGCATGCGCTATATGCTGATTGATGGTCAGGGTAACTTCGGGTCGGTCGATGGTGATCCTCCAGCGGCAATGCGATACACCGAAGTGCGTATGGCAAAGATTGCACAGGAACTGCTTGCTGATATCGATCAGGAAACCGTCGATTTTGTACCCAACTACGATGGGTCCGAATCTGAACCTGCTGTATTGCCTTCTCGCATACCTAACCTACTGGTCAATGGTTCTTCGGGCATTGCGGTTGGTATGGCAACCAATATTCCACCGCACAACATCAGTGAAGTTATCAATGCAACTATTGCGATGATCGACGAGCCTGACATCACTATAGAAGGGCTGATGCAGCATTTACCCGGTCCGGATTTTCCGACACATGGCATCATCAATGGTGCTCGTGGCATTCGTGAAGCGTATCGAACGGGTAAAGGCAAGCTGCACATAAGGGCGCTGGCAGATATAGAACATGATGAGAAGACCGGTAAAGACACCATCGTCGTCACTGAGCTGCCTTATCAGGTTAATAAAGCTCGCTTGCTTGAAAAAATTGCCGATCTGGTCAAAGACAAGAAAATCGAAGGTATAACCGAGCTGCGCGATGAGTCTGACAAAGACGGCATGCGTATGGTTATCGAGCTTCGTCGCGGTGAATCCGGCGACATCATGCTTAACCAGCTATACAAACAAACCCAGCTACAAGTCGTGTTTGGTATCAATATGGTTGCGCTGGTAGATGGTCAGCCCAAGCTGCTGTCATTGCCGGAGGTGCTTAACGCGTTTATTCGGCACCGTCGAGAAGTGGTTACTCGCCGAACTATTTATTTGTTGCGCAAAGCACGCGATCGCGCGCACATTCTTGAAGGGCTTGCAGTTGCACTAGCCAACATCGATCCCATAATTCAGCTAATTAAAGAATCGCAAACCTCGGCAATTGCAAAAGCCAAGCTTGTTGATCGAACCTGGGAACCGGGCATCGTTAGTGGCATGCTCGAACGTGCAGGAGCAGCTGCTTCCAAACCTGAAAATCTTGCAGCCGAATTTGGGTTGCACGATGGGATGTACCAGTTAACTGAAGTGCAGGCACAAGCCATTCTGGATTTGCGTCTACACCGATTAACCGGGCTTGAGCAAGACAAGATCATCAATGAGTACAAAGAGATACTCAAGAAAATAGAAGACTATCTCGATATCCTGACCGACCCTGAACGTTTGCGACTGGTCGTTCGACAAGAGCTTGTCGATATTATTGGTCAATACGGTGATCAGCGACGTACTGAAATCCAAGTCGATCATTCAGAGATGACAGTCGAAGATCTTATCGCTGACGAGTCAGTGGTAGTGACCTTGTCGCACGGTGGTTATGCCAAAGCGCAACCACTGTCAGATTATCGGGCACAACGTCGTGGTGGTCGTGGCAAGTCTGCCACAGCGATGAAAGATGAAGACTTTGTCGACAAGCTGTTCATTGCCAGCATGCACGACACCGTGCTGTTTTTCACAAGTGTTGGTAAGGTGTACTGGAAGCGTGTTTACGAACTGCCGGTGGCTAGCCGTGGCTCACGTGGTCGCCCAATTGTTAACCTGCTCCCCCTCGAAGAAGATGAGCGCGTCAACGCTGTTTTGACTGTGCGTGATTACTCCCCTGATAAGTTTATTGTGTTCGCAACCAGTAAAGGCGTGGTTAAAAAGACGACGTTGGCAGATTTTTCCAGACCACGTACCAACGGCATTATCGCCATCGATTTACGCGTTGATGATTTTCTGATTGACGTGGCGCTTACCGAAGGCGACAGCGATATCATGTTGTTCTCCAGTGGTGGTCGAGCGATGCGTTTCAATGAAGCCAATGTGCGCACCATGGGAAGAACAGCTGCGGGTGTTCGCGGTATACGAATGCCTGAAGAAGATACGGTTATAGGTCTTATAGTTGTAGGTGAGGGTGATGTATTAACCGCCACGGTTAATGGTTATGGCAAACGCACACAAGCCGCCGATTATCCGACCAAGGGTCGTGGTGGTCTGGGTGTAATCGATATTAAAACCAGCGAACGAAATGGTCGCGTTATCGGTGCAGTACAAGTGAGCGACGAAGATCAAATTATGCTCATTACTAATGCCGGTACACTGGTTCGAACCAGCGTTGGCGAAATTTCAGTACTAGGCAGAAACACGCAAGGTGTCAGACTTATCCGACTCTCTGAAGGTGAAGAGCTTGTTGAGTTGGCAGCTATTGACGAAACGGACGCCAATCAGTCTGAAGAGCTACAGGCGGCAGAAGCTGCTGAAGCCGAACAAGAAGCTCAGGCTGCAGCAGATACAGCAACCGAGGGTAAAGCCGACTCTGATGAGGACGATGATAGCCATGATGATCAAGATGATGCTGCATCGGCATCAGGTGCCAGCGATGAATCAGAAAAGGATGATAACTCTGATAACAACGATGAGGTATCCGACGATTAATCGGATGAGCCTTATGGTGATTCATCAAGCGACCGGGTAGATGACTGATCGGGAAACACCAACACCGTCGTTTGATAGTTTACGTGAACGCATAGACGCGATAGATTTGGAAATCCAGAAACTGCTGAATGAGCGCGCTGGCAGTGCCCTGGAACTGGCCAATCTTAAAATGGCTAAAGCAGGTAAGGCTGATTCGGCCAGCTTATCGCTTGGAGAGGATCTTACTGTTGGTTATCTAGGTCCTCAAGGTACCTACACCGAAGAGGCAACACTGAAACATTTCGGTAGCACTGTTGCCACCGTTCCTTATCCTGCAATCGCTGACATATTCGCGTCAGTAGAATCAGGTGAAGTCCATTTTGGCGTTGTACCCGTAGAAAATTCAACCGAAGGCTCGATTAACCATACGCTGGATTTACTGATGGAGACATCGCTGCGAATTTGCGGCGAAGTCCAGTTGCGTATTCAGCATCAGCTTCTGAGCAAGAGTACCGATCTTTCGCAAATTAATGCGGTGCACGCTCATCCTCAGTCACTCGCACAATGCCGCGGTTGGCTCGATAATAATTTACCCGACGCTGAACGAACCAGTGAAAGCAGTAATGCAGCTGCGGCAGAAATAGCTGTTGAAAAAGACGCTGTGGCAGCGATTGCGAGTGAGACTGCGGGACTACGCTATGAACTCAAAACACTTGCAAAAAATATTGAAGACATTAAAACCAATACCACACGGTTTTTAGTCATTGGCGATCATGATGTCGCACGTAGTGGCGATGATGCAACATCTCTATTAATCAGCGCACCGCATAAGCCCGGTGGACTGCGAAGCATGCTTAAACCAATGGAAGAATCTGGCGTCAGCATGACCCGCATCGAGTCCAGACCCGGGCGGAAAGTCATGTGGGAGTATGTATTTTTTATCGATGTGAAAGGTCATCAATCGGACGACACATTAAAGCTGGTACTCGAGCAACTCAGAAACCAGGCGGTAGGCTTGCGCGTGCTCGGCTCCTATCCCCGCGCGCGGTAACGGGGTTATATTAATGAGCGTTGACAATATTTGTGTGGTTGGTGTTGGTCTTATCGGTGGGTCGTTTGCAAAAGCGCTGAAGCACGCAGGATTTTCAGGAAAAATAACCGGTGTGGTTCGTACTGAGACAAAGGCCCGACAAGCTATTGAGCTTGGTGTGATCGACGACGCCAGTTTGAATTTGAGCGATGCTGCAGCCTCAAGCGATCTCATCATGCTCGCCGTACCGATGCTGAGCATGCGCGAGCAACTTGAAAAAATTGCTCCTGCTCTTCGTCCTCATACCATCGTTACCGATGCCGGTAGCGTCAAACAAGCTTTTATTAACGATGCGCGGGCAACTTTGCCGTACATGAATCGCGTTGTTCCGGGTCATCCAATTGCAGGCAAAGAAAAGAGTGGTCTCGATGCAATCGATCCGCACTTGTATAACGATCACAGAATTCTGCTGACACCACTGCCAGAAACCGATGCGGATGCCGTTGAGGTTGTTCGTACTCTATGGGAACAAACTGGTGGTATTGTTGAATGTCTGAGCCCGGATCATCACGATGATGTACTTGCGGCCACCAGCCATCTGCCGCATGTGCTCGCATTTGCCATGGTTGATATGCTCGCGTCAAGGCAGGAAAAGGCGGAGATTTTTCGCTATGCAGCGGGTGGATTTCGAGACTTTTCGCGCATTGCTTCAGGGGAGACTGTTATGTGGCGAGACATCTGTCTTACCAATAAAGACCCTCTGTACAAGGCGATAGAAGAATTGGAAGCGCATTTGAGTGTGGTTAAAAAGGCGATCGCGGAGGCAGATGCTGACACTATCGAAGCTGTTTTCCAGCGAGCCCGCGAAGCGCGTGATGCGCATATCGTTGGCAAATAAAACTTGTACCTTGCATTGGCGACTCTAATCACGCAGGTTAATAAGTAGAGCTGCACGCAAGATTTAAAGGTTGTTACGAAAGTCATGGATAAGCAAAAACAAGTGCAATACAAAGTTGAATCCGGAGGCGCACTCAATGGCCAGATCAGTATTCCGGGTGATAAATCGATGTCGCATCGATCAGTTATGTTCGGCGCTATGGCTCTGGGTACAACGGAGGTTAGTGGCTTTCTCGAAGGTGAAGATGCCTTGCACACACTTCAGGCTTTTGAACAAATGGGTGTAGTGATTGATCGGCCTGCGGCAGGTAAATTGATTATTCACGGTAAAGGCATCGATGGACTGCATGCACCGAAAGCACCGATATACCACGGAAATGCTGGTACTGGCATGCGTTTGTTAGCTGGCTTATTAGCTGGTTTGCGATTTGAAGCCACGCTAACGGGCGATGAAAGTCTGAACGGTCGTCCTATGTCGCGAATTGTCGATCCGCTGAAATTGATGGGTGCTCAAGTTACTACAGCAGAAAAAGGAACACCGCCCTTGACATTGCTCGGTGGCGAGCAGTTAACCGCTATCGAATACACAACACCCATGGCCAGTGCGCAAGTTAAGTCGTGCGTGCTGCTTGCAGGTTTGCATGCCCAGGGCCGCACAGTGGTGCATGAACCGGGTATTACGCGCGATCATACTGAACGGATGCTTCGCGGTTTCAATGTTGATGTAATAACCGATGGTCTTAGTGTATCCATTGAGGGTGGGCAACAATTAAAAGCAACTTCTTTACAAGTGCCCGGCGATATATCTTCCGCCGCATTTTTTCTGGTTGGCGCAGCGATGATTCCGGGCTCTGATCTGACTTTGCGTAATGTGGGTATCAACCCGACCAGGCGTGGCGTAATTGATATTCTGCGTTTGATGGGCGCGCACATAGAAGAAATCAATGCGCATGAATCGGGTGGGGAGCTGGTTGCCGATTTACGGGTAGTTGGCGCGAGGCTCAAAGGTATTGAGGTGCCGACAAATCTGGTCTCGCTGGCAATTGATGAATTCCCGGCGTTGTTTGTCGCTGCAGCAAGTGCGGATGGTAAAACCATTGTCAGCGGCGCTGAAGAACTGCGTGTAAAGGAAACTGACCGCATACAAGTGATGACAGATGGTTTACGAATTCTGGGCGTCGACATAACCGATACACCAGACGGGGCGCATATTGTCGGCGGGCCAATTCATGGCGGAACGGTGGATAGTGCGGGCGATCATCGAACGGCCATGTCATTTGCTATGGCAGCTTTGGTATCAGATGGCCCAATCACCGTTCTCGACTGCGAGAATGTGGCGACCTCATTTCCAGGCTTTGTAGAACTTGCTTCTGGCGTTGGATTACGCGTCAGTGAAACTCGAACCGCTGACTAGCTGCGATGGCGTCTGCAGCGCAATCAGCCAGTGTGATCGCCATTGATGGCCCGTCTGGAGCGGGAAAGGGTGTTGTTGCACTGGGAGTCGCTGCTCGATTTGGCTTTCATCTTCTCGATAGTGGTGCGGTTTATCGTGCCGCGGCACTCATCGCTAAGCGGGCGAATGCCGAGATCAGATCTGAAGCCTCTGTTTTGGCGGCTTTAAGCATCGATCAAGCGACTTTTCACCCACAGGGTACTGCTGGCCTTAGTGTCATGATTGGTGATGAGAATGTCACAGATGCGCTTAGAACACAGCAAGTTGCCGAAATTGCGTCACAAATCGCGGTCATGCCGGGGGTAAGAGAGGCGCTTCTCGACGAGCAACGCAGCTTTCGCCAGCCGCCCGGCCTTGTTGCAGATGGTCGCGATATGGGAACCGTCGTCTTCCCGGATGCGCTGTTGAAAGTGTTTCTGACTGCCTCTTTGGAAGAGCGTGCGATCAGACGAGCTAACCAGTTGAAAGAAAAGGGAATAGAGACTACAATGCACACGCTCATTGCAGAAATCGAGTCGCGTGACAAGCGGGATTCGACCCGTAATCATGCCCCGTTGGTTTGCGCTGACGATGCCCTGTTCATCGATTCGAGTGCCTTGAGTATTAAAGAAGTAATAGAACTTATTGTGGCGGCTAAAAAGAAAGCCGAGACATAAGTAACAAACGGAACTGCATTTGCATCTGAATTTGCAAGATTTTCATACAATTCATTTATATACTAAGTGTTATGTATGTTTCTTATTGCGTTTAAACAGACCATACGCATAGCCATGTTTTTTAGCTTGTTGGTTAATGAGTAACCAACCTTTGATTCTTAACCCATCGCCTTGCCAGGAACGGCATTGCGTCATCCTTCACAGGTTTACTATTTAATGTCTGAATCTTTTGCGGAGCTCTTTGAAGAGAGTATCTCCAACGCCCAAATGAAAGTCGGGTCGATTTTAATCGGCACCGTTGTTGATATCACCGGCGATTACGTCATCGTCAATGCAGGTTTGAAATCGGAAGGTGCAGTCCCGATTGAAGAATTTATAAACGAAAGCGGTGATAGCGATGTAAGAATCGGTGACTCAGTAGAAGTCGCGCTCGATTCTGTTGAAGATGGTTTTGGTGAAACCAAACTATCACGTGAAAAAGCTCGTCGGGCTCGTTCATGGACCATTCTTGAGAAAGCTCAGGAAAACGACGAAATTATCAAAGGCAACATCACTGGCAAAGTCAAAGGTGGCTTTACGGTTGAAGTATGCGACATACGTGCATTTTTACCCGGTTCACTTGTTGACGTGCGTCCAGTACGCGACACCAGCTACCTCGAAGGTAAAGAACTCGAATTCAAAGTAATCAAGTTAGATCAACGTCGTAACAACGTGGTTGTATCCCGACGTGCTGTTGTTGAAAGTGAATACAGTGCAGAGCGTGATGCATTGCTTGAGAACTTGCAGGAAGGTCAGGAAGTTATGGGTATCGTCAAGAACCTGACCGACTATGGTGCGTTTCTCGATCTCGGTGGCATTGATGGTCTTCTGCACATTACTGACATGGCATGGAAGCGCGTTAAGCATCCATCCGAAGTGGTTGAAGTCGGTAGCGAAATGAAAGTTAAAGTGTTGAAGTTCGATCGTGATCGCAATCGCGTATCGCTGGGTCTGAAGCAACTTGGCGAAGACCCGTGGGTCGATCTTACTCGACGTTATCCAGAAGGCTCGCGTTTGTTCGGCAAGGTTACCAACATTGCTGACTACGGTTGCTTTGTTGAAATTGAAGAAGGCGTTGAAGGTCTGGTTCACGTTTCAGAAATGGATTGGACTAACCGCAATGTCAACCCGAACAAGGTTGTAGCGTTGGGTGACGAGGTTGAAGTCATGATTCTCGATATCGACCAGGAACGTCGACGTATCTCTTTGGGTATCAAGCAATGCAAGCCTAACCCCTGGGAAGATTTTTCCGAGTCGTTCAACAAAGGCGACAAGGTCAAAGGCAACATCAAATCGATTACCGATTTCGGCATATTCATTGGGCTGGATGGTGGCATCGACGGTTTGATACACCTCTCAGACCTGTCCTGGAACGAGGCTGGTGAAGAGGCGGTTCACAACTACAAAAAGGGCGATGAGATCGAGGCGGTAGTATTGGCCGTTGACCCTGAGCGAGAGCGCATTTCACTGGGCGTCAAGCAGATTGACCGTGACCCATTTGGGCAATTTGTGGCTGATAACCCGAAAGGCAGCATTGTTAAAGGTATTGTCAAAGAAGTCGATACAAAACATGCGGTTATCGATCTTGGCGACGGGGTGGAAGGTGTGCTTCGAGCCAGTGAGATCACCCGGGAGCGCGTTGAAGACGTCCGGATGCACCTCAAAGAGGGGCAGGAAGTTGAAGCCAAGTTCACCGGAACCGACAGAAAATCGCGCATGCTGAGCCTGTCGATAAAGGCCAAGGACTACGCAGACGAAGCTGAAGCTGTCAGTGATTACACTTCTGGAAATGAGGCTTCAGGTGGTGCCACGTTCGGCGATCTGATGAAGGAACAGCTGGGTGGCTTAAACACTGAAGCTAGTGACGAGAGTGCGGAAGCAAGCAGTACAACAGATAATAGCGAAGAAAGTAAAAACGACTAACGCTGTTCTAGACGCAACATGGTGCGGTCAGGGACGGCCCGCCTGTTAGGTAAATAGGAATGACCGATAGATCACGAGCGGACGACAGCCTGACCAAGTCTGACTTGATTGAATCCTTGTCGCGCAATCAAAGACACCTCGAGCGCAAGGATGTCGAGTTGGCTGTGAAGGGTTTACTCGAAAAAATGAGTCAGGAACTGGCTAGCGGCAATCGTATCGAGATCCGCGGTTTTGGTAGTTTCAGCTTGCATTTTCGTGCAGCGCGCATGGGTCGTAACCCTAAATCCGGTGACGCAGTTCCCCTGCGTGGCAAGTACGTTCCTCATTTCAAGCCTGGCAAGGAATTGCGAGAACGCGTCAATAGCGACTCGGACAACAGCGCTGCAGCCCCTCTTCCAAACCACGCTCAACCCTCAAGCGACGCCCCATCTGACGAATAACTGCCTGGTGCAGCATACGCTAGCCTAAATTGACGACACAGGTTGTGCTGTGTTTTTTGTTAGGATGTGCGCATACGATGGCGAATTCCGCCACGCTCAGAACTCCCCGGATTGAATGCGCACGTGTTGAGTTTTCAGATAGATCATCCGCTATTTGCCGACTTTGTCGATACAACCACCAAACCCGAACTCCTTGCGGACGGATGTGTCTGGACTGAAGGCCCGGTGTGGCTGGCAGACAGGCTCTACTTCAATGATATCCCTAACAAACGAATGTTGAGTTGGAGCGCAACCGACGGTGTGCAAATAGCACTTGCCAATAGCGAGTTTAGTAACGGAAATACCGTTGGGCTTGACGGACGCATGGTGTCATGTGAGCACGGCGGTCGCCGCGTTATTGTCAGAAACAAACCAGAAGATCTAAACTCTGCATCGGTTATTGCCGACCAATACAATTCTCTTGCGCTTAATTCCCCAAATGATGTCGTGGTTAAATCTGATGGTAGCGTCTGGTTTACCGATCCCTCCTATGGCATCGATTCAAATGTAGAGGGTTATCAATCCCCGAGTGCTATTGGCAGCAACAACGTTTATCGGGTTGATCTTGATGGCAGCGTCAATTGCGTAGCAGACGATTTTGAAAAGCCTAACGGACTTGCGTTCTCACCTGATGAAAGTCTTTTATATATTGCCGATTCCGGGGCTGCCAGAGGGGCCGGTTTTGACGAGCTCGACTACAGTTTACCGCACCATGTTCGGGTGTTTGACGTTATTGATAATGAGCTGCTGTCTGGTCGTTTGCTAGCGACGATTGAGATCGGCGTGCCAGATGGATTACGCGTCGATACTGACGGGTACTTGTGGTGTAGTGCCGGAGATGGAATACGCTGCCTCTCACCAACAGGTGAATTGCTCGGCAAGATACTTACACCGAATGCAGTTGCTAACTGCTGCTTTGGTGGAGAAAGCGGCACAGATCTGTTCATTACGGCATCTGATTGTGTTTATCGTGTTCGTACCTCTCGTCGTGGTGCCGAAAGCCTGAGATAGGCCGCAATGCAGTACACTTCACTGCATGTTTGAATATCTGCAGTCTCCAGAAACACCAAAGCGTCAAAGCCTATGCTGAATCTGTTGTGGTTGTTGCTGCCCGTGGCCGCAGCGGCCGGATGGTATGCAGCCCGCCGCTCAGGGGCTGCGCGGCCAGAAGCATTCTGGAATTATTCAGCTAACTTTCATGAGGGTTTGAATGAACTTCTAAACGATAATGGCGATCTGCCGGGTGAGTTATTCGATAAGTTAAGCGATACCGACCAGGACACAGCAGAAACTCATATTGCCCTCGGCAATTTGTATCGGCGACGCGGCGATGTTAACCGCGCTATTTTATTGCACGAAAGTTTACTGGATAAGCCCGAGCTTGGTGAGCCTGTACATTCGCTGGCGTTGCTGGAACTAGCCAAGGACTACGACTCAGCCGGACTGCTCGACAGAGCGGAGCAGAGCTTGCGAAAACTCGTCGACTCGGGTCAGCGATTAACCGATGGCTATTCGGCCTTGCTTGCCTTGCATGAACGAGAGCGTGACTGGAACGCGGCCATTGAGATTGCCAGTGAGATAGAACGGGTTGCTGGTGAAGATCGTAGTTCGTTAGTTGCGCATTATTACTGTGAACTTGCCAGCGAGGCAAAAACTGAAGGTTATGCTGATCAGGCGCAGACATTGGCAACCACTGCGTTGCAACACAGCGATCAATGCGCACGTGCCCATATGATGCTTGCTGAACTGGCCCGACACAATGGTGATAATGCGTTAGCCGTTAGTCATTATGCAGCCGTTGAGCAGCTGCGCCCAGAGCTCATGCCCGATATTATCGACGCACGCTTTAAAGCCTTGCTGGCCAATGGTGATGAGCCAGCCTTACGAGCTTTTATTGATCGTATTCGACAACGGCGCAATGCGTACTCTGTTGTACGCACAACGCGAAGTGTTATCGAGAAGCTCGACGATGTTGAAACAGCTGACCGGTTTTTCAAAGACCAGATTCTGCAGCGGCCCTCACTAAAGGGCCTTCGAGACTGGGCGCAAGATCAGATAAGTATCAGTAAACCCGGAGAGCGGGAAAAGGTACAAGTTATATGCACTTTGCTGGACAGAGTTGTAGAAGACAAGCCCGCATATCAATGTGGTGCATGTGGCTTTCTTGGAAATCAGTTACATTGGCGCTGCCCCGGTTGCAATAACTGGGATACAGTTCTGCCAATCATCGGTGTTGAAGGGGAGTAGTTTTATGTTGGAGTCAAACGATTGATAATTACTGCACTAGACTACGATAACTCGATAGCTGCACTTGAGTTTGTCGACAGAATTAATCCAGAGCTCACCAGACTAAAAGTCGGCAAAGAGTTATTCACTCGTGCCGGGCCTCAGTTTGTCGAGCAGTTACAAGCCAGAGGCTTTGATGTTTTTCTGGATTTAAAATTTCACGATATCCCTAATACGGTTGCGGGTGCTTTGTCAGCTGCTGCATCTTTGGGCGTCTGGATGGTGAACGTTCATGCGGCCGGCGGCCCTCGCATGCTTGACGCTGCACGAAAAGCCATTCCTGCCTATACCCAGAGTGGAGGCACACGACTGATTGCAGTCACCGTGCTGACCAGTATGGATGATGCTGAATTGCAAAGCGTCGGGGTTTCACATACTGCACAAGATCAAGTTAAGAAGCTAACGCAGCTATCAGTTGATCACGGGCTCGATGGTGTGGTTTGTTCTGCGCAAGAGGTGAGTCATATCCGGTCGTTTGTACCGTCTTCGTTTTTAACAGTGACCCCTGGAGTCAGGCCTGCTGTTGGCAGCGTTAGCGGTGATGATCAACGTCGAACCATGACTCCTCAGGAAGCGGCTCAAGCCGGGAGCGACTATCTCGTTATCGGTCGACCAATTACCCAATCAGACAACCCGGTAGAATCCCTGCAAACCATACAATCTCAGATTGCAATATGACAGACGACGCTAAGATATACATTTCTGCCCAGCAACTGATGGAAGACTCGTTAGAGCTGGGCCGCCAGGTGCTCGATAGTGGTTTTCGTCCCAACTATATTGTTGGCGTGTGGCGCGGGGGTACTCCGGTTGGCATTGCCGTGCAAGAGCTGCTCGATTTTTATGGTGTAGAGACAGATCACATATCCATACGTACGTCGTCTTACAAAGGCATGCAACGGCGCGATGAAAAGAATGACGTTCGAGTCCATGGTCTGAGCTATTTAACTCGGCAGATGAATTTTGATGATTCGTTATTGATAGTTGACGATGTGTTTGATACGGGACTAAGTGTTAAAGCAATTATAGATTATCTGCGTAAGCGCTCTCGACGTAATATGCCTGAAGATGTGCGGGTCGCAACTGCATACTTTAAGCCGGCGCGAAACCGAACTGATTTCAAACCGGACTACACAACGCACGAAACCAATGAGTGGTTAGTGTTTCCGCACGAGATGGAAGGACTGAGTATGGACGAGATAAGAAAAAACAAGCCTCATCTTATGTCGATTATAGAGTCGCTGGATGCGAAAATGAAACCGGTTAAAATGAACTAGCTGGCTGTGTTGTGTATCTGAATCACTTTTTAATAAAGTCGAGAATGTCTGCCAAGTCGATATAGTCGACAAAATTCCAGGCTTTAGTCAGTCCACTGTCTTCTTTTTTTCTGGTTTCAACCCAATACCAGACGCCTAGTGGTACGGATATCGAAAAGAAGATAGCCATCGCGCCTGAAATCCCAGTTGCGTTGAAGATAAAGTACAGCAGTAACATGCCTGCCAGAGCACTAAAACCTTTAAGTATCATGAATCACCTGCCAACCTCATAGCATAAGTCTGTCAACGGCCGGAATCAGCAAATATTTACATATGAGCGCAGCTGGTGATGAAGATGCTGGCGACCAAGTGCAGTTCGACTGGTTCTCTTTTTGTTTCATTCAGTGAAACAAATCTAGCTCTGCTTCAGCAATTTAGGGTCAATGCCGCTATCCCACGTATGGGTCGTGGGCTTCGCTTCGATCTGATCAGATTGAGAGAACTATGAGAAATTTGACCGATATTGTTGCTAACTTATGCGCATCTTACTGGCGCGTTTTAGTCACGATGGCCATTACGTTAACCATCGTTGCCTGCGATTCTGGCTCGGATAGTGGCGTTTCTGGCGCTGCCGCCAACAATCAACAATCTGAAGAGCAATCGATCTCTGCGTCCATAACGACCAGTCCGGTAGATGTGATGAGTGGCTATGTGCAACGTAATACCGATCCAGCTCGTATCGCAGCGCCACAAGCCGACCTGTTGGACAATGGCGGAATAGAAAATGGGGCGACTGGCTGGACGTCATGTGGTCCCGGCAGAATGAGCATTTCAAATGAGGCGTATGACGGCAACAATGCTTTGCTCGTCAACGGTGGAAACTGCATTTATCAATCGGTACAGATAGAGCCCGGACAAGAACTCGTATTAAGCTGTTATGTAAAGGGCGTAGAAAGCATTGACTGGGCAGGCATGGGTTTAGGATTCTCAGATGCCAACTGGAATACCATTTACGAAACACCAGCTACCATTGTCAGCGGTACCGACTACGCGCGCTATGACGTCTCGGCAACAGCTCCCGCTGGAGCGAGCTACGTTAGCATGTGGTTCTATAGTGAAACGGATGCACTTATAGACAAATGCTCTCTCGTTCCGGCAGATCTGGTTGAAGAACCGCCTGTTATGAGCACCGGCAATCTGCTTGAAAACCCAGAGTTCGATAATACGACCAATGGTGAGGCAGATAACTGGCAAACATTTTGTGGTGGCGGTTCTTCAGTAGTAGACCAGCAAGGAGACGCGGCATTGCAAGTGTTCGATGGTGCCTGTGTCAGTCAGGCATTGAGCGCGAGTGATATTGCGTTGATGCAAAATCAGGTGTTTGAGTTAGCGTGCGATGTAGATTTTAATAGCGCCACTATACCAGTGTCTGAGCACTATGCTTCGCTCAGTCTTACGCTTGATGGAGTTGAGATTCAAAAGACAATTCCAAGAAAGCGCACTTCTCGAGTGAGCCTGACTGTGTTAACGCCAGAAACAACCAGCAATGGTTATCTCACTATTTACACTGATAATGAGCAGGGTTCTTTGAAGGTCTTCAATTGTAGCCTCACGCCATTTGAAGGTGGCAGTGGCGAAGGCTTTGGTAATCCTGAGGACAATCTTATCGAAAACGGTGGATTTGACGAGGTAGACACCTCAACAGGCATGCCTACTGGATGGAACAAGAACTGTAACGGTGGAAATGACGGTGGAACCTATTCCAGCATCGATTCGCCATTTTCCGATGCAGGTTTCGAGATGGATATAGGAAACGATCCAGTTCTCCCTTGTGCGTGGACAATATTGGCACCGCAATCCTTAGCTAAGCTTAGACACAATACCTTCACGCTCTCGTGTGATGCCTGGAACTATTCACCACAGAACACCAACGGTAATGCCTGGTTGGACCTGCGTTATTCTAATTTTGAATATGACTTCAACCAAGAACGGCTCATGTTTGATCCGACAGCCTATTACCAGCCTTTTACGCTGAGCGGACAGTTCGACGAACTGACTTATCTGAGAATGAATATTTATGGTACTCATCTACGAATCGATAACTGCCACCTTGAAGCTACTGGCGACAACACGAATCGTCCGTCGATTGACATCCGGGCCAACACCGAATGGCATGATAGTTATGCTGTAGATGGTCCCTTCGCATTCGATATCACAGTAACCAACGATGGTGAGCAGCTGTTGGAAAATGTTGTCTACAGCACAGAAGTAATCAGTGGCTTGGAAGAAATCAGTTGTGAAGGTGCTTTAGGTGACGTAGCTCCAGGACAGTCCGCAAGCTTTCCATGTACTAGTCAGACGGTGTTAACTGAAACAGGCCCTAATTTCGCGCTCCGCGTTAATGCCAGTGCCACTGCCGCTAACGGGGATACAGTAATAGATTCTGATACTGTCGATCATTTTTATACCGCAAACTCATTTGGAACGGTAACGTTGAGAACAAGAGCCAAAACTAAGACAGTGTTGCCGGGTCAGGACGCTATCGTGCAGGTGGTGGTCAATGTGATAGGTAAGGGTGCGTCGCTTAGCGAGACAACCAGTAATTTCAGTGAGTGCGCCAAGACTTACCCCAACCCGCTTACTGACGGTCAGTATGATATTTACGAGTGCACTCTACCCAACGTTCAGCAGGATACAACGGTTAATGTGACGGCGAATGGTTACGACTGGGACGATACCATTTTTGTATATAAGCAATAGTTAACTGGTTATGACATTTGTGGACTGCAGAGTCAGGCCACAAGTGTCATCTCAACACTAATGATTAACCTTCGTCTTTAATAACCGGAATCAAATCGATTTCAACTCGCCGGTTGATCATTCTGTCTTCAGCGGTATCATTACCTGCACGCGGTGATAGTTCGCCACGGCCTTCAGTAGCAAGCCGTTGCTGAGGGATGCCGCTTTCGCTTAAGTATGCAGCAACTGCTATTGAGCGCCGTTCTGAGAGTACCTGGTTATATTGTTCTTCTCCGGAGCTGTCCGTGTGACCGATGACATTGATGAGCGTTTGGTCGTACTTTGATACCACTTCAGTAATTTTGTCGAGCGACGGATAGAAAGGTGCCTTTAGCTCCGAGTCATTTACATCAAACGAAGCTTCGCTACTGAGGTTAACTCTTAGTACTTCGTTCTCAAGACGTTCTATATCTATCTGGTTAGTGGACAACTCGTCGGCTAATGCAACTTCCAGTTCTTTTTGTTGCTTATCCTGATATTGACCAACTTTGTACCCGACTATGCCGCCAACTGCAGCACCGATAATTTTGCCGCTGTCATTCTTTGCCTGACTACCTATAGCAACCCCGGCTAGTGCGCCTAATACAGCGCCTTGCTTGGCACGCCTGTTAGGATCGTCTGTGGCGCAGCTAGTTGCTAATAAGCCCGCTAAGGCAAGTCCGAGTGCGTGTGCACGGTTTATGTCGTTCATCATATTCAACACGCTCATTTATGAATCTCCATTTGTTCAAGCAAGACAGTAGTCGAATAAATAGCTCAACTGGCATGACCAGTATCTAACATTTGTCTGAACGCTCGCAAAGCGTAAATTATACAGGCAATGGTCGTTACCAAAGGGATAAGCCGCTGTTCTGCCGTTATAATCTGGCAACCGTTGCAACTGTTGAGAAGCCCATGTCTATATCGGTTGGTAATTTAGCCTTTGGGCTGGTTATCGGTGCGGTTTTGGGATTTAGTGTGAACCAGTTTGTACATCGAACCGATGCCCGTACAGACGCGCGTGAAGATCAAGACATTGCAACGTCCGGCAAGTCAGGTGCGCGACAAACAGCAGAAAAGCCAAATCAGGTTTCGTCAGTGGCCGCGTTGTCTTTAAATTCAGCCGCTTCCAGCGTAACGTCAGATGTTTCAAAACAAGCTGAGTTTAACTTGCTGGAATTAACAAACCGCCAGTCGTATTCAGAAAGCTTCAGCGCTGAACTTGCGTTAATAAACTCCTTGGCCACTGCCAATTTCGATCAGTTGGAAACGCTTGCTCGCGAACTATTCGCCAACCCACGGGACACGGTGTCTACAACAGGTGAAACGCTTAGGCTGGCTGGTTTGCGAATGCTCGAACTTGACGGAGACCGAACCCTGATTTTTTTGCAAGACACCATGTCGGCAGCTGGTTGGAGAAATAACTGGAACGGCATGCATACCATCATTCCGGCTTTGGCAATTACACATCATGAGGAGCTGTTGCAATGGTCTGAAAGCCTGAGCATTGCAGAGGGCAGGCAAGAAATTCAGAGCATGGTTCTTGCCGGCCTGGCCCGCCAGGATCCGTTGGCGGCGATCACGTTTTACGAGCATAACAATCAGCTGGAACACAACGCAAGTTTGTATGCCATCTTAAATGTCTGGTCTGAGTATGATGCGCAAGCTGCTATGCAGTGGGCAATGAATCAGGTTCCATCGATTGATGGTATGGACTCGCGCGAGATGATATTCAGTCAATGGCTTATATCTGACCCGGTCAACGCTAATGCATTTTTGCAAACGATTGACGACCCGATACTAAAAACACATTTGCAAATACAAGCCAACGCTGATCTTGCTACTCGTCACCCGCGCCGGGCTATCGAGCAAGTATTGTCGAACGATGATAATGAATCGCGTAGAAGGGTTATTGAAACGGCGATGTATAGCTGGGGTGCTGAATCGATGAATGATGCAATCGACTATGCAACAAACTCGCTTAGTGGTGCGGAGCAGGAAATGGCATATGCAATACTAGGTGAGTCAGTGTCTATGCATGGTAGAGAACAGTTTGGTGGTAGCGCTGTAGAAATTATGCAGATGTCTGAATCCCTGCCACCTGCAATGGGCGAGCGAGTTCGTCAGGGCAATATGCAGTCGTTCTTTCGCGAAGATCCCGATGGTGCATTGCAGTGGTTAAATTCAGTGGGCGATACTGAAGAGAGAAACCGTCTACTTCATTCAGTTGCATGGGAACTGCCGCAATACGATTTGGCTATGGCTCAATCATTATTCGAACAATCTGACTCTATGACTCGCTCAATGCTTGCCCCGGGCATTGCGCAGCAATTGCATGAAAGTGATGCCTCATCGGCGTGGTACTGGTATGAGCAACTGCCCGATGAGTCGATACGGCAGGAAGTGTTTTTTTCCCTGGTGCAAATGGAGGCTCAAACGAACCCCGAAGAGGCAATGCGGCTGGCGCAAAGTGCAATCGGGGCTAACAGCAAAGATTTGATTTTCGGTGTTTTCGCGGCATCTGCCTATGAGCACCCGGAATGGGCACGCCAATGGTTAGAGCAGGCTAGTATGGATGAGGAGCAAAAGATGATACTGCGATCGATTTTAGAAGAATCGCGCTTTATCGGGCACGATTACTACGAAACTCAATACCAGCGCGGGTACTGATCGTTTAATATTGGTGCCGGGAGCGGGACTTGAACCCGCACTCTGTTGCCAGAACTGGATTTTGAATCCAGCGTGTCTACCAATTTCACCACCCCGGCAACACCGGCATAGTTTAGGCAACTTCTGCTGCCACGTAAAGAACCTGCATGCGACTTAGTGATTTTCATTTCGATTTACCCAAGAATCTGATTGCTCAGGAGCCATTGCCCCAGCGTAGTGCCAGCCGCCTGCTAGTGCAGCGCAACGCGCAAATGGAGCACCGTCATATCAGCGATCTGCCGCAATTGCTGAAATCGGGTGATCATTTGGTCTTTAACGACACAAAGGTTATCCCCGCACGATTATTTGGGCAAAAACTAACCGGTGGCAAGCTCGAGCTGTTGGTCGAGCGGATAACCGGTGTGAATGAGCTACAAACCAAAATTCGTGCAAGCAAAGCCATGAAAATGGGTGGTGAATTTCAGATTGGTGATAGTCGTGCCGTGGTAACCGGTCGCTCAGAGGATCTTTTTATCGTTCGTATTGATTTGCCAACGGGGCAAAGTCTGGCTGAATTTATCGATGTACACGGTCAACTACCACTACCTCCATATATAGATCGTGTCCCGGATGCAACCGATCAGCAGCGTTATCAAACTGTATACGCAGACAAGCCAGGTGCAGTGGCGGCGCCCACGGCGGGCTTGCATTTCGATGCAGCACTGATCGATGCGCTTGCCGCAATGGGTATCACTCATAGTTTTGTTACTTTGCATGTCGGTGCCGGAACGTTTATGCCAGTGCGGGTTGATAACATTTCAGAGCATAAGATGCACCCTGAACGCGTAGAGGTATCTGCCACGACGGTTGCCGAGATCGAATCGGCTCGGTTACGTGGTGGTCGCATAGTGGCTGTGGGTACAACCAGCGTCAGATCATTGGAAGCCGCTGCAACCTCCGGTGTGCTACAAGCTTATAATGATGATACGCGCTTGTTTATCACTCCCGGGAGTCGCTTCAATGTGGTTGATGCGATGATCACCAACTTTCATTTACCGGAATCAACGTTGTTAATGATGGTCAGCGCGTTCGGCGGTTTTGATAACACCATGGCATCGTATCGAGTTGCTGTTGAGAAACGATATCGGTTTTTCAGTTATGGCGATGCGATGTTAATTTGGCCTGAGACACAAATAAAATGACCATGCAGTTCGAACAGTTTGCGTCAGATGGATTTGCTCGACGTGGGCGATTAACCTTTTCTCGTGGCGTGGTTGAAACGCCGGCATTCATGCCTGTGGGAACGTACGCCACGGTTAAGTCAGTGACGCCAGAGGAAGTATTGGAGCTTGGTGCTCAGATCGTTCTTGGTAATACCTTCCATTTGTGGTTGCGACCAGGCACCGACATCATTTCAATGCACGGTGATCTTCATGATTTCATGCAATGGCAGGGTCCAATACTGACTGACTCAGGTGGATTTCAGGTGTTTAGTCTGGCTAAACTGCGGAAAATTGATGAGCAGGGCGTTAAATTCAATTCGCCGGTCGATGGTGCATCAGTATTTTTGAGCCCGGAAGTGTCGATGGGCATTCAGCACACACTTGGCTCTGACATTGTTATGGCATTTGACGAATGCACACCTTACCCGGCCACTCAGACTGAAGCTGCAGATTCTATGCGCTTGTCGATGCGCTGGGCACAGCGCTGTATGGATGAGCATACGCGCCTGCAAAATGGTAATGCGCTATTCGGAATTGTGCAGGGCGGAATGTATTCGGAGCTGCGGGAGGAATCGTGTAAATCGCTGGTCGATATCGGTTTCCCGGGTTACGCCATTGGCGGTTTGGCTGTGGGCGAGGAGGCATCGGTTAGAGAGTCAGTATTAGAGTCGACACTGCCACATGTGCCTGTCGATGCACCGCGTTACCTGATGGGTGTAGGTAAGCCTGAAGATATCGTTGCTGCTGTTCAGCGTGGTATTGATATGTTCGATTGCGTACTTCCAACCCGAAATGCACGTAACGACCATCTTTTCACGAGACACGGCGATTTGCGACTCAGAAATGCCCGATTTCGTGAAGATATCAGCCCGATCGACCCAGACTGCCAGTGCTATACATGCCAGAATTACACCCGCGCCTACTTGTACCATTTGTCTAAATGCGGTGAGATTCTTGGTTCTCGGTTAAACACCATTCATAACCTGCACTACTATCAGGATTTGATGCGTGGCTTGCGTGAGGCTATCCAGAGTCAAACACTGGACACGTTCGTGGCCGAATTTCACTTGGCCAGAAGCGCCGAGAGCCGCTGAGTCTGTGGCATAATTGCGGGTTACCCGCACTTCCAACAGAGAGTTTTGTCCATGGATTTCTTTATTAGTAACGCTTATGCACAGGCCGGTGGTGGCGCTGGTGGCAGTTTGCTCGGATTCTTGCCATTAGTTCTTATGCTGGTGGTTTTCTATTTTCTGATGATTCGGCCTCAACAGAAGCGCATGAAAGAGCACACCGCCATGGTGGGCGCGCTTAAAAAAGGCGATGAAGTTGTCACCAATGGCGGTTTGGGTGGCACAGTGACGAAAGTGGGTGACGCGTACATGATGATGCGAGTGGCTGACAACGTTGAAGTTAGCGTACAGAAATCAGCCGTGGCCGCGTTATTGCCTACAGGTACATTGAAAGATCTGTAAATCGCCCCAATCTAGTACAAGGTGGCGTTTTAAAAGCGCCCTTTGATGCGCCCAGAGGCTCTGCTGGAATTGTCCCGCGAGCAAACGA
>Ga0114956_1000226_pt1 | contig 37481 bp, 29 predicted proteins | sample MaitaG_FD_87304 | JGI IMG/M metagenome (GOLD analysis project Ga0114956, IMG submission 87304) | Marine algal microbial communities from Maine, USA - Maine_Asex2 metaG | ecosystem: Host-associated > Algae > Red algae > Unclassified | place: Maine, USA | collected 2015-01-05 | reverse complement strand
TGTTAATTAGGAAGTGTTGGCCGTACTTTTTCTTGGTTTTCACTTGTCAAAGGTACACTTAGAATTATTTTTACATAAGTAAAAGAACAAAATGGAGAAATTAAGGATAGGAATAACGATCGGAGACATCAATGGAGTCGGTCCTGAATTAATCATCAGAACACTTAAAGATAAGCGGGTCAGCAGTCAATTTATTCCGGTGATTTATGGTTCCTCCAAGGTCATATCTTACTACCGAAACATTGTGAATGCTCAAGATTTTCATCCTTCTTATTATGAGAAAAACGGAAGATTAAAGGAAAATACCATCTATATAAAGAATTGTTGGGAAGATAAAGCCAACATTGAGGCAGGAACAGCTACAGCAGAAGGTGGAAAATTTGCTGCCATAGCAATGGAACAGGCTGTGGCTGATGCTAAGGAGGGATTATTGGATGCCATCGTAACTGCGCCCATAAATAAAAATGCAATGGCTAAAGCAGACTTTGGATTTCCTGGTCATACGGAATTTTTACAGGATGCTTTTGGTGTTAAAGAATCATTGATGATGATGGTTTCTGATGGTCTTAGAGTTGCTTTGGTCACAAATCATACACCACTTAAAGATGTAACGTCTCAAATCACCAAAGAAAAATTAACATCGAAAATAAAAGTCCTAGAAAATAGCTTAAAAAAGGATTTTGGAATAGAAAAACCCAACATTGCCATATTAGGCTTAAATCCTCATGCAGGTGATGATGGTACCATAGGAAAAGAGGAACAAGAAATTCTTAGACCAGTGATTGTAGAGGCTAAAAAAAATGGGCAACTTATTTCTGGACCATATCCAGCAGATGGATTTTTTGGTTCTTCTCAATTTCAGAAATTCGATGCAATTTTAGCCATGTATCATGATCAAGGATTGGTTCCGTTTAAAGCCTTGACCTTTGGCTCTGGAGTTAACTTTACGGCTGGATTGCCTATTGTACGTACTTCACCGGATCACGGAACTGCGTATGATATCGTTGGAAAAAATTTGGTAGAACTGTCTTCCTTTAGAACGGCCATATTCAATGCGATGGATATAGCAAGGACAAGAAAATGGGGAAAAGAAGCCTCAAGAAATAAAGAAAAACCAAAGCTGGTCGAATAAGGCCTCGAGTAGGTTGATTTCGATTCTATTAATCAATCGTTAGATTGGTTTATTGCTCTTAGTCTATCATCAACAGCTTTGGTAAAGTAAATATATTATTTAAATGGACTCGGCCAATGGTCATATTGATGAAGATTATACTTTTCTATAATCCTAATGATCATATTGCCGTATTCTGGGTTAGTAGCATATCCACTCCTTTTTAATCCATGTGCCCAGTTTTTGTAATCTTTGCCATCTAGAAGAAAGAGTGCAATGTAGTTTTCTTTGGTTTTCAGAAAATTGGAATGGTCCGCGTAAGAGTCTACGACTGCATCGTAAGCCCTAAAACAAGAAGGAACAAGTTTACCAGAGGTATCTAAGTCATCGTCCTTGTGATAATAAGTGTCACCGTTCCAGGTTCTTTTACACTTTATGCCAAAGTGGTTGTTTGCTCTAGTCGCCAAATCACTTTGACCAGAATTTGTTTCGATGATTGCCTGAGCAAGGGTTATACTTGCCGGAACACCAGATCTATGCATTTCAACTATTGCAAGATCTTGATATTGTTCAATGTACGAGGTTGTAACCATTTCGGGGGAATAGGTTGTCAACGCGGGTTCAGACCACAGACATAAAAGTATCTGTAGCAAAATCATTTCTCTAGGAGGTTTTCATACTAAGGTTCAAATCTTATGCCAAATAGTTTACATATTTTAATTTCACAGAATCAATGATTAATATCGACCATGGATAAATCTCAAGTAAAATTGGCAAAAAAGCATCTTTCCAAGGATCCCATTATGCGAGAGGTAGTAAAAAACTATACATTTTTAGAATTACCAAAGTCTAAGACAGTTTTTCACGAATTGGTTAAATCCATTGTTTTTCAACAAATTTCTTACAAAGCAGCAGAGAATATTCATGGCCGGTTTGTAAAATTAATGAGACGTGATAATTTTAGTGCAAAGGCTGTACTTAGTAAAACAGAAGAAGAATTAAGATCTGTAGGATTATCTTACCAAAAGGTAAATTATATAAAGAACATCGCGACAAACTTTATAAAAAAGAAATATCGCGATAAAGATTGGGAGGATAAATCGGAAGCTGATATTTTGCGTGAACTCACAGAAATTAAGGGAGTAGGGGAATGGACGGTTCAAATGATTTTACTTTTTCAACTTGAAAGACCAGATGTTTTTCCTGTAAAAGATTTAGGAATACAGATTGCAATGAAAGCATTATTTGATATTAAAAGTGAGAAAAAAGAATTATTAACGGATATGACGCACATCGCTGAAAGTTGGCGGCCATATCGATCAATAGCATCAAGGTATTTATGGGCATGGAAAAGGGAAAATTAAATAAGGAAAGAATCATAGCGCAATTTCACGGTAAAGTAAAAGGACCACTATTGGTAGTTTTAGGAGCAATGCATGGCAATGAACCAATGGGTATAAAGGCCATCGCCATTTTAGAAAAAATGCTAGAGGTCGAACCAATAACCAATCATGATTTTGAATTTTGTGGACACTTTATAGGTATGATTGGTAACATGACCGCTTATAAAAAGAACGAAAGATTTATTGACAAGGACATAAATAGACAATGGTCCTCAAGTAATGTAGATCGCATCAAAAATTCAAACCCTGAAAATCTAGATACTGAAGATCGGGAGATGTTGGAAATCATCAACACATTGCACCAAGCCGTTGATTTATATAAACCAGAAAAACTGTTTTTGTTGGATTTACATACAACATCATCTCATGGAGGTATCTTTAGCATTCCTGCTGAATCAAAAGAAAGTTTAGCATTGGCAAAACAGTTACATGCGCCTGTAGTTAAAGGAATGCTGAAGGGAATACAAGGAACAACGCTTCACTATTTCAATACAGAGAATATGCCAGTGGATACCGTTGCGGTAACCTTTGAATCTGGTCAGCACGAAGAACATAAATCCATCAATAGGGCCATTGCTGCCATCATAAATTTGATGCGGAGTATTGGTTGTGTGAAGTCTGATGACGTAGAAAATATTCATGATCAAATCTTAGTAGAGTATTCTAAGAACCTTCCGGATGTAACGGAGTTAATTCATAGACACCCAGTGAAAGACGGGGATGAGTTTGTCATGGAGCCTGGGTTTAAAAACTTTCAATCTGTAAAGAAAGGTGAATTATTGGCTCACGATAAAACTGGGAAAATACTCTGCCCTGCAGATGCTAGAGTATTAATGCCCTTATACCAAACGAAAGGAGAAGATGGATTTTTCCTTGTAAAAGATATTTTATGATAAGTGTAGAAATCATCGATAAAGCAGTTGATATTGTTTCCGAAAATGTGGAAGTTAAAATTCATGATTTTGTTACGGGCGAGAAAGAATTTTCTGGATACCTATTAGGGGAAGATTTTAAATTATTGTCAGAGGAGGAAAAAGAAACGATGTTATTTATACATCTGGTTTTATTTTTCTGCCTTTCGGCAAATGAAGCCAGTAAATTTGATCCAGAAAAATTTCAAGAAATAGAAGATGCCAATTGGAAGCATTTTAATGAACAGGGAAGAACCTGGGAAGAAAAAAAAGAAAAAATATTTCAGGGTTATGACGAAGAGGAATTACTTGCCTTTGTTGAAGATATGTTGAATGGTGATGAAATATCCTCGCTTTCACAAGAGTTAATATTCATAACTGCTAAAAGTTACATTGATACTAAAAAACTCTAAGATGAAAACGCTCTTCCTTTTCTTTTTTATAATTCCTTTTCTTTCTGCTCAGAATACAGAGGAACTCGGCGAGGTGAACTGGATGAGAAATTATTCAGAAGCATTGGAACAGTCAAGGAAGAATAATAAACCAGTATTACTATTATTCCAAGAAGTGCCAGGATGTGCTACTTGTAAAAATTATGGACAAAATGTATTGAGCAATCCTTTGGTCGTAGATGTCATTGAAAACTATTTTGTGCCATTAGCAATTTTCAATAATAAAGCTGGCGAGGATAAAAAAGTACTTGAAAAATATAATGAACCTAGTTGGAACAACCCTGTTGTCAGGATTGTAGATTCTAGCGGTGCAGATCTTGTAAGCCGGGTCAGTGGGAATTATTCATCCACCGGAATTGTAGATGCAATGATACAGTCATTTGTCGAAAGGCAAATCCAAACACCACAAGATATATTGCTACTACAGGACATCATTAATACAGATGCATCAAGTGAAGTTACCTTTTCTATGTATTGTTTTTGGTCCGGAGAAAAAGCTTACGGTAAGCTTGATGGTGTCTATGGAACGGAAGCCGGATGGCAGAATGGGAAAGAAGTTGTTAAGGTGACATTTGACGAAAGTAAAATTTCTAAAAAGCAGATTGAAGCACAGGGCAAAATAGCCAATTGTGCAGATGACCAAATAAAAACTGGGTCTTTTAAAAAAGATAAAGATCCCAAGTATTATTTGAAAAAGTCCTAGTATAGAATTCTTGCCATGCACCCATTGCAGGCTGCTAGAATTAATAGCTTAATCGGTAATGGAGTGAGCGAACCTGACCAGTGGTTATTTCCAAGTCAAAAAAAATACATCGAATTTTCTGAAAAAAATAAAGTAGAAGAATCACTTTATGATAACGATTTTGAAATAGCTTGGGATCAAATGCTGTTTACATTAAAATAGAAATAAAAAAGCCCTCCCGAAGGAGAGCTTTCTGTCTATTATCAGAATAAGGGGGTAAAATAATCTGTTCAGATTATATAGTTAGGTTGTGCCCTGTAGGGCTAGGTTATCTCAGCTTAATAAAAGGCTGAGTCGAGCTGAATTCTCCCGACTCAAGCCTGTAGTATAAAACTCCGTGAATGTTACCGAAATCATTACCATTCAAAGTCCAAGTTTGGTACCCAATGGATACTTCCTTGTTTTCCTCATAGACCAAAGTACCATCAACTGTAAATACAGTTAAACGTAACATTGAACTATGTGGTGCATAAAACGGGATCTCCGTTTTATCTATGAATGGATTTGGTGTATTTCTATAAACCTCCCATCCGTCAGATGCTAAGTTTACATAATCATCTAAGCGTATCTCCATCAGCCTTAAGTCCTGGTCATATGCCTCGGGTTTAAAGCTGGAGTCGTTCTGCTGTATCGCAAAGCTTTGTTCCTTTCTAGGCTCAAACTCAAGCAATACATCTCCTTCTTCCAAAGACAATTTCTCAGATGCTGACCAGCTAAACCTAATGGTCTGTTGGTCAACATGATAGTTGTCTTCTGTTAAGTCAAGGACAGAAGAAAAAACTTCTCCAACCTCAATAGGAAGATTACTGTTCAGTGCAAATTGGAATCCCGTAAGGTTTACACTTTTCTTTACTGTTAATCGGGTGAAACCCCTCTCTACGGTCTTTTCTAAGACCAGTTTTTGAGTGGATCTATTAGAAATAGTCTCTGGGATGAGATTATCTATGATAGCACTATTGTTTACATCACCTGTCTTGATTCCGATGAAATCCATTCCATCGGCATCGTGGTCCAGGTTGTAAATATTCATTACCTCGCTGATCGGGAAAGGATCAGAGGTATCTGCAAAATCCCAAGAGCTTTCTAAAAATCTCCAGTTAGAATTATTATTAAATCCGGTTTGTACACCCAAAATAATTTTTCTCAATTCTATAATGTCTGCACCGGAAATGTGCTCAGAATTATTAATGTCAGCAGCAATTATTTTATAAGGACTTGCCAGGCTTTGAAGACCTAAAACATGTCTTTGTATTTCTATTATATCTAAGGTTGTTAAACCATTTAGTAGGTCTCCTTCGTAGTCAGGTTTCAAGAGATAGTCATCACTCATTGACAAGTTTTCAAAGGCATAAGCCCCTTGCTCATCTGTCATGTAATGCATTTCCATCTCTGGATTTTTTATCATTACATCAACTTCAGTCATTGCCGTATTATCTTCTCTTGCAACTCTTCCACTGACCAACACCTCATCTTCGTCACCTCCTCCTGTAAAGTTGTCACAGAAATTGTGGTTGTCCTGAATCCCTACGTATGTTTTACAGAAACTAACATTTCCATCTGCATCTCTGACATACATCATGATGTTAACCGTAGTGCCTGCGTCACTGCAATCAAAGGTTAATACCGGTTGAGTAAAGTTAGCATCAAATGCAAATTCTAATTCCTCTATAGGAGTACAGTTATCTGAACTGCTACCATCAAAATCACTAGCCCAAATTTGGACCATTGGATTCATACCGGGCATTTCTGTAAGATTTATATTTATACCATACAGGCATACCGCTTGTGGTGGTTTGCAGTCTCTTATATGAATAAGTTGGGTGCAAGTTGAACTGTTACCACAACCATCATCAACTGTCCAAATCAGGGTATGTTCACCATAAGGATAAGGACCATTTAAACTATTTCCTGAGCCAATAAAGACTGTTCCGTCCTCTAGCGTCAGTTTCCACGAATAATGTAAATCATCTGTATCCGTGCAATCATCTGTTGCTGAGATGGACAGGCTTAACATACCCATACAGGTCTGTTCATTCCCACATTCTTCCACCAACAGTTCACATGCATCAAAGGTCGGAGCAATAGTATTCTCTAGGATAATTAATTGAATATATTCCCATCGGTATGTCTCACTTGGAGCGCCGGCATCAAATTGACACCAATCTAAAACCTTCCAAGTTCTGCGGATCACAAGACATCCACTTCCTATGTCAGATATATCATCCTCGTCTTCCACTAGAACATTCATACAAACCCCAGAAGGTAATGTTGGGCTGCCAGTTATCGTGGGTCCTGGCACATCAATTTCACAGAAGTTAGTTATTGTTACATCATCTGGCCAAACAATCATTGAATCGTCAAATGGCGTTGAATTTATGATTGTAAGAACTTGGGTACATATTGAAGTTAAACCGGCTTCATCTGTAGCCTTAAACGTTCTTGTAACTGTTCCGACACCACAATTATCTAATGTATTGGATACGGTTTCTGTGACAATAACATCTCCACATTCATCTTCAGCAGTCGCTACACCGTAGGTAGATAAGTCGTTTAAATCAAAATTATCTGTACACTCTATTGTTTGACTACTAGGGCAACTTGTGAAGGTCGGTGCAGTTACATCCTTTACTTCAACTTCAATCATGCAGGTAGCCATTGATCCTCCTGAATCCGTCACCTGAATCATAACCATATGCGTTGTACCTATATCATCACAACAAAAATCCAAGGTAGGACTTAAGGTTGTTCCTGGACTTCCACAGGTTCCCGCAACCATTCTTGCTGCTCCATAAGTAAACGGTGCACCATCGCAAGTTGGGTTTATATCTAATACAGCAGACTGTGCAATTAATTCAGCTGATGTTCCAGTCAAGTTTAAACAGACCGAACCTTGGCAGACAATGGCAATGTCGCAATCCACATCTTCTCCTATTAAGGTGATCTTTTCAGTGCAAGTACTCCTGTTTCCACAGGCATCAGTTACAAAAAAGGAAACATCTGCCATTGTGCCACTTCCTGTATATGGAACCATTCCTATATAATCTGTAGTAACAGTAACAGCTGTACAATCTGATGAACCAGAACCTGTAAGTGTACCAATATTCATATTTATCCAGTCATCTACACCAGATGTGTATCCCCCATCATCATAGTCGATGACGATGCCATCTATCATGTCACAATCAAGGACAGGAGCCTCTTGGTCTGTGAGGTATGTTATATTTTGTACGCAAGTTTCATCATTACCATCGGCATTGGTCAAAGTATAAGTTCTAGTTATAAGACCCTGGCTACCAGGACCACAATAGTCTGGTTCTGTCGGAGAATCCACACAAGAGACGTCTGTTATAGCTGAACAACTTCCTACAACGGTGCCCCCTTGTGCCATAAACTCAGACAGCGTTGTAGCTTTAGCAGGGAGCGGTTCTCCACATGCTAAAGTGGGCATTCCGCTAGGACAATTTATAACAAAGTCAGAAGGCTCATCTATCGATACAAAGGCGTTCAATGTGGTAATACATGTGGTTGAGTTTTCTTGAAGATCAACAACTTTATATGTACCAGCTGCTAGATTTATATATCTACCACATCCAAAACCATTTGTAAAAAAAGAAGTGATATTAGTAGATCCATTTGGAAAAACTATTTGAGAATTATAAGCTGCGTTCGCTTCCAAACCACAAATTTCTATCATTCCATCTGCAGCTCCGCATACTGTTATGTCGATTCCGGTCGGTGCATCAGGATCAGGATAAGCTGGTTCATCAATAGAAAATGTCTGTCCTACAAAGACAGAACAGTCTGAAGAAATAGTTGTGACTAAAAGTACTTCATAACTAGCGGGTGCTAGTCCGGATATTATAGCGCAATCAGTACTTGAAGCCGAAGTTGTATAAACTACTAAATTACCATCCACCAAAATATGAATTTGATGTGATTCATTGATGACTAAACCACAAAACTCAATGCTACCTGTATTTGAATTACATTGAATTGGATCTTGACTTACTATGCTCGTAATTATCGGACATTGTGAATACAATGAGAATGAGCAAGATAGGATAATAAGATTTAAAAGAAGTTTCTGTTTCATGATTTTTGATTTTTAACTTCTGAATATCCCCACGTTGATAGTGAAGAGTGATTGCTTAAAGTTGACGTACCATTAGATACTAGAGAACTTGTAAAACCATGAAACTCAAAAAAACTTCTAGAGGCATTATAACATATAGACAATGCGTTAGTTGAAGTATTACCTCGGATAATAATCTTATTCTGTGCGAGAAATATTCTTTCATCTCTGACAGACAAACGGTCTAAATATCCTGAAGATTTAGAAGGAGCACCACCACTGGATTCAGTGATGATATGAGACAACCCAAAATTTATAGTGACCGCGGGACAGGTAATTGAAACACCTGACCCGCCACTATAACAAAGGTTGTATTCGGTTTTTGCAATGGCCTCGCCTGAAATTACTTGTACTACGAATAATACAAGCAGTCGATACCACCAGACATGTCTTGGGAACATATCGGTTTCTTTTAATCGGTTAGGGAAATATGTATTTTTTGGAACTGTTAGTGGGGTAGAATTGAATCGTTAGGCAAATGTAGGAAAAGAAAAACATATTACAACTACTTTTAATACGTTAATATTTAAATTAACGCAAAGGAGTTGAATATCAATTACTTATAAAAGTAACTTTAGTTCATTAATTTTGTTCGCTTCTTTTGCCTCCATATCCTTTAACCAACGATTAATGCTAGGGTTGCGAAGAATTACCCCTGATTTGTGCCTTTTGCTACTAGCTATTCCATCAAATGAAATCTCAAAAACAAGACTTGCTTCAACAGAGGAAACAGGCCCAAAGCGTTCAAGTGTATTTTGTTTAACGAAACTCTTTATTTCATTATGTTCAATACTCGAGAGCCCTTCAAAGGCTTTTGTAATTGGCACCAATTGATCCCCATTCCATAATGCAAAAGTAAAATCTGTAATTGAAGCAGAACGACCTCCCTGAATTCTGTGGGCATAGATGAGCACTGCAAGTATAGTCATCGGATCCAATTTCCATTTCCACCAATCTCCTTTTTCTCTTGCCAGTTTGTATGGACCACGAATTGATTTAAGCATGACCCCTTCTGATTTAATTTCTCTAGCTTTCGTTCTTTTATGAGCCAGTTCCTCCCAAGATCTAAATTCAATAAGTGGAGAGATCGTTATCGGAAGTTCACTATGTATCTGCCTCTCATTTAAAGATTCAATGAAGTTTTCTAATTTCATTCTTCGTTGGCCTTGCGGCAAATGTCTGAGATCTTCTCCATTTAATTCAAGTATATCAAAAGCTATAATAATAGCTGGAAATTCATTTCTTAATTTCTTGGTCGGTTTCTTCTTGCCTAGTCTTTTATTTAAAACATTGAAATCTTGAATCGCATCTTCTTTTAAAATTACCAACATTCCATCTAGGACAAAAGAAGGCGCATCCGTTTCATTCAAAGTTTGAAATTCTGGGAAATAACCATTCAGATATTCTTCATTTTTAGACCATATAAATACTTCTTTATTTCTTTTTATAAGTTGGCTACGTAGACCATTCCATTTCCATTCCGCAACCCATTCATCTGAACTTCCTAGCTGACCTAATTCCTCAGCTAAATCATAGGTGTAATAAAAAGGATATGGTTTACTGTTGATTTCATTTTCATTTGCCACGAGCAAAAGTTCTCGAAAACTTATCGCAAATGGATCCCAATTTCCCATCAGTCGATGGGCTATAATATTTTCATCAACATGAAGATATTCAGTTAAGGCCTTCGTAATGATTCGATCAGAAACACCTATTCGGAATCCGCCAGTAATTATTTTATTAAATAAAATATGCTCGTCTCTTTTTAACTTTTTCCAAGCAACTATTACAGACTCTTTAATGAAATTTTCTGTCTGACCTTTTAATTGGTCTCCAAGTCTTATCCATTGATCTAAGTTGTTGTCGCTTTCCGATGTATTCAAAGGAAGCACGAGTGCAATGGTTTCACTGAGATCACCAACCATGCGATAACATTCTTCAAACAACCATTCTCCGATGCCTGCTTCTTCAATTGCCCATGCTCTGAGATGTTTTAGTGTTACCCTTTTCTTCGGCCGTTTTTTGGTCAACAATGCTATGCCCCATATTTTGTCCTCATCCTTTGCTTTATGCAGAAATTGAACAATGGCTTCGATCTTATCTGATGGAACAGTCGCAGCTTTTATGTTTCTAATGAGTTCAGTAAAGGCCTTCATGATTCTTCCTTACTTTCATTTTCTATCATCGTTTCACCAGTGTAATCAGTTGATGCTGTGTATGCATTAGTTCCTTTCTCCGCAAGGTGTTTTGCAAACTGTTCCGTGTAGCCATGCGTAACGGTAACCTGAGATGCGCCCGTGAGTTCTATGACTTTATTGAGACCATCCCAGTCCGCATGATCCGATAAAACGAATCCTCGATCTGCGCCTCCTCTTTTACTATTTTTACCGAGAGCCATCCATCCTGACGCATTGGCAATGGATGGCGCAATTATATTTTTACTCCAACTGGTTCCTAAAGATGCCGAGGGTGTAATGACCATATTGCCGATTAATTGCTTAGTACTGATTTCCGGTGTTAGAAGGGAAGTTTTCGGAACTCCTATTCCTTGATCTCTAAATAAACCGTTGATTTTTTCAATGGTTCCATGCGTATAAATTGTACCAAATTCAGAGTTTAAATTATGGATAAGTCTTTGCGCTTTGCCCAGTGAATAAGCGGTCAGCAAGCTGATCTTACCCTTATTCTTGTTTTCTGTCCACCAATCATTAATTTCAGAGAAAACCTCAGATTGCGGTCGCCAACGAAATATCGGGAGCCCAAAGGTTGATTCCGTAATGAAATGATGACATTTTATGATTTCTATTTCTCCCGAAATACCATCTGATTCAAGTTTATAATCCCCAGAGGCTACCTCTATTCTTCCTTTATGTTCCACACGAATTTGGGCAGACCCAATAATATGACCTGCTGGATGAAACGAAAATTGTACACCATTGATGTTTATCTTTTCACCAAATTTTACACCGCGCACCTTTGCACCCTTTATCCTGTGCTTGATAATTGGTGCAGAAAACTCTTGGGTTATATATTGTTTATTTCCCCTTCTCGCATGATCAGAATGGGCATGGGTAATGAGTGCTCTGGGCACAGACTTCCACGGATCAATGTAAACATCGGCCTCAGCACAGTAAATTCCTCGATCTGTTATGCTTAGTAACAATAGTGGTCCTTTATTATGAAACTACGAAGAAAGAATATGGTTTTAATTAATTACGCGTTATTGATAAGAAAACAATTCGATTACACGACTATTTAATAATTTCACACCATGGCTTCTAGCTTTGGCAAGAACATAATCTTTTTACTATTCGTCAACCTGTTGATCAAACCCCTCTATATTTTTGGGATTGAGACGCAGGCACAGAATATGCTAGGTCCAAATACCTGGGGTATCTACTTTGGCCTATTTAATTTTTGCTTTCTCTTTCAGATAATTTTAGATCCAGGGATTCACAATCAGAATAGCAAATGGATTGCTGAAAATAGAGGTGGAATCCATAAAAGAATCGGCCAAACCATTGCCTTAAAATTAATCCTTGGAATATTCTTCTTAGCTCTGATGGCCATCGGAGCATTTATAATTGGTTACCCGATAGCATATTTTCGGATGCTACTATTTCTTGGCATCAATTTTTTCTTGTCATCTCTTTATGTATTTTTAAAAAGCCACTTCCCTGCCATGGGGGAATATCAAAAAGAGACCTTTTACTCAATATTGGATAAAGTCTTGTTATTGATACTTCTTGGTTATCAAATATATATCCTAGAACGCCTAGATATAATGGGTTTTATTTACTCCATTACGATTGCCAATGTTATTGCCATTGTAGTTGCCTATCTAGGCTTGACAAGTTTAAGTCCGGTCCACCTACGATTCTCATTCAGCGAGGCTACAGAGTTATTAAGAAAAAGTTTTGGCTTTGCACTAGTCGGTCTTTTTATGAGTATGTATAACAGACTAGACGGAGTTATGCTAGAGAGAATGTTAGATGATCGTGGTTACTCTGCGGGCGTATATGCCGCGTGTTACAGGATCCTCGATGCAAGCAATATGTTTGCCTTATTATTTGCAAGTTTGTTATTACCAATGTTTGCTCATCAGCTTATTAGGAAAGATGAAATTTATAATCTGGTATCACAGGCCTCAAGAATGATGCTCGCAATTATCTCAGGAGTAGTTCTATGCGGTTTTTTTTATGCAGAAGAAATCATGAGTCTTTTGTACACTGATTACACGACAGAATATAGTCAGTCTTTTAAAATATTAATTTTAAGTTTCATAGGTGTTGGTCTTTCTTATGTGTATGGTACATTGATAACTGCAAGTGGTAAACTTTTTTATTTCAATCTATTGCTCTTTGCTGGAATCCTATTAAATGTAACATTGAATTATCTCTGGATTCCTACACAGACGACCATAGGTGCGGCGAAAGCAACGCTTATTACTCAGCTCTTTGTAATGCTAGGTCAATTATTGATAGTAGTAAGGCAATTTGGATTTAGATATAATGGGAAAGCGACCATGCAGACCCTATCATTCTTGGTTATTGCCATTGGAAGCGCCTATCTTTTGGATCAATTTGACCTCTTTTGGGTAATAAGATTAATTCTTACTGGATTTATCCTTATTCTCGCATCATTTTTGCTGGGTTTGCTACGTTTAGATACTTTCTTTGGTAGCCAAACAAAGGAAAATCAAAACCATACTTGACAACATTCAAACCGATGAACCAAAACGAGAATCTTTTAGATCTTGTCAATGCCATTTATCGATGGCGGAAACCTATTATTATTAGCTGCCTCATTGCGGCGATTCTATCAGCAGGTGTCTCTCTTCTACTTCCCAATTATTATAAGTCCAGGACCGTATTTTATGCGGCAAGTCCGGAATTGGCGAATCCTATGCCTACAGGTTTAAGTAATAACGAAAGAGACATATATGGTACAGATACTGACCTTGATAGACTATTTTCAATTGCCAATTCCTCAGAGGTTGTAGACTACCTTATTGATACCTTCAACTTGTTTGAAAGATATGAGATTGATCCAAATGATGAAAAAGCCGGGTATAAAGTTCGCTTGAAATTTGCGAAGATGTATCAGACAGAAAAGAATAAGTATGATGCCTTGGAGCTAAGTTTTGAAGATAAAGATCCTGTAATTGCTGCAGATATTGCTAGATCAGCTAGATTGAAAATTGCAGAGGTAGGTCAGAATATTATAAAGAGTAGTCAGTTCAATTTGCTGAACAGCTATGCGTCTGCAATCAAAGTAAAAGAGGCGAATCAACAAGACCTCATTAGAAAGTTAAAAGATCTTAAAGACAAGTATAAAATTTATAACTCTTCTGCAAAAGGAGAAACCTTAGGAGCTCAACTCACAAGCATTGGTGGTCGATATAAAAACGCCCAATCTATGCTTGAAATATTTAAACAGAAACAAGGTTTTCAAGATTCTGTAATCGTAATTGAAGCGAAGGTCGCAGGACTTAAAAGTCAATTGGAAGAGATTCAAAAAGAGGCAAAAAATTACGCAGAAGGTTCTGGAGATGTTGAAAAATTGGGAATGGAGATGAAAGAAGTAGGAGAACAACTCGCCCTTGATAAAGAAAGTTATAAACAACTGCAAGCCTCCTATGAGACCCCATTTACTTCCCTTCATTTGGTCCAAGAAGCAGAGCCTCCACATATTAAATCTAGGCCGGTAAGATCATTAATCGTAGTAGCAACTACTGCTGTTACATTTTTCATATCCCTATTATGGGTAATATTTATGAATCAATATCGTGAAGTAAATTGGGGAAAGGTGTTTTCTGATGAACCACGGAACTAGTCTATCTTCATATAATAGAGGCATTTTCATTGGCCTGATGATTGTGACAATATCAAGTTGCTTGATAGCGGCTATTGGCAATGAGTTAATTTTTCTTTTAGTACCTTTTGGTCTATTAACTCTTGCACTGACGGTCGTAGATTTTCGGAACATATTTTATGGTTTCTTTTTACTTATTCCTTTTTCTATAGAAATATATTTGCCCGGAGGCTTAGGAACTGATTTACCTTCAGAACCTATCATGTGGTTATTGACCATGGTTACCTTCTTTGTATTTATTTGGAATGCTAAAATTATCCCTCAAAGAATATTTACGAATAGTGTTAGTTTGATTATTTTACTGCAGTTGCTTTGGATATTTATTACAAGTATAAACTCTTCTTTCCCGATAGTATCCTTTAAATTTTTCCTTGCCAAACTATGGTATATAATTCCATTCTTCTTTCTACCGCTACTAATAATAAAAAAAACTGAGCAACTAGAAATGGTTTTTAAGTTATTTATATTCAGCACGCTTATCGCCTTGACTTATGTGATGGTGCGTCACGCAAGTTTTTCCTTTTCTTTTGCTGAAATAAATAAAGCAGCATGGCCGATTTTTAGAAATCACGTAAATTATGCAGCCATGCTAGTAATGATTGCACCTTTCATTTGGGCGCTTGCGCGAATAAAAGGCACCAAGAGATATTGGTTTGCACTTTCTTATGTATTGTTGGGAATTTACTTGACCTATACTAGAGCTGCTTACGGTGTAGTTATTCTCTGTATTCCAATGTACTTTATTATTAAATTTCAACTTGTTCGTTGGGTAACACCAAGTGCCTTTGTAGGTGCATTCTTGCTAATAATGTTTATGGTTCGTGGTAACGAATACGTAGAGCTTGCTCCGAATTATGAGCGAACAGTAACACATAAAAAGTTTAATAATCTAATTGAGGCAACCTATAAAATGGAAGACATTTCTACCATGGAACGTCTCTACAGATGGGTTGCAGGTTTTCAAATGATAGATGAACATCCAATGCTTGGCTTTGGTCCAGCAACATTTTACAATAATTATCAATCTCATACAATCTCTAGTTTTAAAACCTATGTAAGTGACAATCCTGAAAAATCAGGGATACATAATTACTATTTGATGACCTTGGTTGAACAAGGAGTTATTGGCTTTCTTTTAATTTTAGCTTTATTTCTTATTCCTATTCTGATAGCAGAAAATATATACATAAAATACCACGGAACAGAACATGGCTATTGGATCATGGCTAGCATCCTAAGTTATTTTTGCCTCATCGTTCTCGTCACAATAAATGATCTATTAGAAGTTGATAAGGTTGGACCCCTCTTTTACTTTAGTGCAAGTATTATAGTTTTATACAAACTTAATATAATGGGTGAATCACCAGAAATGGAAAATAATTGACAAATTTTATGTTCTTTCAATTTTCCATTTTCAAACGGCATAAATTTATATTCTAATTTACCCAGCAGAGCAAAATCTGCTCAAATCTCCTTACCATACCAACATCCTTTTTTTAATTATTCAATTGAAATTAGGACTATGAAAATATTGGCTATCGATGATCAGCCGTTGACTCTTATTGCTATTGCAAATAAGTTAGAGAACGCAGGCTATGAACTTATCACATGTAACGATGGCGAGAGTGGTATTTCCGTATTTAATGAAATCAATCCTGATCTTGTAATTCTAGATTTAAACATGCCCAAAAAGGATGGCTTTGTAGTGCTAGATCACATAAGGAATTTCAGGAAAAGTACAACACCGGTAATGGTGATGTCGGGAGAAGAGGATGAAGCAACCATAGTTAACGCATTTAGAAGTGGAGCGGATGAATATATTCAGAAACCAGTAGGATTAAATGAACTTGTGATCCGTACACATAAATTAATGAACAAACCATTCAGGGGAGTTAATGATGTAGTGTCAAGCGGTGAATCACAGCATATTCAAAAATATATTGTGGGGGTAATTATTCCTTGCTATAATGAAGAAGAAAGATTACAAACTGACACGTTCAAAAAATTTGTAAATTCTAATCTTGGCTATCACTTATGTTTTGTCAATGATGGAAGTAAAGACAATACACTAAATGTACTGCAAGAAATGGCGCGAGGAAGAGAAAATTATGTTACTGTATACGATTGTGCTAAAAATGGTGGAAAGGCAGAAGCCGTAAGACAGGGCACCTTGCACATGCTACAAGATCAACAATTAGATTTTATAGGTTATCTAGATGCAGATCTTTCGACAAATTTTCAAGACTTTGACGATCTAGTACAAACGATTTCTGATTCTGATTTCCAGATAGTAGGAGGAAGTAGAATAAGTAGAATGGGAGCTGATATAACCAAGGCAGGTTCGAGAGCTATTATAAGTAAGTCAATAAATATGATCATTCGTAAAATCTTAGGAATGTCATTTCAAGATACACAATGCGGAGCCAAGGTCATGCGTCGTGAAGTTGCAGAACAGGTTTTCCAGAAAAAATTTCTTACCAGCTGGCTATTTGATGTAGAGATATTCATGAGAATGAAAAAAATCTATGGATCAGAAAAGGCACAGCAACTTATCTGCGAACAACCATTAAAACGCTGGGTGCATGAAGATGGGTCAAAACTTTCGATGTCAGATTCATTCAAAATACTTGGTCAATTATTTCAAATTTCTTTTGCATACAAAGGAAAATAATCGCTCACAATTAAAACTAGAATTTTGAAAAATTTAAAAATTGAGTTTAAAAATATCGCAGCTTCAGAGGCTAGAAAAGTTACTCTTGCAGGAAACCTAACTTCTATGGATGCCATCGAATTTAAAAGATCACTCCTTCATACAATGCAAAAAGATACGAAGGATTATTTTATAGATATAACAGAACTTAAGTCAATAGATGTTACAGGAGTTAATGCTTTAGCTATGGCACATAAAAAAGCTGAAAGAGCAGGATTCAAAGCAATCATTTTAAGCTCTGCAGAGAATCCAGCAGATGAATTTTTACATCTTACCAAGTTTAAGAACATCCTAAACTTCCAGAAGTCATAATACTTTAATGAGCGCGGTATGGAAAAATAAATTAAAGACCATAGGAGATGGTGGTTTTCTTTTTGCGGCCACACTTTTAGTAAACATAGGAAACTATGGCTTAAATCTGATTTTAGGTAGATGGTTGGGGCCTGAAGGATTTGCGGAAGCAAATCTCTTAGCTACGATTGTAATGGTTCTGTCATTTATTGCCATGGGCCTCCAATTAACCACAGCAAAATTCATAGCGGAAGATCAAGAAAGTTCAATTCAGTATTTAAAAAAGAACCTAACTTATGTCTCCGTTGCTATCGGATTATTTTTAATTATGGCTTCACCTTGGTTAAAACAGTTCTTGCAATTTGAGAGTATTCATTCACTAATTATCTTATTTATTGGAATACCATTTTATTTTAACATGAGTATTTCAAGAGGTTATTATCAAGGGACAAGTAATTTTAAAAAACTGGCTTGGACCTACATTATTGAAATGGTGGCTCGACTCATCATTACTATTTCATTATTGTCGATTTTTATAGACAGAGGTTTTAATTCGGAATGCATCGCCTTCGCTTTCTTAGCTTCATTTATTTTATGTGATTTATATGCCAAATTTGAAGCGAAGAGTGATTCGATAGATCTGGTGTCCATAAAAAGGATTGGTTCTTTTTTAGCAATCATCGCGATGTATGAACTTAGTCAAATTTTAATTAACAATAGCGATGTTATCTTAGTTAAACATTTATTCCCAGCTTACGAAGCCGGTTTATATGCTTCAGTTGCACTTTTGGGAAGAGCAGTTTTTTTTGCTACTTGGACCGTTGTGACGATACTATTTCCCCTAGTCATTGAAAAAGAAAAAAAGGGTGAACCGCACTTAAGACTATTTTGGAACGCATTATTAATTGTCGCGGGAATTGGTGTCTGTATGGTCATAGGCGCCTGGTTGCTAGGCCCAGAAGTTATGAGTATCGCCTTCGGTCCAGCATATATTTCTATGGCAGATTATTTATGGGTCTATGCTTTGCTTACTTGCATTTTTGCTTGTGCAAATGTATTTGTATACTACAACATGTCCTTAGAAAACTATACTCCAGTTTTGATTTCAATAGTTATAGGAATTTTGCAAATATTCCTTATCGCTCTTTTTCACAATTCAATTCAACAAGTATTATTGGTACAAGTAAGTCTCATGAGTTTAATGCTTTTGAGCATGGTATTTTACCAGGTCTATAATACCTATAACAAACAAAATAATTCAGAGATAGAATTGAAAAAGGCCTCTGTAAATCTTTAAAAATTAGATTATGAAACTTGCGATTGTAAGTCCCTATCCGCCCAGCAAAGGCACCCTAAATGAATATGCTTTTCATCTAGTTCAGAATTTAAAACTTAAAAGTGAAATAGATGAAATCATTATCCTCACAGATACTATTAATGAAACTTATCCAGAAGAAGAGCCTCATGGAAATTGTAAAATTACAATTGATCCTTGCTGGACTTTCAATAGTCTATTTAATTTTTTAAAAATAAGATCTGCAGTAAAAAAGCACAAAGCAGATATTGTATTGTTCAACATTCAGTTTCTATCTTTTGGCGATTCTAAAATTGCCGGGGCCGTGGGTTTACTGACACCAGTTTTTACACGCATTATGGGTACACCGTCTGTAAGCCTCCTTCATAATATTACTGAAACAGTGGATTATGAATCAGCTGGAATAACTAAAAATCCTATTTTAAAATCCATCTATAATATGATAGGTACGATTTTAACTAAAGTTATTTTAATGTCTAATTTGTTGACCGTTACCATGCCTAAATATGTCAATATTTTAGAGAAAAAGTACGGTGCGAAAAATGTAGCATTGATTCCACATGGTTCTTTTGAAGTACCTGAGCTACCAAAGGAGGTAACAACTAAGAAAAAGCAAATAATGACCTTCGGAAAGTTCGGAACCTATAAAAAGGTAGAAGAATTGATTGAAGCGATAGAAATTGTGAGAAAAAGAACGGGCGAGGAACTGGAAATTGTAATTGCAGGAACTGATAACCCAAATGTAAAAGGATATCTAAAGGGGGTTCAAGAAAAGTACAAGGATGTAAAGGATATGGTCTTCACGGGCTATGTTGAAGAAGAGGACGTGCCTCGCATTTTTACTGAAAGCACGGTCGTTGTGTTTCCATATACAAGCACAACTGGAAGTTCCGGTGTTTTACATCAAGCAGGAAGCTATGGAAAAGCAGTAGTTCTACCCAATATTGGCGACTTAAAAGAACTGATAGAGGAGGAAGGCTATAGAGGGGAGTATTTTGAGCCAAATGATGTGGAAGGGCTGGCAGACGCTATAGAATTGCTCGTAACCAACGATGAAAGACGTAAAGCGGTCGGTGAAGCCAATTATGCAGCCGCAGCCTCATTACCCATGGAAGACATCGCTGATTGGTATCTATTACACTTTGAAACCATTATAAAATCTAAAAATCGACCGCATAGGTCTGAACAAATGCCAATGAATTCAAGTACATCACTTGAACCAGTACTAATCCAGTAAAATTGAGATTTTAAGATAAATTATTCCATGCATTTAATTTGTGCATGATTGTTGTTAAACATATATTTGCGTTCCCTAAAGAGGGGTGATTAGCTCAGTTGGTTCAGAGCACCTGGTTTACACCCAGGGGGTCGGGAGTTCGAGTCTCTCATCGCCCACTTATAATCCCTTCGATGAGTTCTACTTGTTGAAGGGATTTTTTATATAATTTATAGATATGATCGATATCCTAGGATATGTTGCCGCTTTCATTACAACCAGCTCTTTTGTACCTCAGGTCATTAAGACAGTAAAAACGAAAGATACCAGCGGTATTTCTATATTGATGTATTCCCTATTTTTTATTGGAATTATACTTTGGCTAGTCTATGGGATATTAATCAACTCTAAACCCATCATTTTCGCCAACGGGCTGACCGCTATTTTTTCAGCAATCATACTATACTACAAGATAACGGAACCAAAGAGAATCCAAAAGGCATAAAAAAAGGGCCCATACCTGGGCCCTACATATTTTGGTAATTATGGTTCCTCAATTATGGTTTTGTACTTCTATCGACCTTAATTCTTTGGTCTCTATTTGCAAGTTCCCAAGTTGTCTGGAATATCAATCTTCCAGTCCGCTCTACCTTATCAAATAATATCTTATCTACGGTATCTGTCGGACGGTGATAATCTTCATGAACACCACTGAAATAAAAAATCGCTGGGATTCCTCTCTCTGCAAAGTTGTAGTGATCCGAACGATAATAATATCTGTTAGGATCAGTCTCAGAATTGTAGGTATAATCTAACTCCATTTGGATGAAGTTATCATTCGCCATTTCATTAATTTTATGTAGATCTGTACTTAACCTGTCTGAGCCGATAACATATATGTAATTGTCATGATCATGCAATTCATCAATTCTACCGATCATATCTACATTTACATTGGCAACAATATTTTCTAGCGGTACAGTAGGGTTTTCCGCATACCATTGTGAGCCCAGAAGTCCTTTTTCTTCTCCTGTAACGAGTAAAAATAAAATAGATCTTCTCGGTCCTTTATCTGCAACTTTGGCTTGTTGAAAAGCAGAAGCTATATCTAATACAGTACTAGTCCCTGAGCCATTATCATCCGCTCCATTGAATATGTCCTTATTTCTTTTTCCCAGATGATCATAGTGTGCTGAAACAACGATAACCTCATCTTTCAGATCTGTACCTTCAATAAAACCTAACACATTCTGACCCTCCAGTAAATTGATGTAATTATCAAAACTTCCGGTGACTCTTGAGGGTAATTTTATCGCTTTGCTCTTCCCCTTCTTACTCATTTTGGCGACAGCCTTGCTCACCTTTCTCTTCCTTTTCCCAATCATATCTTCTGCCATAGTGGTAGAAATATAAGCATGTGGTATTAGGTTTTGAGACTGTTGACGGATATCACCTAATTGCAGACTCGAGCCAATTAAGTACTTTCTATTATCCATTAAAAAAGCTTTCAAGTCATTGTTTACAACATAGACCATAGCCACTCCCTTATTTTTAGCCAGCTCAAGTTTCTTAGCGATATTATTGTTCCATATGGAGTTTTCAGCATTACCTGTGATTACATTTACGGAACCCCAATTTGGCTCACCACTATAAATCATGATTGTTGAGCCACTCACATCTTTTCCCTTGTAATCACTATACGCAGGATCATCGATTCCATAACCTAAGAAAAGGACCTCACTTTCACTATAGTTTTTGTTATTTTCAAACGCACCTGGATAGACTAAATAGTCCCATAGATGTTTATATTTTGTCCCTTCAACAAATAGTTCTGTATTCTTCCACCCAGTTGAAGAAAAAATAACTGGTTGATAATAGCTGTTTTCTAGACCCGTGGGCTTGAGACCCATTCCTTTAAACTGATCGGCAATATATTCTGCCGCTTTATTATTTCCTTCTTCCCCAGTCTCTCTTCCCTCATATTCATCAGAAGCAAGTATTGAAAGGTGCTTCTTAATATCTTCCCCAGTGATGGTATTGGCAAATTGAACTCTTGGATCGTTCGGGTCATTATTAATAACCACGGTAGAGTCAGGAACATGCGTGTGGCTTACGTATTGAGCGTGTATGTTTATTGAAAAGACAACGCATAAAACAATTAGAGAGAATTTTTTCATAGTAATTTGAAAAATTAAAGTTTAGGATTACATACATATTTTATTGACACGTCTAGCGTGTCGTCCACCTTCAAATTTTGTATCTAAAAACATATCTACCATTTCGATGGCTAGTTCGACAGCGACAAACCTTGCTGGAATGCAGATAACATTGGCGTCATTATGCATTCTTGATAAAAACGCTATTTGTGAGTTCCAGCATAACGCAGCTCTTACCTTTGGATGTTTGTTGGCAGTCATGCATACACCATTTCCGCTTCCGCAAATGAGTATCCCCATTTCAGTTTCAGCAGTATCAACACCTTCGGCCAAAGGGTGAGCATAATCTGGATAGTCGGTCGATTCTTTTGAATCAGTACCATGGTTAATCAACTCATGCCCCAAACCTTCTAAATGTTCTGTGATTAGTTTTTTATAACCTACACCCGCATGGTCGTTCCCTATACCGATTTTCATGTTATTTTTTTAAGTTCTTAACATCATATGGTCCAAGCAATTGTTCCATTTCAGCCCGAAAAGTAGGATCGTTTACCTCTTTACTTACTTCCAAAACATCATCTATTCCTCTGAGCGCATATTGGAAGTCTTGACGGAAACTAGACTCAAAATCATCCTCGTCTAAAGAATCATAAAATACCATTCTCTGAGCCAACTCATTTGCAAGTATCCTTGTATGTTTTTTAGCAGATTCATAATCTCCAGCTCCGGCCAATATATTTATAAACGGAGATACACTTTCATCGTAAGTGAAATTAAAGTTTGGAAAACCTTTAAAATACTCATTGGCAAGCGCTGCGGCTTTGTCCTTTTGTCCAGATCTAAGGAAACTCTGAGCCCCTCGCATCATCACAATTCTCATAGCCTGTAACTCTGCAGCATAACTGTCATCAATAAAGGCTTCTTCTTTATCAAAATTACCCCAAGCCCATTTGTTCATCACATTGTCATAAAGCTTATCCTGTTCTACACTTCCACTTCCATAGATGCTAAGATTTTTATCACTCTTGTTATATTCAGGAACCAATCGTAAGGCCAGACCTTCAAGCTGCATAAAGTCATTCATGCCCAGCAACTTTTCATTATTACAAGTGACCGCAAAATAAATTTTTCTATCATGAATATTGGAACAAACTAAATCAAGTACTGCAAGTTCATCCTTTGTAATATATCCTTTCTTTGGCAACTTTACATTGATCCGATTAACCGTTGTCGAATCAACTTTATCAATCAAATTATTAGCTTGTAATTTTTTAAGATCAAGGGGGATATATAAATTTCTACTTCTCATAATCGTTTGCCCCTGAATATTATTCTTTGGACTCGCGATAAAACTAAGCTCAGTAAATGCATTCATTGGTGTACTAAGGTCTTCTCTATTTTCTGGATTAAAGAAAAACACTTGGTTTCTATTTTTTCCTCGATAAGCCTCCGGTGAGATAGACAACTTGATCGGTGCAGAGTCGTTAACCTTATTCCTAAGTTTTTCAATATACCAGTCAACAGCAATTAAACTTAAATTGACAACCCGTACATCCCTTCTAATATTTTCTACTTCTTGGGCATACCACAACGGATAGGTATCATTGTCTCCATAAGTGAAAATTATAGCGTTTTCATCGACCGAGTGAAGGAAGTTGGCTGCATAATCTCTCGATCCATAATTTGGCCTTCTGTTATGGTCGTCAAAATTTTGAGTTCCCATTAATATTGGAGCTATCATAACAAGAGCACCACCAAGGATTGCAGCATTTCTACCACTTAATTTTAAGCGATCTTGGAAAAATTGAAACAAGCCTAAGACACCCATTCCTATGAACATGCAAAAGGTGAAAAAGGAACCGACCAAAACGTAGTCTCTTTCTCTAGGCTCATTGGGAGGCTGATTGGAATACATGATTAATCCCAGTCCTGTTATCAAAAATAGGATCATCAAAATGGAGAAAATCTTTTTATCAGATTTAAACAAAAAGAAGAGCCCAATTAAACCAAAAATTAATGGTAAAAAGTAATAGTTATTATTGGCTTTATTATTCTTCATGCTGTCTGGCATATAATCCATTTCATGAAGGCGCCATTCATCTATAGGCTTAATACCGCTTAACCAGTTTCCATCACTGACATCCCATGAGTAATAACCCTGAGTACCATTTTGTTTTCCTACAAAGTTCCAGTTAAAATATCTCCAGTACATCCAACTCATCTGATAGCTCATCAGGAATTGCATATTATATTTGAAGCCAGGAGTCCCTTTTAAGGATTCTCCATCATTAATGGCTCGATACCATCGCTCATGTAGTTGTGGTCTCGGTCCATCTGAATGACCAATTCTTGGTAAAAGAATTTTATCCTTATTTGCGTAAACGTAATCTAACTTCTCATCAACAATTTCATATTTGTCACCTACTCTTCCATATCGATCTTCTCTCACCAATTCTTCAGGGCTTGCTTTAAAATGAGGACCATATACTAATGCTCTTTCCCCATATTGCTCCCGGTTGAGATAAGGTAATAATCTCATGGCATCACTAGGCACGTTCATATTGATCGGAGTATCAGCATTGGCTCTAATGACAATTACTCCAATGGTCGAAAATCCGATGGATACCAAAATAGCACATACTGTCAATAGGTTTAGCATTCTATATCCCTTTTTATGAGAATAAGAAAGTAAACCTCCTGCTGCCAAAATCAAAAGTAAAAGAGTCAAGATCAAACCCGAATGAATGGGCAGACCGACAGAGTTAACTGCGAATAGTTCAAAGGTTTTCCAAAGCGATGGAATTCCAACAATAATAAATTTTTGTATGAAAATTATAATGGCTGACCCCGCAATTAAAGATAAGACTGAACCAATAAGATTTGGGTTTTCTTTTTTCTTTAAATAGTACATTAAACCAATCGCGGGGAAAGTCAGGAGACTTAATAAGTGGACCCCGATAGATAATCCACCGATATATGCTGTGAGCGCTAGCCAACGATCATTGTTACCTTCATCTGGCATGGTATACCACTTGGTAGCAGACCAAAAAGCTGTTGCTGTAAACATGGTAGACATGGCATAAACTTCACCCTCGACCGCTGAAAACCATATAGAGGAACAAAAAGCGGTAGCTAAACCTGCAGATAATCCAGCGAAACCTAAAGCCAAATTCTGCGCTGACCCAGGATCTTCCATACGTCCAGCTAAAATATGCTTTCCAAAAAGCATTGTAATTCGCGCAACAAAGAATGCTGTGAATGCCGTAGCAATACCAGACATCATATTTACAGCAAATGCAATGTCTGCAGGATTGTCCGAAATAACAGTCGCAATCCAAGTAAACATTCTACCAATAATCATAAAAAGGGGAGCACCCGGTGGGTGAACTACCTCTAATTTATACGCCCCTAAGATAAACTCCCCACAGTCCCACAGACTGCCGGTTCGTTCCGCTGACATATAATAGACGATGAGAGCAATGGCAAATACTAGCCAGCTGCTTATTTTCTTAACAGTTTTGAATGATTGCATTCCTTATAAATGATTGAAAAATAGCCTAATCGTCCGCAAAATTAATAAAATATAGGACTAAAAAAGGGACCTCGCAGAGAAATACGACAAATTTCGTACTTTCGTCTGCAGACGACAAGTTCAATACTTTAAATACTACCTTCTAGCCTAAATTTAAATGCTCTAGATAATCATGACTTTGCTTGACACTTGATAGAGGTTGAATACCTTTCCTAAATTCATCTTGTTCGACATAAAAGTATTTCATTCCTGAGGTATCTCTTTTATGAAATATAGTCTTATAGTCAATAACTCCAGTACCGACCTCTGTGAAAAAGCGCTCTGTCGTATCATCCATATCTTTTACATGCCAATATGGAAATCGACCCGGATGTGCGTCAATTAAATCGATGGAATTTGCCCCACCTTTCTTTACCCAGTAATGGTCCATTTCAAATTTTACCAGATCAGGATCTGTATTCTGTAGCAAATAGTCGTACGCCACAACACCATCAAAATCTATAAACTCAAAATCGTGATTGTGATACGCCATCTGAATACCATAAGACTTTGAAAGTTCACCACATTTATTCAATAGGTCACAGACCCGTTTATAGGAATCTAAGTCTGTTCTTTCTTCCTCTGCGATCCAACCAAGAACCAAGGAGTTATTACCCACGATAGCCGCATCTCTAATACAGGCCTCCCAGTTGTTTATCATGGTATTTTTTTCCTCAGGATTCATAACACCTGTTTTTGTATGTCCACTCTGAGTCATGATGCCCAAATCATCCAATACCTTTTTAAATTCCAAAGGCTCCATTCCATAGAATTTTCCCTCACTATATCCAGCAAGTTCTACATCATCATAGCCAATTTCCGCCAATGATTTCAGAGTACCCATGGAATCTTTTGTCATCGCATGCCTAACCGACCATAGTTGTATACCTATGGGTCCTACATCATTTATAGTAGCAGCTCTGGAATACATGGACGATAAAGAGCCAATGCTTAAAAGAGTACTGTTTTGTATAAAACGACGTCGATTCATGCTTAATTTTTTTTGAAGATAAGGAACAGTGGGGTTCAATCCTGAGGATTAGCCATATAACTCCTCAATTATCTGATTTTTTTGATAACCTAGGTCTAATAAATTTTTTCTTGCCTCATCAACCATGTTCTGCCATCCACATAGATAAAACAATAAATTTGGCTTGGGATCTGAATAGAACTTCTTGTAAATGTCATGAACGTAACCTCTATAACCATTATAGTCCTCACGACTCAGCGCTATGTCATATTTAAAATGCGCTTGCTCTTCAGATAATTTCTGCCACTCTTCCAAGTAGAGAATTCCATCCCGATGACGAGTTCCAAAAATTAAATGGATCTTAGGGAAAGTCTCCTTTGAATTTAATCCTTGAATCATGCTTCTGAATGGAGCAACGCCCGTTCCGGTCGATATAAAGACCAATGAATGATTGATTTCTTTTGGCAAACAAAAAACGCCGCCAGGACCCTTTAGCTTTAATTTAGCACCCTCTTCAAGGTCAAAAAGATAGCTTGTAGCCTTGCCAAATGGAACTTTTACGATAACAAGTTCAATGACATTGGTCCCATCAGGAGCACTGGCAATGGAATAACTCCTCCATTTATCTACCCGTTTCTCTCCAATCGGTAAATCAAGCGTGATAAACTGGCCAGGCTGAAATTCAAAAACCTCTATTCCATCTAATTTCAACCAAAAACTTCTAGTGGTTTCTGTACGTTGCTTTATTCGAATTATTTCACCTTGAATCCACTTTGGCATACATTTAGAGTTCTAAAAATGAGTAGAGGAGTTAATGATAAAAAATTTAAAAATAAGTAATCCTATTACATCTATTCAAAATGCCCACAAAGCATTGAACTTAGCCTTAGGCAACTGAAATTATATCGTAGCTTTGAAATACAATTTAGCTCTTGAAAGGTAAAGAAATTATAGAATCACACGAGGACAAAGAGGTACTTGAGTCTATCAAGTCAAGTAGAATCGTGATTCCTATGCTTTTAGGCGTTGGAGTGATCTTTTATCTCGTATGGAGTTCCTTTGAAATAGAAGAATTTAAGGCCATTAAATGGGGTGGAAAGGTTATTACTTACACTAGCTTGGCGATTTTCACATATCTTCTCAGGCATATCGTTCTTTCCTATAGATTAAAGCTTTTAAGTAATGACTTTTTTAGCTGGTCTAAAAGCATCGAACTTAGTTGTATCTGGGAATTTGCATCTGCTGTTTCACCTACCAGTTTAGGAGGAAGTGCCGTTGCCTTATTTTTTTTAGCACAAGAAAAATTATCTGCTGCCAAAACAGTTACACTCGTCTTATACTCTGTAATAGCTGATTCCATATTCTTTATTATTACCATACCTATCTTGTTTTTTACGCTAGGCCCAATCAGTATTAGACCAGATGCTTTATTAACTACAGATCTCGGCGTTTACTGGCCGACAATTATCGTTATTTACCTATTTATTGTTCTATACGGAAGCTTATTTTTAGCAGGAATTTTTCGACCGCAGATCATGCAGACGATTATTAGATTTTTTGGTAAAATTCCATGGCTTAATCAATGGCAAGAGTCCATTAACAGAACTGCGGATGACATGGTTACAGCCTCCAGAGAATTACGGAAACAATCCTTCTTTTGGCACATCAAGGTTTACTTAAGTACCTTTCTTATTTGGTTCTTTAGATTTTTTACAATAAACTTTATCATTATTGGCCTCACTGGAATAAGTATCGTTGATTTATACGACCAATACGTTATCTATGGTAGATCAGAGATGATGCACTCCATCACTCAGTTTAGCCCAACCCCAGGTGGTGCAGGAATATCAGAATATTTGTTTGGTGGTTTTTATTCTGATTATATCTCAAAAGGAATTTCATCCTTCGTCGCATTGATTTGGAGATTGGTAACTTATTATACCTACTTATTCATCGGACTGCTTATCATTCCGAATTGGATCCGAAAAATTTGGCTAAGAAAAAAACGAGATTCTCGTAAAAAGAATTCAAGAACAATAAGCAATGCTTAAATCAAGCCATACAAAAGATCTAATCGAAGCTGGTTGTGATGAAGCAGGCCGAGGTTGCCTCGCAGGACCTGTATTTGCCTCAGCAGTTATTTTACCCAAAAAATATAAAAATAAATTACTTAGAGACTCCAAGAAAATAACGGAAGCACAACGTGAGTCCTTATTTATTCAGATAAAAAAAGAAGCTTTATTCTGGGCTGTTGCCAATTGTTCTCCGACGGAAATAGACAAGTATAATATTCTACATGCTTCCTTAAGAGCCATGCATAAAGCACTAAAAAAGCTGAAACAAAAACCTGAATTAATTCTGGTAGACGGTAATCAATTTCATCCCTATCCAGGAATTCCTCACGTTTGCATTGTAAAAGGAGATGATAAATTTTTGAGCATAGCTGCTGCTAGTATTTTAGCCAAAGTGACCAGAGACCATTATATGATGAAGCTTGATAAAAAGTATCCTCAATATCAATGGATCTCTAATAAAGGATATCCAACGCAAGCCCATAGAAAAGGCATTATTGAAAATGGCTTGACCCCTCAACATAGATTGAGCTTTAGGCAATATCCCTATGATAAAAAGCCCTAAATGCCCACAGTAGATGTCTTTATTTCTCTTGTACTTGCATTGCTGATGTTCAGCGTCGGATCATCCGTAAAATTTAAAGATTTCAAGCATATTTTTAAGGATTCAAAACCTCTATTCTTTGGACTTTCATTGCAAATATTTCTTCTTCCACTAATTGCTTTTACTATCTGCCTCATGGCTCCCTTAGATCCATTGTTTAAGCTAGGAATTATGATCCTATCTCTCAGTCCAGGTGGAGCAACCTCTAATTTTATTTCCTATCTATTAGACTTAAAAACTGCCTTATCACTCTCCTTAACTTTCATCAATAGTTTGGTGATTTTAATAACCATTCCTTTAGGTGTTTCTTTTTTTAGTCAATACTTTTTAGGAGAAACATCTACCTTGAAATTAGATTGGATAGCAACCATAAAAGATATTTCATTGCTGATATTAATTCCGGTTTTTATTGGGATTACCTTTCGGCAAATGTGGTCTTCACTTTATGAAAAATCTAAAACAATTGTAAAATATGGTTCTACTTTTTTATTAGGACTTGTATTTGTAATCAAATATTTTGCCTCAGAAGAAAAAGGAGGCTCAGGACTGACAATAACAGAAACTTTAAACATTTTACCATATATACTTTTGGTACATTTGCTCTCCATGTTTTTGAGTTATTTTTTAGCTAGGATAAATAAGATTGAACAATTCGAAAGCTTAACTATTAGTATCGAGGTAGGCTTACAGAATACAACTTTGGCTCTTTTAGTATCGAGTGTCTATTTAGCCAATAATCAAGTTTCAAAACCAGCATTGGTATACGCAATGTTTTCATTTTTTACCACATTTATTTTTGGATATATTACCAAAAGAACAACCTTAAAGACAGATTAATCCATCGAAACTTTCCTTAAATACAGAAAATTAATATTGGGACTTTTTGGCTTATTAGCCATACTCAGCATAATATCTGTTCCGTTTCTAAAATTTGCTTTTGAGTTTGAGCAATTCTTTCCTCAAGGGGATGAGGATTTAGAATTCTTCCAAGAATTCACCAAAGACTTTGAATCTGATGACAACTTTATGATCATCGCCATCGAAAACCAACCAACAGTTTTTGACACAAATTTTGCCCAAAAGATTCAAGCCATAACCAAAGAAGCAAGACGTCTGCCACACATTACCAATGTTCAATCTCTGGCAAGTGTAAAGTTTCCAGTTAAAACTCCCTTTGGGATAAATAGCATTCCAGCCTTACATGTAAATGATCAAGAAGCGCTCCTTCGGGATAAGGAAAGAATATTAAATGATGAACGTTTTGTTTACAATCTAATCGATGAAAAGGGAAAGGCCATGGCGGTCTTTATGAAAACTACCGATCAATTATCGATTGAGCACTCTTATGAATTGATAGATTCACTTGAAGCCTTATTGGTTAAATATGAGGTGGAAGATGCCCATGTATTAGGTAGAGCGTATTTCCAGGCCGAGCTTGCCGGAATGCAAAAAAGAGAGGTGGTGGTCTCAACTCTTTTCGGAGCATTACTTGTCGGCTTTATCCTAATACTTATTTTCAGAAGGCCGATTCCTGTCATGATTGCCTTTGGTTCCATAGGCTTAGGGCTCGTGCTATTTTTTGGTTTACTTGTTCTGTTCCAACGTGAGTTGAACGCAATCGCCGCTTTCTATCCCGTGTTAATGTTGATCGTCGGTACCTCAGATGTAGTACACATCATGACCAAATACTTAGACGAACTTAAAAGAGGAAAATCAAATGAACTTGCAATTTCAATAACCATTAAAGAGATAGGATTAGCAACCCTGTTAACTTCGGTAACCACTGCCGTAGGTTTCCTAAGTTTATTGACTTCAAGATTAATTCCCATTCAAGATTTTGGAATTAACTCAGCCATGGGAGTAGTGCTTGCATTTATCTGCGTAATTTTGTTTACCTGCTCTTTGCTATCGCTCATTCCTAAAGAAAAACTTCTTACCCAAAATAGCAAGGGATATCTATGGGATAAATACTTATTAAGTATTAATAACTTCACAATAACAGGAAAGAAAAAAATTATGTGGAGTACCTTATTATTTTTAATTGTCAGCGGAATCGGCATCTCTAAAATTTCAACCAACTATACCGTTGAAAGCAATCTTCCCAAAAATTCTAAAATTACAGATGACTTTAAATATTTTGAAAGTGAATTTGCCGGTTTTAGACCACTCGAATTTGCGGTCACGCTAAACAACGGTCATACAATAGATGAATATCAAGTCGTAAATAGTGTTGCTAGAGTTGAAGAAGAAATAAGAAAATACCCACAGATAAAAGCGGTCACCTCTATCACAGATATTTATAAATCGATCAATCAAATGGTCAATAGAAATGACCCCTCAGCCTATGTATTTCCTAAAGATGAGGAGACCTATAATAGCTATCAAAAATTCATGGATAAAATTCCGAATCAAATGACGGCATCGCTTATTAGCAAAGGGGGAGATAAAACTAGAATTTCAACAAGGATAAAAGATTTAGGAGCAGATGAAGTAAAGGCCATCGGCCTTAAAATAGATTCGTTTGTAAACAATAATATTGATCCAAGTCTAATGTCTATTAGAAGAACAGGCACTGGTTTAATTTTTGATAAAAATGCAGTTTACATTCGTGAAAACCTGATGCACGGATTGGGTCTCGGTTTGTTAATTATCTCCATTTTTATGGGACTTTTATTTAGAAATTATAAGATGTTATTCATCTCATTAGTCCCCAATATATTGCCTCTAATTTTTGCTGCTGCACTCATTGGATTTGTTGGGATAAAACTTGAGGCTGTCATTTCTATTGTATTCGCCTTAATATTTGGGATAGCTGTAGATGATTCCATTCACTTTTTGAGTAAGTATAAACAGGCTTACAGTAAATTGAAAGATAAAGACAAGGCGCTAGAAGTTACTTTTAAAGAGACAGGAAAAGCCATCTGTTTCACAACGATTATTCTGTTTTTTGGTTTTTTAATAATGCTATTTTCTATACATCCTCCAAGCATAACCATAGGAACTTTAATAGCAGTTACACTGGTCAGTGCTCTTGTGGCAGATCTATTTGTTCTTCCAGTACTTATTCGAAAGTTTTTATAGTCTGAAATAATTGGATTCAATATTTAGGTTGGACACAACATTTATACCTGCATTAAAAAAACAAGTGATTTTGGAAAGACATATTTATTTTAACTCTGGTTTTTAAATATATTTATATCCATGTCTACGGTAATAACCAAGCCTAAAATACAAATTGCGCCAGACCTTTTGACAGAGTTGCTTGCTCTGACCAAGGAAGAAAAACAGGTAATTGTTCATTGTCTGTTTGATGCAAGATTTATGCTCGGCGCAAAAATTCGAATTTGGCCGTCTACTTTTTTATATGATACTGGCTCCTCGCACCGCAGCGAATTGGTTCACGCTGATTGCATAGCATTTGCCCCACAATGGACAGAAGTACCTCAAGGTAAAATAGTACACTTCTCTTTATTATTCACAGGACTACCTTCCGTGTGTTCCACCTTTAATTTAATAGAAGAGATTGATCAACCGGGTGGCTTTACAGTTACAGGTATCAAGAGAAATGATTCAGATGTCTATTTCGTATGGGTATAAATTGACCCTATTCTAAGTTCAAGTTTTTTATTTTTCTGCCCTTAAAATGTAAAGTGGCCGACCAATAATCGCATGTTATCGAGGATTGTAGGGTTTTTGTTTCCAAGTATATGGGCCCTGTAGTAGGGGGGTAGATGGGGTTAAGGTGCTTATTTATGTCCTATAAGTACAACCAACAAACTAATACTATGAAAAACTTTATCCTAACAATAGCAATTCTTTTCAGCTTCACCGCTGTAAATGCATCAAACATTGGAGACGGTGAATTGTCATTACTTAATAATGATAACGTAGAATTGAGTTTAGAAAATGCGGGACAGAAATTCTTAATTATCTCTACAGAGTTTAATACTGAGTATGATAATATTTCTATGATTTTCAATTCATCAGTAAATATGATTCAGGTTTTCAATCTTCAAGGAGAGTTAGAAATGATGCTACCGATTGGCTCTGAAGAAGTTGACTTAGGAATGACGCTTTTTAATAAAGGAGAATACAAATTGGGATTTATGGTAGAGGGGAATGATGAAGTCCAGTTTACCAATTTGTCTGTAAAATAAAATGTAGTTTAAAATAGACCATAAGGTCAAGGTGCAAGGTTAAAAAAGGCTTGGAGTTATCCAAGCCTTTTTTTTATTGTAATTATCTATTTAAAATCGAAAGGCAATCCCAGCGTTGAGCTGACCGCGATCATTCATTGCCTCCTTATGAAATAATAAAGAATGTTCAAAGTAAAGATCAAAACTTGAGTAAGATAGATTTAAACCGTTTACAAGGCCAAAGAAGTTTGTACTACTAGTTCCTCCTAATATTTCTGTAAAACTTACGCTCTTGAATCGCGGAGAGGTATAAAATGAAACGTATTCAGTGGGATGGATAGAAGCATAAATAGGAATTGTATAGTTTATTGATCCCAAGCCTAAAGCTCCTGCAAGTCCAATTTTCAGACCTGCAGATACTGCAAATAGATCATTTTTATTACCAATAAATTGATGTTTAACTTCTCCTTCAATTGACCCGCTTAGAACTGAAGAGAACCCCAAAGTTAATCCTACGTCTGTGTTATTCCCTACACCTACTTTCAATCGACCAAAAGTTGTGCCTGGGTCAAGACTCGATAAATTAGTCTCTGTTTGAGTTTGGTTAGATTTCGTTGATTCATTTTTATATGCTCCAATGTTGGTGGAACCTGCTGTAACCTGCACCTCTCCTTGTTCCAAAGTTCTTCCTGTTTGCATTGAAAGATTAGTCATGCAAGAGCCAAGTGAAAATCCTAAAAGTATAAGTAAGAATAAATTTTTCATGATCTATGTTTTTTTGTTGATAACACAAATATGAACTCAAAATTTACCTATTTCTTATAAAATGGATGTAACGGGCAAGCAACATTTTACGATTATAGAAATAAATAAATGATGTAACCCTCAAAAGTTTATAAATTATAAACTGACCATAATTCCTTTTGCTAAAGAGAAAATCCATCATAAAGCGGAGCGATATAAGAGGACGAGTTAAAGCTATCTAGTCAAATACATACTTCTTTCCTTATCCAATTTCCTGAAGAAAGGATCTGTCAAATCATCTATGAAACGAATGGCTTCTCCGGTACTCTTCATTTCAGGGCCTAGTTGCTTATCAACCCCAGGGAATTTATTGAAAGAGAAGACCGGAACCTTAATAGCATATCCTTTTAATTTCTTTTCTACCTTAAAGTCTGTCAATTTATTTACTCCGAGCATAACCTTCATAGCCATGTTTAGATAAGGTACCTGATATGCTTTGGCAATAAAAGGTGTGGTCCTTGAAGCCCTAGGGTTGGCTTCGATCACATACACTTGATCGTCCTTTATCGCAAATTGAATATTTATTAAACCCTTTATCCCAAGAGCAAGTGCAAGACGCTTGGTGTAAACTTTCATGCTCTCTATGGTCGCCTCGCTTAAACTGTAAGGTGGTAACATGGCAGAACTGTCCCCTGAATGTATACCTGCTGGTTCAATGTGCTCCATGATACCCATGATATGAACATCCTCTCCGTCACAGATCGCATCAATTTCCGCCTCTCTGGCCCGTTCCAAAAATTGATCGATTAAAACTCGGTTGTCTGGCATGTGCTTAAATATGCTCAGTACATGTCTTTCAAGTTCATTATCATTTAGGACAATCCTCATGCGCTGACCGCCGAGAACATATGATGGTCTAACCAATACCGGGTAGGTAACATCATTGGCTATTTTAAAAGCTTTATCTACATCTTCAGCTACACCATATTTGGGATAAGGTATCTCTAATTCTTTTAGTAGATCAGAAAATCTTCCTCGATCCTCTGCAAGGTCCATGCTATTAAATGAAGTACCGATGATTGGTATTCCCTTCTCGTGAAACTTTTGCGCAAGCTTTAAGGCGGTCTGACCACCCAACTGTACAACGATTCCCTCAGGTTTTTCTAAGTCAATAATTTCTTCAATGTGTTCCCAGAATACTGGTTCAAAATATAATTTATCAGCGATGTCAAAATCTGTCGAAACAGTTTCAGGGTTGCAGTTAATCATGATTGCTTCATAACCAGCTTCCTTAATGGCTAGGATTCCATGAACACAACAATAATCAAATTCAATTCCTTGACCAATTCTATTTGGTCCAGAACCTAAAACAATAATCTTCTTCTTATCTGAAGGGATTGATTCATTCTCAGTTTCAAAGGTAGAGTAGAAGTAAGGGGTCTTGGCTTCAAATTCTGCAGCACAGGTATCCACCATTTTATATTTTCGTGTAATCCCTAATTTTTTTCTTTGCTTGGTAACGGGTTCTTCATCAACACGCATTAGCCAAGCGATCTGAAGATCAGAATAACCAGCAGTTTTTAATTCTAGGAAAAATTCTCTTGGAATATCCTCTGGCACATTATACTTACCGAGCTCAAGTTCCATGCGGATTAAATCCTTGATCTGATACAAGTACCAAGGATCTATTTTTGTTAATTTCTGAACGGTACTTATAGGAACGCCTAGTCGCAATGCGTCACGCACTCTATAAATTCTATCATCACTTACTTTCTCTAATCGTTCTAAAATGTCTTCTGTTCTTATCCATTCCTTCTTATCTGCACCTAATCCTGCTCGATTATTTTCTTGACTTTGACAGGCCTTTTGAAGTGCTTCTTGAAAGGTTCTCCCGATGGCCATAACCTCGCCCACAGATTTCATCTGAAGACCTAGGGTATTATCTGCCCCATAAAATTTTGAAAAATTCCATCGTGGCATTTTTACGATGACATAATCCAAGGTCGGCTCAAAGAAGGCCGAAGTAGTTTTGGTAATTTGATTTTTTAGCTCATCCAAGGTATAACCGATGGCAAGCTTTGCGGCAATCTTGGCAATAGGATAACCAGTCGCCTTACTCGCTAGAGCAGAGGATCTTGAAACCCTCGGATTTATTTCAATGGCAATTAATTCTTCATTTTCAGGATTGAGGGCAAATTGTACATTGCAGCCCCCAGCAAAATCGCCCATTGAGCGCATCATCAGAATGGCATCATTGCGCATGTTTTGGTATGCCTTGTCAGATAAAGTCATAGCAGGAGCAACCGTGATACTGTCTCCTGTGTGGATTCCCATTGGATCAAGATTTTCAACGGTACAAATAATTGTAACATTGTTATTCTGATCACGAAGAAGTTCCAATTCAAATTCCTTCCACCCCAATACTGCTTTTTCTACAAGAACCTCATGCGTCGGTGAAGCATCTAAACCTCTGCGTAAGGCCTCATCGAATTCTGCTTCAACCATAACAAAGCCACCTCCAGTTCCCCCAAGGGTGTATGAAGGTCTGATCACGAGTGGAAATCCAATCTTTTGGGCAGCATCTTTTCCCTCAAGAAATGAGTTGGCGATAAAGGAAGGAGCCACTTTCATACCCAGACTCACGACATGCTTTTTAAAAGCCTCCCGATTTTCAGCCAATTCAATAGCATCTAAATCTACGCCTATAAGTCTTACATTGTATTTATCCCAAATTCCTCTCTTTCCTGCATCAATCGCCAAATTTAAAGCCGTTTGACCACCCATCGTTGCAAGTACCGCATCAATTTGTCGTTCTTGAAGAATTTGTTCTAAACTTTCGACTGTAAGAGGAAGAAGATAAATATGATCCGCGGTCACGGGATCTGTCATTATAGTAGCTGGATTAGAATTAATCAAGGAAACTTCAATTCCTTCTTCTCTAAGTGATCTGGATGCTTGAGTTCCAGAATAATCAAATTCACATGCTTGACCGATGATTATTGGTCCGCTACCAATGATAAGAACTGAGCGGATAGAATTGTCTCTAGGCATTAGGTTCTCTAAAGTTTTGG
>Ga0114956_1000224_pt1 | contig 37542 bp, 60 predicted proteins | sample MaitaG_FD_87304 | JGI IMG/M metagenome (GOLD analysis project Ga0114956, IMG submission 87304) | Marine algal microbial communities from Maine, USA - Maine_Asex2 metaG | ecosystem: Host-associated > Algae > Red algae > Unclassified | place: Maine, USA | collected 2015-01-05 | reverse complement strand
TTTTAACAATATTTTCTGGAATGTTTCTATACTTGGATGTATCCAAGCTAGCATAGAATTTCTTTTGATTTCCTTTATTTAAGAACAGTACCCCGTCTGTTATTTTAGTGGCTAATCCATACTTAAGAGCGTCTTTTGAAGTCAGCCAAGTTTCAGCCTTCATCAATCCTCTCCAAAATGCTTTATCATATTTGTCCTTGCCTGCTCTTTTGCTTGCATCTGCATATATAGCAGCAAGATTGTCACCCATTACATTAAGTAAGTCAGAATGATGCTCTAAGTCTTCACTATCTCCTGCTGCATAACTCCAAGGCTCGTGAACCATGATATAACCAGCCTTAGATATTTCCCTAATTGCACCTGAAGCAAATATTGCTGATCCCATAGAGATAGCATACCCTATTACTTGAGTCGTTACTTCACCATCATATCCTTTTAGGTAATTGTAAATAGCTGTTCCTTCTAAGACTTCACCGCCATAACTATTGATCGGTACTTTAATCTTAGAGCCTTTGAAGGCTTTTATTTTGCTCCTTAACGTCTTGTAGCTGAACCCCCACCATTCACTTGAACTGATGTTATCGTCTATCTCAATCGTAAGAATCTCCTTCATGTATGATTATTCTGGAGCAAGAATAAGTCATTACATTAATGTTTGTCAAATTATTAAAGTTGTTTTAAGGCTTAAATCAGCCATAAACAAAAATCCCCCACAACCTGAGAAGCTGCGAGGGTTAAAAACATTTACGCCTTAAAGGTAGTAATTTTTAATAAACTATACCTAAGTATTTTTTTGCTCTTGTATAGGCAACATATTCTAAATTCTTTTCTTGAATCTTCTCCCAAGGCTGCTTTGCGTACTTACTTGGCATTAGATCTGGCCTGATAATGAAACATCTATCAGCTTCTAAGCCCTTCGCTCTGTGTATTGAACTTAGCATCACTGAATCTTCTTTCTGAGCAAACATCTCCACAACTCTGGATCTTAAATCTTCAGCGTTTTTTATTGTTTTATCTGCTGACCTCATCATCTCTAATATTGCTACAACTTCTTTAAAATTGATGTATGCAAATTTTTGTTTTACTTCACTTTCGTTTAAGTCTGGAAACTTCTTAGCTAACTTCAAAGCCACTTTTTCAAGCTGCTTGTCTAATTCATTAAACAAAGGATCTAAGCCTATCCTTTTGGTGTCTTTTATGATTTTACAAATGTTTTCGCCTATGTCCTTTCCTACAATAAAAGCTGGTATCTGCTTCTTAATTAGAATGTAGAATGTCTCTATCAAAGGAAGCGTATTCCTACACATTACAAAATCGTTAGCCTTTATCATGTCAAGGCTAGCTGCTAAATCTACTTCTCCATCTTCATTTCCAGAAAAAGCTTCAATTTCAGGAACAATATTTTGAGCATACTTGATAATATTTTTGCCACACCTATAACATTCGTTAAGTGGCATCTCAATTGTATTTTCAATATCCATAAAACTCTGGAAAGACTTTTTGTCTGCACCAGCAAAACCATAGATGCTTTGTGCAGGATCCCCTACTGCTATAAAGCGACCATCTTTTTTAAGTAGTTTTCTTACTAATGCTAATTGACATTTATTAAGGTCTTGGCACTCATCTATAAAGATCACATCATATTTCTGGATCTCAGTTAATTTTCCGTACCTCACTGCATGATATATCATGTCAGTAAAATCAATCTTTGTTCTCATCTGTCCAGCTGTTTTCAAAATCTTGAAACACTTAGACACCTCTCCATTTGAGATCAATATGTCATATTTTTCAGCTACTAACTCCAGCTCTTCATTATTTTTAGTTAAAAATAATCTAGCAAGATTGCACAACTCTCTAACTCTATCGCAGTAGCTCCTTTGCTCTTGCTTGTCATCAAACATTTCTTCTAATCCCCAAGACTTGCTTGCATCCTTTATAAGATCATTGATTTTGTAATTGTTTAAGACACATTTCTTGGAGTTAACTAAAGAACCTCTAACTATCTGGAAGCCTTTAGAGTGTAAAGTGGTGCACTCTATATTCTTTGGAAGATCTTCTCTTAATTCTTCGACTATCTTCTTATTGAAAGCAACAAAGGCAGTCTTCAATTTTGGATCAATAGTCTTAGCAATCATCTTTAAGGTAGTAGATTTTCCGCTACCTGCTTTCGCATTAACTAAGATGTTTTTGTCTGTTTTTAGCACGACGTTCTCAATGTCCTGCTGGTATTTGCTTTTTGTAAAATTCACTGTAAATGTTTTAATTACAAAATAAATATACAACTATTTTGCTTTAAAACAAATTAATTGTCTCTTTTTTTGTTTGGAGGAGCGTTTAAAAATAGGTGACTTCCAAGTCTTCTAACGTAGGATCTACTGAATCCATATTGTAACGCTATTCCGTCTGGTTTTTCCCCTCTACATAGGGCAGCTTTTATGAATGATTGCGATAAGGCCTTATAGTCCATCATGTAAAGATGTCTTCTTGATGTCGTAGGTATTTGCTCTACATTTACAACTCTTGTATCTTGGCTTGGCTGCATTAGGTTATAATGAAGCAATATTAATTCTACCCTTTTAATTGATCTTTTATTTGATTTCACGATGACTTATAATTTTAGCGACCTTCATTTTTACATATGCTACTAAATCAGCATCAGTCATTCCGCAGGTGATACAGCCCATGTAGGCATTATATTTTTTAATTATCTCTGTTATTTTACCCACATTAGATGATCGTGCAGCATCACTTAATTCTTTAAGTGCTTCGTCATTCCAGATTCTTTCAAGCATCATTGACCCTTGGCCCATATCGAGATCTTTTTCATTTTCGTATGCAACTATATAATCAAACCGTGAAAGCTTGTGAGAGCTTGCGGCAGCGGAATTAAAATACCCTGATATGATCTTAAAGCCATCAGTTTGCTTTTTATAAAGTGCATACATCATTAATTAAACATTTATCGTTGGTATCACTGTTCCACTCTGAGGAGCGTCATGATAGTAAGGGAATAATAAACATCCACAAGTTCCTCCATCCATTACTGCAATATACCAGCCATCCCAATCATCTAAAAATACATGACTGCTCACTGGATAAGTACAAAGTATATCTTCTTTCGCTATTGAGTCATCATTACCTTCTTCAGGCATCAAACCATAAGGGACCACATTTTGATCTGTGAAATCTGTTATTCTGTACCAAGTAACTTTTCTTCCACAATTATTGTCCCACGTCCAGACACAATCTTTACAGATACCAGATGGTTTACAGCAGCAGTTTTGATACTTCTTAGAAATTGGCTCATCACTTATCCAATTCTTACATGGTCCCTCAAACTCTATTTCATAATCTTCAAGCGTGAATGTTAAAGCAGGATCAATGCATATTTCTTCACTTGTAGCACTTAACCCATCAGGAGCCAGCGTGAACGTCAAAGGTAATGAAGCTGCCTCAATATTGTAATTTCCTGTAATAGCAGACATCGCATTGACATTATCAATCATCACCGTATAACATGAATCACAATTTTCTGGATCCTCTCTACAGATAATTCTTGCTATTGGATTGTTTCCGCATGGATCTTTTACTACAGTTCTGGTAATCGGAGGACACAATAACCCATTGTCACCACAATCAGTAGGAGTCCCATATAGTAAAAACACCTCTTTAAAAGTATTGCTCAATCCCCCTTGAGGTGGATCTGCTAAAACTATCGTATTCCCATACTGGCCATATTCACAACCTTCTTTAGAAATAAATAAGGTGAAATAGACACCTGTAGGATTTTGATTATCAACATATCCACCCGTGACGGCATTGGTCCCCCCAGGAATAGTATTTGTTCCTACATTTCCAGAAATACTTGTTGCGCCGGTGGCTGAAAATTCATATTGAATGCTAACTCCATTTTTCACTATCCTTGTCACTATTTCGATTGGATCACATTCTGCACATTCTGTAGACCCATCTTCATAGCTAACTGTCATTCTAATTCTAACCCTACATCCAGCATCACATATTTCAGCAGACACCAAGCTTGTCTGAGTAACTGGATAAGCATAAGTATTAGGAAATTGATTAGTTGATTGATCAAATAAATCTGCTTCAAATAAAACAGTTTGAACTACAGAATTATTTACCCCACCAAGCATTGTTTCTATGCACCCTGTATTTGGATTTATAGCGCAAAAAAGTTCTGGAAAATTCCTACAAGTCTCAACAAGAATCTCTTCCTTATCACAAACATTATCTTCTGGAGATTTCAATGTAAGAGTAGCGGATTTTTTACAATGCGAAAATCTTAGCTGATCAAGAAAAGCACTGATTTGGACATGAGGAAGATTTGCTACAAACGTCTTCCTTTTGTCTAGCTGGTGATAGTCATAACAGGATAAACGTAATGATAGATTACTCTTATCTATTTTAAGGTCTCCTAAGAAACCTCTTGCTATATATTTTTCCCAAAGATTTTGCCATGTCAATGCACAGTTTTCATCATAACCAACTATAGTGACATTTTCATTTTCTAAGCTCTGTACTATTGTTGGTATATCCGTCAATACGTCCCCACAGAATATTATTTGAGCTACGCCTATGGCATTTCCGCTGTCATTTAATACCGTCTGTTCAGCGCATACAAATTGTCCAATCCTCCACCCTTCAAATGAAGTGGTTACACCTTCGCCTCCATCAGTAGTACAAGCTAAATGAACAGGTACTGTGTTGTCATTGAGTACCTCTTTTAAAACTGTAGGCTCAATACATTTAAGTCTCTTCTTTGGACAATCTTCATTTTCAGTTCCTTCAACATGCTTATAGTCATAAGGCTCTCCGTTTTCATAAAGCGGATTTTCTCTGATACAAGGATCGTTACTTTCTTTGAATCCAAATATCTGGCAGCTTATTAAATCTTTATTGACTGGCTCAGTGCCTATTGTGTCTAATGATACTAAGTGCGTTATATCTTGATACTCATCTTCTTTAAAATATCCTTCAGAAAATTCAGTACTAAATTCTGGATATAATAATAATTTATTTTCATTGCTGTTGAAAATTAATCGACCTCTAGTCATTGATGTCACTTCCGATAAGAGATCGTATAAAGACTTATCGCAAGGTAGTACGTCTGAATAATTCACTATATCTCCATCACAGTACTTTCTTTCTATTGGATTATTTCTAATCCTGTAGTAAAGTAAATCAGCCGTATCATCACTCCAATTTCCTATAATGCCGTTTTTAGCACATAATCTAAAACATATACATTCTTCACTATTGTCTGAACTACAATAAGAAAACAAATCGCTCCCTACAGTAAGAGAACCTGTTATAGTATTTAAATCAGAGTCAATCTCTAACAAAGGATTAGGAACACTAGTGTCTAAGTCTGTAAATGCTACAACGAACGATATTGATGATTGAGCATTTCCATTTGTTGTTGTGATTTTTTTTACAGCTTCTATTCTTACAAATTCAGATGATGCGAATGGAAGGGTTCTATTGACTTTGATTTTAAAATCAATTGTTATGTCCTGAATCAAACAAGGGTCTGAACAAATCTCTTGAACTTCTCTAGTTGATCCAGAAAGAAAATAATTCGAGTTATTTATGTTTGGCTGGCCACTAATTGTAATTGTATTCGGAAAGTACCAGTAACCTTCTCCCCTATCGCTCCCAAATAATCCAGTGCCTAAAAACCCGGGGTCTCCAACGCCTATTGTGTTACCGTCTCGATCTAATGGAATGATAGGCGTTATCTGATTATTTTCAGCCAAAAATTTATAATCTTCAGGATCAAAGTTTCTGTTCCCTCCATAATCATTTGACAATGATTGAAGATAATTTTTCTGCCACATTGGATCATCCCAAAGACTTGTCTCGAATGAATATCCTTTTTCACAGAACATATCTCTGATCAAAGCAAGTGGATGAAAATAAGGAATCACGTCATCTAAGCCGTATTCGTTGTTGCCGCAATATGTGTCTCCTCTATAGGTTAATGGAAAAACCACAGGTGGAACATTTGATGTTGAAGTCATTCCATTTTTATGGTTCTGCCAAGACTGTAAAATATTCTCTTTTGTGAACTCAAAGGTTCCTATATTAAAATCACATAATGCACATGTCTTAGCAAGTTCTATAGGGTCACCTAATCTATTGGTAAAAGTAATTGTATAAGACTTCTTAGCTTTAGTTAAATTTCTTCCTGAGACGTAAAAGTGACTATAGGCAAGAGGCTTGCCACAAAGATCAAATACCCTTGTCTCTACATAAACACAATCTTTATTGCTTCTGTTTTCGTTTATAAATTGATCTAACTTTATTTTGTTTGAATTATAAGGTATCTCTAAACGTAAAGCAGTGGACACTCTAACGCCTCTTGATCCAAGTTGTGGATCTACGTCAACCGTGACTATATCTGAGCCTACAAATGTGTCTATGGCGCACCATAAACCATCTACCTTAGCCTGTAACTTAATACAACTCATTGACTTCTTGGAAATGTAAGTAAATCTATTCCGTAATATCCTGTAAGTTCAATTTCCTTTACTCCTGTAGAGTAATCAAAATTAGATATATTTATTAGTATGGGATATAGTTTATTTTGTGGGCCGCATCTAATATTCCCCTTAAAGCTACTTGACAGTGCAAGGGCTTTCCAGTAGCATTTATTTGATTCCGTAATTGTTATCTCTTTCTTTAAAGATATAACTTCCCAAGATCTTGTATTTTCAAACAATCTATAAGCTGCATTATTATTTGAGACTTTACTTGCTTTACAGATTTCATTATAAGTCCTTGAGACCCCACTTTGAACTTCACACCATTCAAAGGATTCACTAGTCCATCCTCCTTTAGCCTGTTGATAAGCAATCATCATTTTGCCTTCATCACAACAACTACAATTGCATGTCTTATACTTATATTCTTTTCCGTTTATTTCAAATACATAGTATGATAAATTCATACCAGTAAAGTATTCTAAGTTCTTTGGTCCTGAAGGGATTACGGCTACTCCGTCTGAAATAAAAATAGTTTGAATATTTACAGTACCATCTACATCTACTCCTGTTAGAGTTATCATGTCGCCACCTATAGAGCACAATGTAATCCAATCACATTGATCGGCACAGACTTTTTTAACCTCTGGCAAATCATTCATCAAGTAAATGCCAGTCAAGTCTTCTTCTTCGTAAAATTGACAATTACTGTAAATTACTGTTATAGGGCTTGTCTGATCTGTTATCTCGACTACACTTTCACATCCTTCTTTAGATGTCTTTATATGGCCGTACTTAATGACAACTTCAACTTTGGCGTTCTCATCGTAAAATAAAGTATCACTTAATTCTGGACATCTTGTCTTAAAGCGATCTAAGCAGCTTAAAATTCCGCTTATAGTTATCGGTATATTTGCTCCTGAACCCTCTGGAAGCTTGCCTTCTTCTTGCCATACATCGATTCCATCAATACATACATTCCAGATTAACTTATAAGTAAAGTCTGAATCCTCAGGTGTTGGGTTTCCAACATATTCTATACAGTCGCTAAGCTTAAATATATCTGATAATGGCTCTGTTATTGTTGACATAATTTTTATGCTACTTCTCTTGATTTTCTATCTTCTTCCGCTTGTCTTAATTCTTCTATTTCTGTCATTACTTTTCTCAATGAAGATTCAAACGAAGAAGTTATTATTTCACTAAGCACTACAGGGTCCAAATTATTTGACCCACTATCTTGCTTTAGCTTATCAAAACCTGATATGATAGCTTCTTCTATTTTTTTAGTTAGAGCTATAAATTGAGTTGGTCCAATCGCAGTAAATATATTCCCATCCGTGAAACCTCCGTCCATGTAACCCTTGCCAGAATTTAAGCTGACAATTTTAGCTAATTTCTTTCTTCCTTGCCTACTCTTTAAATAGTTTCCTTTATAACCATGCTCTCTTCTTAGTCTTTCGAGGCTATCAATATGCTCTTTACTTCTTGGATCTCTTACAACTTTGGCTGGTGTGACATATTCGTTCTTGTGATAAGTAGAATATGATATTTCATTATCTCTTCCTTTTCCAGTAAATCCACCTTCTTGAAATGAGGCAGCAATTACAGAAGCCAATCCAGCAGCTATTATAGGGGCCAGAGTTCCAAATGAAAATAAACCACCCGTTGCTATAGCTGTAAGTGTAGCAAGCGAAGCTTGAGCAATCGCTTCTTTAACCCTAATCGCTTGTCTTTCTTTTGCTGCCTTTTCCTCTGCTTCTCTTTGTTTTACAGCCTGCTCTTGCCTTATTTGCTCCTGAAGGTCAGCGTTTCCTTCAGCTGCTTCTAACCTTGCATCAGCTTCTGATTGTATAGCTTCAAGTCTGGCATCTAAGTTTCTGTCTATCTGGTCTCTCTCATCATCAAATACTTGTGTTACGACATCTGATATTAATTGGCTGCCAATATTAATTAATTCATTTCTTAATTTCCTTGCCTCCTTTGCCTGCTCTACTTGTTCATCAAGAAACTGTTTGTCTATTTCCTTTATTCTATTATATGCTAATTGCCTATTTTCTATTGAAGCATTTTCGTCTTCAAAAACATTATTCAAAAGCTCTCTGTATGTTGACAGCTCTTCTTCTGTACCTTCGTCCAGTATTACTCCAAAAGCTATTTTGTCTCTATCCTTTGCTATTCCTTCATCAAATTTTCTTAGAGCGTCTTCATATTCCTTTAATTCTTTTACTGACTCCTCAAGCTCTAATTCTACATCTATTAAGTTTGGATCAAGCTCAGTTGCTTGTACAAGATCCAAATAACTTCCTGTAGCCTCGTCAAGTTCTTTTGAAATATCTTTAAGATCTAATCCTGCTAATCTTTCTGCCTTATCTCTAAACCCTTCAATCCTTTCAGTTGCAATAGCTATCTCTTCATTTTTACTAACTATCTCATCGAGAACTTTTATTAATCCAGTATCATTTAACTCTTCTGTTGTTAGTTTTTTCTCAAGCTCTCCTACAATGTCTGATAATGTTTGAATAGAGTTATCTCCGTTTGCTAATTTTTCATAAGCTTCAGCAAGCTTATCAATCTCAATTTTGCCTTTTTTTGTAGCCTGATTTAACCCTAATTGAGCGGCTTCTAATTCTGATGATGATTTTGCATAGTTATCTGATCCTGTAGCAGAATCCTCTACAGATTTTGTAAAATTTTCATTTGACTTTATTCCTTCTTGAAGTGTAATAATATAATTTCTCGCTTGGATAGTAGCCTCTTCTCTTGTACCTCCAAGCTGATCAAAAATATCTATAAGTTGCTCAAAGCTTTTATTATAAAACTTATCTAATTTATCCTGTGAGTCAATTAAGGTCTCGTTCTCCTCCAAAATGCTATCCCGGACTTCTCTTAAAAGATCTTGTCTTTTTACGAAAGACTTTCCAGCTGACTCGCCTAATGATTGATAAGTTTCGTCAAGTTGAGTTATTAACTCAGGAGATTCAAGAATATTCGATAACCCATCTAAGCTTGTCACACCTGCAACTATATTTTCGACTAATTGATCTTGAGCGTTAGCAAAATCTTTTATTTGCCCTGATCCAAATTGCAAGGTCTTAAAAAATCCTTCTAAACCACCTTCATTTAAGTTACCAAATAATGCTAAAATTTCAGTAGTGCCATCAAGTAAAACTTTAAATGCCCTTGAGATTAAACCATTACCATTTTCAATTGACAAAACTAAATTGTTCCAACCATCTTTTACGTCTGAAAGTTTTGAACTTATTGAATCTGCTGCTCTAATTGATTCATTTGTTAAGGCTTCATTTCTTACATATTCATCATTGGCTTGAGAGACGGCATCTTCAAGTACATTGTAATTATTGGCTAAAGACCCTACGACCGTAACCTCCCTCTTAGCCGTAATACCAAGATCAGTTAAAATACCTCTTAAATTATCACCAGAAAGTCCTGCGCTATTTAAGCCTTCTATAAGTTTAATGAAAACTCCTGATGCATCAGTATTAAATTGATCAGTTAATTCTTGTTGACTCAGTCCAGTGAGCTTTAAAATTTCCTCAAGGTTCTTCCCACTGACTACGCCTTCATCTAAAACTGCAAAGACTTTTTGAAGAGCCGATCTCGATACTTCTGATTGATTACCTAAAGCTTCAGTTGCTGCGCCTATAGCTAATATATTCTGAGCAGAAGTCTTATAAATAGAGACACCTTTTTGTATTTCACTGGCATTGCTTACTATATCCTTTTCTGTAGTGGCAAAATTATTACCAAGTCTAGTTATAACCGAGCCAAGCCTATCTGCATTTGAAACTGTATCGCTTGATAATTCAATGAATTTAGCAAAAGCCCTTACTGATTCTTCACTAGCCAAATTTGAGCTAATTCTTAATCTTTCAATAGTTTCAGAAAAGACAAGAATATCTGCTGCTCCATTTATACCAAGCTGACCTGCAATTTCAGCACTCTCTAATAGTTTTTGTGTACTAATTCCTTTTAAGTCTATACCAAGAGCAATTATTTTTTTTGAAAAATCGGCAAGCTCTTCGTCTGCCAAATCAGTTGTCTTTGAAACGGCTATCAATTGTTTGTCAAAATCTAGTATAGCTTGCCCTGTGGACCTTATTATTTGTGAACCTACAGCCAATGCGCTTCCAGCACCAAATAATCTACCAAGTCCTGCAAATGCTCTTTGGTAATTACCGACATTTCTTTGATATTGACCTACGTTCGCATCAATATCTTTGATCCTTTTGTCTAGTTGACCGAAAGTTGCTACCTGTTGCTTAAAAGTAGCTGTATTGCTTTTGCCAGCAGCATCTAAATCTTTTATTCTCTGCCTTGCTACATTCAATCTTGCATTTAACGCCCTGTAAGCCCCTTCTCCATTTTCACCTAAAGCAGTGAATCTTCTTTCAAAAGACAGCGTCTCGGCTCTCCCTGCCTTGGTAGCGGCAGTTATTTGAGCAATCTTTAGTCTCAACGACTCTAGCTGAGAAACATCTACGTTTTGCCCTAAAGCCTGAGCATTTGAAAGCTCTCTAAATTGTTTCCTTAAGTCTGATATTTGCTTTGTCGCTGTTCCTACTGATCTTTTTGTATTATCTCCAATCTTTGATAGTCCGTCGTTTGATTGAGCTATACCACCAGCTAATCTTTGACTAGCTGCCAAGAACTGATTAAGGTCTTTGGTTGCCGTTGAGGCATTAAGCTTTATGGTAAATATGATTGTTTTATCAGCCACTTATATCAAAGATAACGAATATTAGGCTTCAATCAATCTGCGGAACGGAAAATTGTTCCACGTGGAACATTAAGAGAGTTTTAATGATCTCATAGAATACCTGTTACCTTCCTTATCTAAAAACATATAAGAGTATCTTGTATTGCCATCAATGCCTCCTTGAGAGTTAATATACTGCTCACTTTTTACAATCTCTACTTCAACACAAGAATTATTGATTGCTCTGAATGGAATCTTCTTTGAAATTCTCAAGAACTTGCCTTGCTCTGATTTTTTCATGGACTAAAATATTAAGTAGTTTTCTTTCTTGTACTTTTTTTTGCACATAAAAGGACGACCCACTTAGGTTTTTGAATACTTGCCTTTCGGTGTGTATTTTGCTCGACCATATAGGTCATCCTTTAATTTTAATTACCTACTAAACTTGGTGGTCTTGTTTCAGGTAAAAATACGCTGACTGATTCTATTTCAACGCATTCAGGCTTTTTGAGTGCATTTAGTAAATCTTCCACAGCCTCAGCTTCAGTAGGCTTGTCAAAATTAGCATCATAGCTATTTTGGACATGTTTACGTGTATTGCCATCCATGTAGTGTATAGATGCGATGTAATTAAATACTCCGTTGGTAGATTTGTTTCTTTTTCTCATAATGTTTATTTTTTAAAGTTATTATAATTCACTCATTAACTCATCTGTATCAATATTATTAATCTGTTATCTTGGTGGTTTAATCGATATATCCATTTGATGATAATTCAAATAGTCTTTGTATAAGCCTGATGATATATCTCTCATTACCTCAATTGGACATGCATTTGGATTAAATGCATAGGTAGTTTCTTCAGGAGTTACATGGACAGATAAGTGAGGCTTCATTTGTTCGAAGACCATACTGGTTAAGCTCGGTAAAGTACCATCGTACTTATCTGATTTTTTAATTCTGCTTGGTAATTTCAAATCTCTAAATCCTTCATTAAACTTCCTATGTAATTCCTCCAAGTTCGTAGCTATAGGGTTATCAATAATATTAGAATTACTTTTGAGACTACCTCTACACTCATTAAATATATTCTCCATTAAATCCTTTAATGTGTCTGCTGTGTATTCGTGCTTCATTTGGTCTGACGGCATGTTGTAATTTTTAGCTATCTCAGCTTTTCCAAGCTCGTCTTTGATCCTTGATTTTAAGAATCTTTTTACTTTTTTTCTTTTCATAATTCACTCATTAATTTATCTGTATCAATATCAAACTCTTCAAAGATATGATCAATATTCTGATAAACTACTTTTAGCGTACCCTTTGCGCTGTATCCTTGCTCATCAATACCCCACCCGATTTGCTTCTTCATTGCCTTGATCTTATTTAGGGCTTCTATGAATCGCCTACGTTCGGGTTTTTCGTCTGGCACTTTTTCAAAGGCTTGAACAAAACAGGAATTATGGTCTGTTGTGATATCACCGTTATGATGCCGTATTATCCATTCTTGAGCATCAACATATGAAAATCCATTGTGAAATATTTTTAAAGTGTTTTTCCCTTTAACAACTTTTATATCCCCCAAAAACTCTTTGACCTCATCATAGTTTTTGCCTGTCCATTTTATGGCTTGGACTTTATCGGCTTTGTATTGGTAGGTGTGATTCATAAGTCATTATTTATTTCAACAGACAGAATCCTCGTTAAGATTAGAGATAACAATATTATAACTGCCATTTCAAAAGAATAAAAATTCATGATAAGTGCAGACACACCACTAATGAACATTACTAAAATTGAAGTTTGTATTATATTCATGCCTCTTTGTTTACTTTCTCTTTTATTTGGGTCGTAAATATTCTTTGCCATGACTAATCCTTAGAATTATATCTTTCAGCAGCAGAAACGATATAAGTAATCACTCCGCAGATGCACAATAGGCTAATGACTTGTAATGCTAATTTCATATTGTAAATTTAGGTTTAAATTGTATGTTCTAATATACAACAAAAACATGGGTTTAATTAATTAGTGTTTTATTTTTCTCTAAGAAACTTCAAGCCCCTGTTCTTCAAGCAACTTGCAGACAATCAGTCTAACAAAGTTAGAAATATCTGTTAGCTTTTCAATTTCATCTTGCTTCTCTCTTATCCCGAAACGCTCAAAGCTATTTCTTCTTCCATTACTTGAATAATTAAAAGATCTTCTATTTGGCACACCAACTACTCTTTGCCAGTTCCTTAATGCTCTCAATTTAGAAATAGTTTGCGCTCTATCTAAAGAGGGATAGATCCTCTCACCGTATTCAATCATGTCTTCTGGTTCCCAATTTATATTCGATCCAGAAGTAAATTCTTGCATGTCCAATAGGTAGTCATTTCCGATCAGATCGATAAAAAGGCTTTTGCTTGAATTAATGTAAGTTACGTCAACTTCAAGGCTCTGCTCTGCTGTCTCCCCGTAACCCCTTACCTTTACATCCAGTATATGACCTTGATCTAAGGCCTCTTGCAAGTAAGAATCTAATATCCATTTCCCTACTGTCTCTGCATTGCTTAATATGTCTTCTATCATTTCTTTAAAATACAAAATCTTCTTAACTTCAAAAGTGATTTTGCTTTTTTGCAGTAGTTGATTTTATTCATTTGGTTATCAGTTAGTTAAGTTTTAAAACGTTATATATGAATTATCAGTAACCTACGGTAACGGCAAAGCCGATACTGATAATAGGATATATAAAATCATACGTTCACTCGTGGTATAACAATGAATCCACCTTCGTAAGATTTACTGCCGTCAGAAAAGTCCCCTAATGGATGGTTGTCATATCTTAGGTAGCCAATACCGACTATATCCATTTGATCATTCTCGAATTGCTCTAAAGCGTTCATTATTTTTTCGATGTCCCTTACATACATTGTTTCCTGTATCTCGGCTTTGTGGGCAAGGTGACTTTTAATTGTTTGTATACTTCGATTCATGTTCGTTCTCTTTACGATTTATATATCCAGTCCATTATACACAAGCTCAGTTAGTGGTTTACTCTTGAGATTGTGGTGAGTCTTGGGAAAAATAAAAAATCATTAGATTTCCACTTCCACTTCTTTTAAGTCTCCGTTATTTACAGTTAGCTTGGTGATCGAGTCGCCACCCTCCCACACAAAGGATGCTTCTAATATTCCTGTACTTTTCTTGAGAGCAGGGTCTAATATCCAGTTTCTGAATGTACCTGACCCTTCACCTTGTAAATCCATTTCCGTAACATGCAACTGTCCGTCTTTAAGTAGCCCCTTTATGGTTTGCTCAAAGGCTCCTTTAATCTCTACCTCCATAGTATCTGCGTTTAATATCTTTGGTTGTGTTGGATGCCAATCCTCCCGCTCGTGGACGTATAATTGATCTAATGGGATTACTAATGATTCGAGTCTTTTAATTTTAGCTGTGTCGATGTTATAAGCCATGATTTTTTATTTTTTGTTGTTTAATTAATATTTTTCGTTGAAGTGAGCCAGTGTATAATAATATATAACACGAATCAGCTTCCTTCGTCAGCCGACGGTTATAATTTTCCATTAAGGTGCAACTCCTTTCAGTCGCAGCACTTAATATGTGATAGTAGAGAATCTATTTTTTGCCAACCCTCTTTTGGTGTTCTACTACTAATTCAGTACCTTCAAAAAGGACTGTTACATCTTTATATTTAAGTATCTCAGTTACGGAGTCTTGAGAACCGAATGATGCAGGTATTCCGTCAAGCCTATTCATATACCAAGACCAAGCACCTAATCCCCTCTGCCAATATCCAGCTCTTGTTCTTGTAAATGTTTTTGAATCAAGTGGTATATCGAATTTATCCTTTACGAAGTCACATATCTGTTCAACTTTAGATTTTTTCATTTATAATTATTTTGCCAACGCTTTAAAAAAAATAGACTCTCACTATCACTAGTGCATTATATGCAAGCTCAGTTTGGTTGCTTCGTTATTGAGATTGTGGTGGAGCTTGGCATAAAAAATAAAAGCCTACCCGCTAATAATATCTTTAAAATCTTCGTACCCATTTTGATACAATTCTCCCGAATCAACACTCAAATCATGAAATATTTCAATCTTTAAATTATGAGTTTTACAGTATTCTAAAAATTTAGGAACTAATTCTTTTTGTTCTTCTGAGTCAAAGTAAGCAGGCAGTGTTTGATTGGGTTTGCCATCTTTGCAAGCCTCACATATTATTTTCCTTTCATGATTCACTAAGTTTAAGTAGTATCCCATCGCTTTTTTATTTTTTAAGTGTTTCAAATTTAGTTTAGTAACTGGTATTGAGCCAGCATATAATAATAGATAAGATGTTCATGGCTATCGCCACGCCACTTATCATTGACATTAAGGTGCATTAAAACGACACCTTAATAGCGTATAGTAGAGAATTTAATCATCCACCAACGCTTCTATATTACCATCTTGCACCCAAGCACTTCCATCTTCATCTACAGACATACAGCTTTCAAACCCACAGCTACATCTTACATCGTCACCGTCATACACGTAGTCCTCAAACTCTGATGTTTGCTCGTGGTCTGTATTTACCTCTAAGCTGTTGCCGCAGTTCTTGCATTCATAGCTTAATAATGTCCATTGTTTTTTCATAAGTATTTTATTTTGCCGCCCTCAAAAAGATAATAGACGATATATATACTCTGTCTATTACAGAGCATAAGCTCTACACAAGCCCACGCCCATACGCTCAGTAATACGTGATAAAATACAACTGCTGATCATCTGGATTGAACTTTGGTTCGGTTACTTAGTGTTTTATTTTCTTTTTTTCTCAGCCGCCACGTTCGACTCTATTTATATTACTTCATGCATTTCTACGACTACGAAATCATTACTCCATACCCCTTTTTTCTTACGCTTAATATGCCAGTATAATTTGTCATATCCCAGATCATTAGCCAAACAAAGCTTTTTTAAGTTGCTGTAATAGTTTACTTGATCTTGGTGTGTTATGCTGTATATGTGCTTCATTCGTCTTCGCCTTTTTGCATTCTATTTAAAACTCAAATTTTTTAATTATTTGTCCACATACAGTAATAACATAGTCAAGATCGACGTATGTTTTGCAATCAACTATTACTAAATCCCTTCTATGAATATTGCATTCAATTGTATATGTTTTATGCAGTTCTTTTATAAGTAATTTTTCTACATGAAGCCATTCTTCATCTGAAGATATCTTGATTCTCAATTGTATGTTACTGTTCAATACATTCATTTTTCTACTTTTTAAGATACAAGGCTTACGCCTCGTATCTATTTCCTATTATTGTTAACTCGCTTTCCCACTCACCCCATTTATTTTTAAATCCTTCTTGTAAGTTTATAGCACCAGTTGCTCTATCTATTGAAAATTTATATTTTAACTCAGATCCAAACTTTACAGTTTCTATTGTTTGAAAGTCTGAATCTGTTTGTATTATCTGAGCTACTTGTTTTGCGTCTTGGTAATTTTTAACAACTATTCTTTCTGAGTAGTTTTTGTAGTTGATTTTTATTATTGTATTTGTCATTTTATTATCTTTTGTTTTTAACGATACTCAAATATAACACAAATAATTGAATCATGCAACATGCAGCACAAATAATTTAATATTAATTGTGTTTTTAACATTTAAGAAGCTCTGAACCAAAAAAAATAAAAGAAAACAGATCGTGCTGAATCGTGGGTTTACTTGTACGTGGCAGCAGTATTTATCATTACACATTATAGATCATCTTTTTCGAGTATCCGTTTATTACAGAGCATAAGCCCTACCCAAGCCTACGCTCATACGCTCAGTAATACGCGATATAATTTAATTCTAAGTTTATCTATAGGGATTTCTTCCCTTCTATAATTTTGTCTGCTATAATCTGGACCTCTGAGATTGTGGTTGAACTTGGTATAAAAAAATAAAATCTCTACTCTTCTTTTACTGTACCGTATTGGAAGCACAAGTGATTAGCTAAGTGATTGAATTGCAATTGAGCCTTGTTGTCTCCAGTAACTTTATTGTAGTAATGATTGGGGACTATGTTTGCTAAGGCGTGGATAAATTCAGTAAGGTTTTCGCCCTCTGCCATTTCATCTTTGTCTAAAGAAAAATCATTGTCTTCTTCAAACATTTGATCTATACAGCTAACTATTAGTGCTGCGTACTCTAAGTGTTTTGCATTTTTTGCCATAGCTTTTTTATTTTTTAAGTGTTTCAAATTTAAGTTTGTTTTTCCATTAGTTCTCAGTCTGCCTCAAACCTATGCATGCTATCCCCACACATCTTAGTGTACTTAGAGTGAAACTCTCTGCCCAATCCGCAGTGAAGGCAGACCGCCGCTCGCTTTGTTCCTTGTACTGTTCTGGGTATAGGTGGTGGCGGTGGCGGTGGTTTTCTGAATTTAGGTAGATTAGAATTACCGCTCTCTGAAATCACACCAGATAGTAGAGAAGATTTTTCACTAAGTTCATTTTCAATCTCAGTAATCAGTATTCTTGCCTCGGTGCAGTTGTCACCATCTTCACCATGCATCCAGCCCTCATAGTAGATTAAGATTTCATCTATTCTGTCTAATTTTTCTGCTATATTCATTTGGGTTTTATTTTACTTGAAAAATCATCTCACTATCCAAAAGAAATTATAGAGAATTATTCAAATGATCTCTAAGTACTTTTTCTGGCACATCGTAGTCACAGAATCTTTCTATCGCTAATTGGACATCGAGGAAGGAATAACTATCTATAATAGGCGATATGATTCCATCTGATTTTTGCCCTTCTTTATTCAGCTCTTCGGGCATCGGCAGGCACTCTCTCCAGTGTGTAAAGTTGTCTTGCCAGCTCCTAACCGTCCAGTCTTGACATAGTACTCTCTTTGGTTGTCCATCATAATTGCCGCCCTCGTGCTTCTTCTTAGCGATTGCTATTACTTGATAATTGTGCTTCCTTTCCTTTGGTAGCCTATCATTTACGTTAACCCAATTTGTATTATTCATGCTTTAGTTTTTTTTGTGTAATGCTCACGCTTTAAAAATCAAACAGAACATATCATTTTCATTATAGAGCATAGGCTAAACACAAGCCAACCCGTTCGACGCTCAGTAATAAGCTATATAAAATCATACGTTCTCTATCTTTAGGAATCCATTTTGAATAGCGTAAAACTCAAATACAGTTTCGGATATATTTAGTTTCTTCGCCCATTTTTTAACGGATTTAACTTGACCTTTTTTACCGACTTTTACTTTGTCGGATATTTTTTTGTATTTCATATTTCGTTCTCTTTACGATTTGATAATATGTGATATAAATCCATACGTTCACTCACCTTCATCTATTAATTCTTTGATTCTTCTTTTTGTCTTGGCATGATAGTCAGCTTGCTGTGTTTCTTCGTCTACGGCTTCCCACCATATAATCTGATCTGGTGGATAATAACCATGATTTCTGATTAAGTAGCCTTTGTATCTGTATAGTCCTGATCTTATTTTTTTCATTTATCGTTCTCTTTACGGATTATATCACTTCTACATTAGAATTATCACATACATTCATTGCAAACAGCTTGCCAATCAAAAAATAATTCATTGCCGCATCCACAATATCTTGTAAGATCCTCTGGTCCTTGCCCTATATAGGCTTTTAGCTGCTTGTAAAACGATTTGAATCTTTCTGGACACTTTATCCTGTACCTTTTTTCTATTTGCACCAGCACGTCCGTAGGTGCTTGACATAACAACCAACCTTTGTATGGTCCACTGGGGATCTCGGTATTATCTATTAATTCCATTGTGGAGTCCTTTGGTACACTAATGAAATAAGCTGATCGCTTTCTTTTCCAAATTCTTCAAATATAAAACCGTCTTCGGTTTCTTCATCTGCTTCAAAATTAGAAGTCAGCATATAATTACAATTAAACGACTTCATCTGGTAAACATCAATAAACATAATTTGTAGTTTTTTATTTATTAAATAATTTCTTTTTCTTCACCTTGAGCTTATCAAAATAATCTTTAGTTACATTGAAAGCTTCTTTGCTTGCTGGAAGGCCTCTAAAGCCTTTGATCATTCTCCATTTGAGATAATCTTCATAGCTTCTACCCTTCGACATTTGAAACTTGTTCTACTATGTAAGTGATTAGAACCACTATTGCTATTGCAAATATTTTCATCTTAATGTTTTTTTCTTATCGTTTTCTTTTTCCTTAATTCCTTCTATTTTAACCAAAAGATCTTGCTTTGTTTTTCCGCAAAACTTGCATCTATACATTGTTGATGACCATATGTTACCGCAAAAAGGACATTCTATTTTCTTGGCAAAGGCGCCTTCAAAATCTTCAAATACTTCTTGCTCAACTGGTGCATTATCCCTAAATACTCCATCTGGATTTTTAACCAGCTCTATCTTCTGCTTCTTCATTCAATTTAAGCTGTAATAAATTAATAGTTACCATTTCATAACCTTGAGATATAAATCCTTTCAATTCTTTTATTAGATTTTCATCTATAACCCTTCCTTCAAACTCTTCTCCGAGTAGATCAATAAAATTAATCAGGACATTGTTCTCTATCTCTATTTTATTTGCTGCATCATCTAACAGGGACATAGTACCAGGCCTTTATTTGTTTTACATTCATCACATGTGTAATTGAAATCAACTTCTTCGCCTACAGGATCGCAGCTTTCAATTTTTATTTTGATAGTCACGCCCACTTTTCCTTTCCTGCCAATAATAGATTCAAAGACTTCTGCCGTTTCATCTATCTTCAATATATCTTTTAAAGATTCACATCCAGCTTCTGAATAATTTCCAGCTTCATAGCAAGCTGCTGCCAGCTCCTGAGTTCCCCAAAATATATTTCCATCTGAATCTACGTATCTGCTGTACTTCCAAGCCTCTTTTATCATGGCTATTAATACTTCGGTTGCTTTATTAATCGCTCTCTTCTTAGTTACAATATCTTTACAAGCCTTAGCGACCGCACAAGTAGGATCGTAAGCCAGTGTCAAGTAAACATATCTGCATCTGTCTCTTAGGTCGCAATCGGTAGAGACTTCCCTGCATTCCCAAGCCAAATAACCTGATGAAACTTTATTGCCGCCAGCTCTTGTGTAAAATTCATTTGCTGAAGCTTGAGCAGCATCCATACCAAGTGTTTCTTGATCCCATTGCTTTGAACTGTGCATGACAAAAAAAGTATTTATCCTGCACCAGTTATCTTCACCAAGATAAGGCATTGCCTTGATTATATTGATGAAGATTCCTCGTATCTCTTCGATGTTAATCATAAAAAGGTTCCATGTCTTGAACAGATGGACTAAAGACCCATGACTCTAATAAGGTCGGCACTCTTCTGTTATGGTTAAAAATCATATACACCATGTTTTGATTCTGCTTTCCATGCTGCAATGCTTGCTGTCTTAGCTCTAGTAAGTTACCGAAATTAATTGTCTCACCAAAGCTGTCTACTAATTCAAATCCCATTGTAAATGTTTTATTTGATTTTTAATTACAGCATAAATATACAACTATTTTGCTTTAAAACAAATTACTTCACAGAAGATATAATTTTATTACTCAACTGGTATTGAAGATCTGTAAATGGATGAATCCAGTATGATTCAAATGGAGATAGATTTTCTTTCTTAAATAAAGCAGATGAAACCGCCATACTTTCTATTTCGTAATTGCCTATGGTGTACTTTTTGTATGTTGATATTTTTCTTTGTTCTTTGGAAGGTACACCAATTTCGATTCCTGTCCAGAAAGGTTTAAGAGCTGACTGATTTCTATATGCTTGTATCTCTTGAGCAAAAAAAAACAAATCTGCTGGACATCAAAGTAATTCAATTTATCTTTTAACCAATCCATTTTCTGTGAAATATGAGCTTCTCTCTCTCCCTTATTCATTGGTATCTTTTCGCCGTCTTCAATCAATAAATAAGACAGTGTCCCAAGAGCTCTATTTTTGTGATGCTCTATCTTATAATCAGAGGATGATGGATCTATGCCGTCTTCAAAGAACTCTGAAAATCTCATTACTTCTATCGCTGGCCCTGATGGAAGATCATACTTTCCAGCGTAATTCTTCCATAGAATGATATTAAGCTTGAATGTCCTGTTATCTATCTTAAGACTGTACTCTTTTACTGAATCATTTTCTATAGGCGGTATGGATCTTAAAATATTATGTATGTGTGCTTCTACTCGAACTAAACTAAGTGGGTCGCCTTGCTTAATATAATACTCATTAAATAGCTCGTTGATAACCTCTTGCTGTACATCTTCTGATCTATCTTTAGGTATATCCTGTTTTAAGCAAAATGGAAAGTTTTCTAAATAATCACCCTCTGTCAATCCAGTAACAAAGCTCAAGGCGTTGCAGTAATTCTTAATTCCTTCTTCCCAGTCTTCTTCTATTGTTTTTTTATATAAATTAAGGTAGCCATAAAAATTAAGTACATCAAGGAAGTTTAATTGTTCTGGACTTGTAGGAAAAGTAGTTGTTGTGAATTCCATATTGGATTAAAAAAAACAAGCCCCTAACCCAATCAAAGGGACTTGTCAAAGAAACAAAAAAATAAAAAAGAATAAGAATAATGCTTATAAGTTTTCAAATATCAATTCTGCTAATTCTTGTGCAGTCTTTTTGGATTTAGATAATTTACTCATAGCCTCTTTATCCATTAGGTCAAAGGCACTTACAAGTGTTTTCATTTTTAGAACCGTCTCAGCTATCTTATGGCCTTTAACGCCTAAGCCGAAAAATATACCTACTTCTTCAGCACTTTTACATCTTGTTACGTCATCCTTGTAACTAAGTACTGTTTTGAATATATCCTTCTTGACCGTGAGATCTTCAACTAAGTCACTTTCATGCGGCTCCATAAAGCTTAATTCCAGATGCTTCTTTTCTGCCGTAGGGGTCTTTACTTCGTCGTTGCATCCAGCTCCTTGACAGCCACCAGTATCGCTTTTGGCAGAATGGCCGCCTAGGTTAAAGTTAGCTGCTTGCATTTCTCCATATGAGCCAATAGCCTGCCTATTTGATGAAACAATACCTGTCATGATCTTGGATGAGAATAATTGCTTTTCAACATATTCTGCTGTCTCAAAATCATTTTGAGCCTTGGCAGTATTTACTATATTTAAGATCTTTTGCTGAAGCAATGGAGCGTTTATAGGTAATCCATAAAAACCCATCTGACTGAATAGAAGCTCACATTCTTTCCTAATTAAGCTATTCTTTATTCTCTCAATACCTTGCATTTATTATTTTTTTTGCAATATACAAATTATGTTCAATATATTTCTTTTGCATCCGCCACCATAGGCGACTTGTTCTTAGAGGTATATCCCTAATGATTTCCACCAGTTCACAATTCTTGTTTTCCCTAAATCATATCTCCATTTACCTGTTATTATAAAGTTCAATGGTAGTATTAAGAACATTAGTATCATTAATATTATAGCAAAAGGTAATGTAAGTCTTACGATTGGTTTTACGGACTCTTTATCCACAGTATAGAAATTGACATTAAGTTTGGAGAATCTGTCACACAATTCTTCACTATTTAAGTGCTTTAATTCTGGAAATGTTTCTTTGAATTTTGGGATATAATTGAGGTCGTTATGTGACCAAGTTCGTTTTAATTTATTGAACATTCATTGTTTCTTTAAAAGTTAAAAAAAGCTCCGCAGCTAAAAGCAAACATACAGAGCATAATAATAGATATGATGTTCAGTCACTTTGTGACCGCCACATATCATTGACATTATACACAATAAGGCTTACATGCTTCGATTGTGCGTCTGCAAAGTTCTACATCAAACATTCCGATATGAGAATGCTCTACTTTTATGCCCAACTCATTTGCCAACCACTTGTAGGCTGAGTTTCGTACTTCGTGCTTTTTTCTTCCTTTTTTTAGTCCTCGTTTCCATAATTGGTCAAAGTGGGCATGTGCTTTCTTTTTCCATTCTCTTAGTTCTCGATTAGCTAATCTTCCAAGTGCTTTCTTACTTGTCTTGTGGTGAACGCCTACAAAAGCATCACACGGCTCACACATATAAACCATCCCATAACTCTTGCCGTATATCACTGAGCTGTCTACATACTTAGATTTGCAGCCACAGTACGGACAAGTTGTACCTGAGATTATATCATTTTTAAAGTTCATTGGTTGTTATCTTACTGTGTATAGTAATATATAATAGGATCATGTTTGTACCTCACACGAACGTTATAATTTTCCATCCACTAATATGTATGATTATTCCTGCTCATCAAGTCCACTTGTGTCTGCTTCAACGGTCATGTAGAGCACCATGCCTTTTGGTGGCTTGAATGGCTTACCTGCTGGCACAATAAAGCCCCTTTGTGCCATATACTCATTGTATGGAACATGTGTATATTTAAATGAATCCTTGTTTGTGAGGACCTCCTTGATTTCTTCAACTGACTTCTCATTTTCTTTGGTCCATAAATTATCAGATTTATTGATACGGGTTATGTAGCTAGATATATGGTTAAATTCGTGCATCAATATATTGACATTGCCCTTTATGTATAACAGCAAATCCAATGTCTTGTCTTTAGCTTTATGCTTCTTTACATTAAAGTAAAGATTTACACAATTCAAAGTAATCGAAAGCAAGCACATTACAGTTGCCGAGATGTAAAATAATAATCTTGCATCTTCCATCATAACTAATATCTATTTTTGGACCAGTGAATAATTTGCCCTTCAAAATCTTCATTGAAGTACTTAAAGAAATGACCTATGTCATCGAAGCCATCGAATACTGCAAGCTGTTTTAAGTTCTTGCGATCAAGAGTCTTTTTATCTACAACAACCCTTTTAGCTCTAAAAGTAAGTCCGCCAATAACATTTAAAATTGAAATATTCTGAACTCCAGTGCACTTGAAGGCCCTGTGAAATTGAAAGACTTTTGATCTATAAGGCTGATCTAACCATACCTCTGGATGAATAAGGTCTCCTGCCTTCCATCTATTGCCTTTATTTATGGTATGAATCTTTGGAACCAAAGACATTAATTGAACTGGTGGTCCTTCTCTTTGCTTTTCGTATAATATCCATTCTGTACTGACTTGATCATTAAGCCTTGAAGCCATGACTTTTTCAGGAAACAATGTTTCGCCACCACCCATAGCTTCAGGCCAAGTAGTCATAAATTTTAAATTTGCCATCTATTGGTTTTCTTTTTCAAATAATTTTCCTGCCCGATCTATGTGCTCAAATTCTTTTTTAACTTTTTCTATCTGCTCTAATATTGCTTGGTTGTGAACCTCTTCGCAATCATTATAACCAGCTTTAAAGCCAGCCCTGAATGCAATAAAGCAAGCAATAATAATTAATAGTGTTGTTATCATAAGATTTTATTTACCAGAGTTTTTTAAAACAAATCCAGCCGCTTAATCTCAAGAGCCAGAAATATTCTGATTAATGTATTGAATTTTATCCCTTTCTCTTTTACAAGAAAATTATGCAATACGCTTGGATTGACCCCTATCGAATCGCTCAAGGATTTACTGTTAATGTCCAGCTTATCCATTTTCTTTTTAATTTTTTGTCTGGTCTTTTGCTGAATCAACAACGCTCTCCCTTCACCTATCATAAGGTATTATTTTAATGTGTTTTGGTAATCTCTTCTACGTACATCAATTCCCTAGTGAAATCTTTAAGCTCCAGCACTTCTATATCTTCTCTCTCTCGTATCTCTTCAAGGTATTCTTGAAAACAGCTCTCAACAAATTCAGTAACCGTCTTTTTATTCCAACCATTAGATTTATAATTGTGCTGTGCTATCTCCTTTATCAAAGAAAGGTGATCATCTGATACCTCATCTCTTGAGGCAAATAGATTGTTTACATATCTATTTATGTTTGGAATTAAATCAATAAAGATCTTTGTCCATACAGCTATGCTAACAGCAGCTACGATAGCAAATGTAATTACATATGGATTATGGTTCATAACGCATTCAGTCAAAGGATAGAAGCTCTTGTAAATAGCCGTACAAGCTTCATTATTAACCTCTATCCATTCCATTGTATTTATGTACATCGAAATATCCATTAACAGCGTTAAGGCTGCTATTATCGCGGTCCACATTATTTTAGCTGGCTTCATTTGTAAATGTTTAGCGTGAAGATATAAATTAATTTTTTTTAAAACAAATCACTTATTTAATAGGTGGTGCAATGTCAGATCCGTTTTTCTTACTTTTCACTTCATCTTCTTGGACGGAAACCCCTGAATATTCAAGTCTTCCTTCATCATACCAGATAGAGACAGCTTCTTTGAATCTACTCTCTGCTTTAGCTGTTACTAAGTATTGATTACATCCAGTCAAGTAGTAAACGCTACCTACTATTGTGCCAACAAATCCTGTTATTTTTTCTTTAACTAAGTCTCCATTTTTAAATTTAAATTCTTTTGTAGTCATTTTTGATTTTATTTTTTAATTAACGATTTATTTACTATTCAACTTAAACTAACTTAACATATTTGCCTGTACTATCCTCAAGTGCTTGTATTGCCTTTAGAGATCAGATAACCTTTCGCCTTTAAATCATCAACTGCTTCAGTCTCTGAGCGGTACCAAGTGATTACAGTAGTACCACCACCCATCTTTAAGTGAAAATATCTTTTAGGGCTAATCTTTAATTCATGAGAGTGCATCATAACAAAAAATAAACCTCCATACCAATGAAGCTTGCTAAGTAATGGTGGCTTTGTCGCAAGCACCATATGTAAGCTTTTATTCTTAATCTTACTTATAGTGCTATAATGATCTATAATGTCTTTATTTTGCAAAGCAGCAATTACTAACCTAGCTGCCTGAAAAGGCTTAAGTAGGTTTAGATGGTATCTAGCGTTGTCAGTATTGATATTGATCATTGTAAATGTTTTAATTATAACCTAAAGATACAATACTTTTTGCTTTAAAGCAAATTATTTATATTTAAATACATTAATAATTGCTTCCAGATCTTTTACTGGTATCTTAAGAGCTGCATCTATGTCAGCTATTAAAAAATCCCAAGTCTCTGGCTTTGATCGATCGTTTCTTGGATAGTCCAAATCTACAAATATTGGTCCTTTTTTAAATCTCTCAGTATAATAATCTCCATGAGCAAATTCTTCTTCGATCTTCATGCCTATACTTAATAATATATCCTTGCTTATGTATTGACCTTTTTCTCCTGAATTTGATTTAATTTTTTTTAGTCCTGACAAATAATAAATTAGATTTGCTATCATAGCAACGATAATTATTCCTAGAAATATTTCGTACTGTTCTATCATGATAAATGTTTTTGATTATTTCTTTGACCTTCCTTAGTCGCTTTGTTTACCTGAACCTTAGATCCTTCTTTATGTCCTTCCCTTTGAAATCTTTGACTAACTAAATAGTCTCTTGGCTTCTCCATCCCTGTAGTTAAGTTGTCTACATACACTACCAGAGGATTAACTTTTATAATCTCACCACCGACCCCTTGCTGGTCTATTTCTATCTCAGCGGGTATAAGGTGCTCTATGTTGCCTCTAACTCCCTTTACCCATCCTACTGCATAAGAGTTTCTTATTATCGTTAGATCGCTCCTTGTATATCCTTCTCCTGCCATGTAAGTAGACTTGCTCTTAATTAACTTCCTGTATAATACATCAAATGTATAAGCACAAACCTCAGCGTCTAAATCAATCCCTATGAATCTAAATCTTGCTTCTGCTATTTTTGCATTGTAATGACCGATCTGACCGACATTTCTTCTCTTTCTGATTCTTCTTACTGATTTAATATTTCTATCTATCAATAGCTTACATCTAAATAAGTCAGCACACATCCAAGCAAGCATATTTACATATGATGGAACTTTCATTGTATTCATGTGGCTATTTGTGCTCTTTTCGTTTATCTCACTGTAAGATATGTCTTGGTCCGATAGGTCATATTTATCCATCAGATCCCTTGCCCTCCTTAATGCCAGGGCTGCTTCATTTGGGTTGCTGCTCTCTGATAGTGAGAGCAGCTTCCTTATCTTTGATAATATTGTATCTCTTTTCATGATTAGTTGTTTAATTAAAATGGAGGGCTATGATAGCCGCATATTTTACAAATATCATTTTCTTGAATTTCTGGCTTAGGACAGAAGCACCAATAAGGAGTGTTTTGCTTTTCTGAAACATTTGTTGGCTTTTGTTTTTCAGATGAATCAACAGGTTTAATTTCTACTGTATTTGGATTGTAGATACACAAGATCTTTCCGTCTTCATAGTGTGCTGCATAGTAGTCTTCAATATACTTAATCTCAGTAACCCCATTAAACCCAACTGTCACTGAACTATAATTTTCTTCTTTGCTGGAAGTCACATACCAGTTGTATATGACTCTCCAGATTACCACTTTATCTAAGAAAATCATATCGCTTCTACTTGAAATTCACAAAATAAATTACAGGTGAAAAAATATGTGCTTTTCTTATCATCCTCTTTGCTGTCCTTCTTTGCTACTTTCTTAGGAGATGACCACACTTTAAATGCTTTACTTCCTTTGATGACTTTGCTTCCTTCTTCTTTCCATTGCTTGAAGGTCTTCCAAGTTGTAGGCGTCTCTCCTATTGCCTCAGTTACCGCTGTAGAGTACTCTGACATTAAATATTGATTGATGTTATCAAAGCCTATCATTCCAAGTACTGGCCTGACTTCATTCGAGATCGTTTTCAGTTGCTCTTTGCTAATTGGATTGTAGTTTGTAAGTAAGATTTCCATATTGTAAATGTTTAAAATGTTTCGTTACTTAAATATAATACTCTTTTGCTTTAAAACAAAACTTTCTTAGCAGTATCTAATACCTTTCTTGAATCCTCTACCCTTTTGGTCTTTGTCTGCATAGTCACGCTCTAAAGTATAATCATCTGGATTGTATCCTTTTTCAGTAATTAGCTGTCTTGCTTCGTTTTCATCTAATGCGATGATGTCGAATACGCTAATTCCTTTTGAGCGCAATTCCCAATTAATAAGTTCTGGATTTTCATTGTTCCAAATTGCTGTGTATCTTTTATTCATTTTATTTTAATTTTTTCGTTACTTAAATATACGACTATTTTGCTTTAAAACAAATATATCTTTACTTCTTTTAAAGAAAAACGGTCAAGCAAATTAAATCACTTGACCGAATCATATTAAACATCACTATAAAACCCTTTTAAGAAAGGGACCAGAATTAGGTGCTGGTCCCTTATAAACAAATGAATGAAAACCTGCTATTTAAAAAAAGCTGACGGCAGTGTGAAGTACCGCCAGCACCAACATAAGAACCTATGCACCCGTAAGCATAGAATCATGAAATTTCTTTTTAGTCTAAAATAAAGCAGTCGATAACTTTTCATCAACTGCTTTAATCTCTTTGAGTATTACTGCATACGTGTTTAACGCAAGTTAAGCTGTGAACTACTCACCCACGCCAGAGGCGATGGGATGAGCTTCAAGGGTCGAAACTCCAACTAATGTCGGCAGCTCTCCTTGATTTTTTCTATCCGTTCCAGATAGAATATTTTTTAATGCAAAAGATTTTATATTGATAGCAGCATTTACATCACGATGTAATACGGTAGAACAACCACTACAAGTCCATTCGCGGTCTTTTAGTTGTAGTTCCTTATTGATAGTCCCACAACAAGAACAAGACTTGCTCGATGGTGCAAATTGCCCTATGCGTAGGATGTTTTTTCCATACCAATCAGATTTGTATTCTAAGATAGTTACAAAAGTTGACCAACTTGCATCACTTATAGCTTGTGCTAATTTGTGGTTTTTAACCATGTTTTTTACTGCTAATGTTTCAAGTGCAATTGTGTCGTGGTTCTTGACTAACTCACTTGAAAGTTTATGTAAAAAATCTTTGCGTTTGTTTGCTACTTTTTCGTGTAGCTTGGCAACCTTCAATCTTGATCGTTTGCCTTTATATTTTGATAATCTTCTTTGTGCATATTGGAGTCTTGCTAAAGAACTCTTAAGGTATTTAGGGTTTTCAAATACTTCACCTTCTGATGTTATAGCAAAATCTTTTATCCCTAAATCCACCCCTATAGTGGAAGACTCTTTTATCTTAACCTTAGTAGGCTTTTGTTCCAAGGTGTCGCATAGTATTGAAGCAAAATATTTACCAGTAGGGGTTACGCTAATAGTTGCTCTTTTTAAAACTCCTTTAGTTTGTCTATAGAGATTGATTTTAATACCTCCTTTAAACTTTGGTATAACCAACCTACCACCTTCTATTTTTACATTTTGCGGAACACAAAAAGAACCACGATTAGATTTCTTCTTGAACTTAGGGAAACCCGCACCTTTAAAGAACTTCTTAAAAGCAATATCCATATTCTGTATAGATTGCTGTAAAGATTGGCTGTTGACTTCTTTTAACCATTCAAATTCCTTCTTGAGGTCAGGTAACTGCTTAATCAAATCAAATACAGATAGATTAACCTTATTACCAAGATACGCCATGTTCTTAGTTTCTAAGGCTAAGTTAAAAACCATACGAGAACAGCCAATATGCTTATGGATTAACACTTTTTGTGCCTCAGTAGGTGAAATACGGTATTTAAAAGATTTAAGCATTCAATATATTAAACGTATTGTTTTGATGAAAGTTTCAAAATGTCAAAATTATTTAAAGTATAAGTGTAACGGGAGTCGCTTATATCCCACCGAGCCTATCGGTATCAGTGGGTTCTACGCTCCGTCTAATAAATAAAACAGGTAACTACTTTTAATTCCCTGTGATTAATTATCTGTTACCGGATGTTTGATATTTAGGCACCGCTTCACCATTTCAGTCTCAGCCTCTTCATAGCTATCAAATATCTCCACTTTATTTATATATAGACTTGGTCCTTTAAAAATGTTACCCAAAGGCCAGAACATGCCTACATGAAGATCTTCTAACCTGTCCCTTCCGTTTATATTAAAATTACCGTCCATAGTTAAGAACCATCCACCGTTATTACTTAATGTTATTATTGCACCTCTCATCTATTCAATGTTTTTAAAGATAGCCAGCCGCCATCCCAAGCGACTGACTAAACAATCTGAAAGCAATTGTACTTCCAAGATAGCGAATTTTTATTGAAAAAAATACTGGCCTGCCCTTCCATACTTAAGGTAACCAGCTCAATTAGCTTTAATTAAATATTTGATCAAGTATCTTGTCTCCCTAAGCAGTTGACCCCAAGTAATCAAAACTAAAATACCTACAGAAAACGTGAGAGGTTCGTTTATACCGTACTTGACCTATACTAAGTTCAAATAAACACTAACTTAATGTTACTGATACAATTAGTTTGTCTTTCCAAGAACCGATAAGATACAATCAGCCCGATTAACATTCTGTTTATTTTAAAAGCCTACTTTTAGGCTTTATTTTTTTCATAGACCATACTTAGCCTTCATCTCTTCCTTTCTTCTCTTTTTAAAAGAAAGTAAATTTTTATCTCCTGGATCAGTCCAATAAGAACAATAACTATCTGATCTAAAGTTTCCATAATGATGGCCACAGGTTATAAAATCTGCACCTTCTTCATATCCTGACCAATTACAACCCTTACAGCTTCTTCCCTCGTAATCAATTAGATTATTTAACTGCCTGATGTTTTGCTGCTCTTCTGTCCATATGCCTTTATTTTCTGACATAATTTTATCGTTTATCATTTCTTCGTCACTCATTGGTAAATGTTTTTGTAATTGACTATATAAATATAATATACTTTTTTGTTTAAAACAAATTATAGAGATACATTCTTCATTTTTTGTCACGTATTTATAATATAGTTGTGACAGATTTTAAGCAGAAGCAGGTTTCCATTTAGAAAGCTTACTTGAGAATAACATCTTCAGCCAGCGTGACATCATAAGGCTGTCAGAGAAATCTGGCGACTTTCCCCCATTCCCTGCTTTAGCTAATGCCTTACTATTCATAAAGAACTTTTTGTCATCATCGATCTTTGTCTTTTCCCAGATAGATAGATCTTGTTTGACTTCTTCTAAGTACCTCTTGGGCTGCTCTGATGAAGTTATAATACCGTTCTTGAAATCTTCGGCCAATGTATAGTAGCATTGGGTTCTGAGGTTGTCGTATTGCTTTTGCTTTTCGTTCTTCTCTTTATCTGACTTCTTTACAACTGGCGCTGCTCCACCGTGAAATCTTTTGGTCCCTGTAATCGCCGTTAGGTGTCTGCCTGTACCATCGGCATCAAAGACAACGTTGCTTGCTGGTATGTTAAACTTCTCCATGACTTCTCTAACCCTTGCTTCTACTTCATGAGGTTCAAGCTTGTCATCTGTCTGTATGATGTACTCAATGTGATCAAAGCCCCTGAATATTGTCATCACCATAGAATCCTTTCCCGTATAAGCTGGATCTATAGATAGTAATCTCCAATTAGGAACTGTTTTTGCGGACCTCTCAAAGGCGTTCGTGACAGCTTGGTAGCTAAACATAGCTTGCGGTCTATCGTCGTAGTCAAAGTCACCATAGAGCAATCTCTGCTGAGTTTCATAAGATTGTGTCAGAAGGGTTCTGATATAATCAGCATACCAGGTACCTTCATCTTCTGGATGAATATTCGAAGTTCTAAGAAAGTAATCTTTATGCTTGAGCCAGTCAGTGACTATCATTGGGATAAATCGCCTCTCTTTGGTCTCTGTTTTCTTTTTATATGGATTGTAGAATAATGACTTAACTCTACCTTTGTGTGGGTTGAAGGTTTCTAAGATCTTGCCTTTATAAAGTGTGCCGTCTGACTTATAGATTATGTTCCTATTGATCCTTGTGTAGAGCTTCTCTATAACTACTTTTTTAACATCTGGACTATCATCTACTACTGCGCTATTCAATAAGTAACCCCCTAGATTATCAGCAAGCGGAAACTTTACTGGATAGTGCTTGAGATCAATGAAGTAGATCTTAGATCCGTTAGGGAAAACAATCGCATCGTAGAACCTGTCATAGTTTCCTCTCCACGCTTCATGGATATTAAATTTTCGACAAAACTCTCCATAGGTCTGTAATATGGTCCGTCTGGCATTTTTAAGGTCTGTCTTGCAAAAGGCATGAGCAAAATTCGAGTATCTACAGCATTCAGTCCAAGCCCACGCTGAACCTGTGAACGTCTTGCCTCCACCTCCGCCCCCTCCAATGCCAAGCGAAATGATATCGTCGTCATTGAAGAGCGTTTGAAACACTTCCCTAATCTTAGGGTGTCCAGACTCAATCCATTTAAATTGCTGCAACTCATTAATGTTTTAGTTCTTGGTCCCCTATCATGACATTAGCAAAAACATCCCTAAGGTCGACTGAAGAATGATCTACCTTGAGTGGATCGTAGTATCCACCTAATAGGCAAAGCTCCTTGTACCAGCCCCTCAGCTCTGAATAATAACCTTTTATCTCTGTAGGTGATAACTCTCTTTTGACTTTCTCTGCTACTATTCTTGCTGGCTTAGCCGGTTGACCATTTATTGCCTTGATCGCTTTGACTGTTCTCCAGTGAATAGATATAGCTTGACTGATGATTAAATTCTCTAAGGCTTCTATCTTCTCCTGGACTTTCATTCTAACCTCTGCTTTGGAATGAATACCAGCTCTTATGTCTGTTACTGAAGCTTCTATGGCTGCTATATCTTCCGCTTCTCTCATTACCCTAATCATCTCTTGAAACTGAGGCTCTGCTATCTTATAGTAGTTTCTGAACGCCCCATCTCCTATTTTGTACTTTTTGATAAATTTTGCCTTCAATAATTTCTTAGACAAACTAGGGTCTACCTTCATTTGATCTATGATCCATCTGATATAAATCTGCTTCTTTTCACTTCTTTTTGCCATGGGTAATTTTTAATTGAACGAGTCTATGAGATCCTTTTTTGACTTATAGCAATTATTTAAATCATATTCTTCAGATCTTGAAATGATAACGACAAAACATGTGTCCATGGAATTCAATCGAATATTGATCTTATCTACAAACATTTGTTTTGGCTTAAAAGTTGCTTTACATATGGTCCAGAAGGAATCTCCTATCTCAAATGGTAAGCCGTCTACCTTGATCCTTCCTTTTAGGTCTTCACTTAAGATCCGATTATCACTCTCTTGGTTTTGGACCTCTTTCTTTTCAAGATCAATAATCTCAACCTTTTCCATTAGTTTGTGTTTCTGGCCGCAATAACTATACTTAAAACCTATATTACCAGTGTTTAAATAATCCACTTCAGCTATCCATACTTTCATCGGTCGGCCACACTCATTAAAAGGACCAACAAAGGCTATTGTGCTTTTCCCGTCTTTCCAGTATATCCGATATAAACCATACTCAAGTCTATTAATTTCATTTATTGTCATAACTGTGATTCTAATTTTTGCAAATGATTATTTTTTCATATCTCGCTGTTGTGAAATTGAAGGAACTCTTGTCTTACCTCTGGTTCTCTAAAGTTACCTAAGAGTTTAGAGGTAGTGGTCCATGTATTGCGTTTCTTAACCCCTCTCATGTTCATGCATAAATGCTGAGCTTTTAATATCCACTGCTACCCTCTTTGGCCGTAGCGTAGCAAGATAGATGTTCAATTATTCTTGATTCAACAAAAGCGTATAAAACAACTCCTCCTTCGTTCCATCAAATCCCTCTACCTTTTCAAGCATTTCATTATACTGCTCTTCTGAGTATTTTAAAGTGAATTTATAAAACACTTCTCCTTTCTCATTCTTGTCTTTTTTGAAAAACTTCTTCATGTCTGCTTTAGACATTTCTGGAATCACTTCTTCTATGTGAATAACCTCGGCTTCTATTGTCTCAATATCGATCTCTTCTACTTCGAGCCATTTATAAAGGCTCTCTTGATTGATAGGGTTTTGTTTTATGTTATGCACTTCAATCAAAAGTTTAATAGCATCCTCTCTGCTCCTAGCATTTACATAAACTGCATGAATCTTAGCGGGAATCTTATAGCCTTCCTTTATTAACTGTTTGAATGCCTTTTGTCTAGTGTGGCCATCAACCCAAAATATATCTCCTGTTTTTGGATCTTCCCAAACATCTGAGGCCTTTGCTATGCCATGTTTTTTTATAAGAGAAACAAGTGCTTCAAAATTATATTGAATTTTGGTATTTGGTGGCTGCAAATCTTTAACCTTCTTCCAGTCAACAAGACCTGTCTTTTTTACCCTGTTCTTGATTATTTTTGCCATCTACTTTAATTGATTCACAATATACAAAATTAAGATCAAAAGGGGACAGAAGCTAATCGCTGATTATCCATCTCTTTCGTTATTAATTCATGCCAATATTTCATTTGTTTTTCATTGTCATCCCATATTGCATAGTGTACTCTCCTTACATTATCACTCATTGTTATCGACCTTATGTTACCTTCAACGTAACCAAGCTCAGGGTTGATGCGGTCTACTGAATAACAATCTTTTCGTTTTCCCCTTTTTTTATGATAATTAGTGACAAAGCAAAAGGCCTTGAAGTATTCAAAACTGATAGTAAATGTTTTACCTCTTCTTCTAGCGTTATATTTCAACGTTTGATATGCTGCCTTGATAGGGTATTTTTTTCTCCAAGCCTTTTTACCACACATGTTTACTTATTTTCGTTTATGTAAATTCCTATCATCTCGTTACATTCGTCTCTTGTAAATTGTTTTCCTTTTTTTATTTCTCTAAGAAGAAACCTAGCTGCTGGTAAGTATTTTTTCCTAATATTCTCAATCGTATAAAGCCTCTTGCCTATCCCTTTCCATTCTAATTTTAAACCTAATACAAATTCAGCATATTCGTCTCCATATCTATTTCTTAAGCCAATAAGATAATCTGGACCTCCGCCTACATTTTCATTTGCTGTACTTCCTTGTTTATGTATGTTATGAAAATTGAAACGCAAATCACTTGAAGTTTTCACTGAAAAGTAATGCCCAGCGTCCCACCTCAAGCGACCCCAAGACGGGTGACTTATGCAAGCATAATCTTTATCTATAAGCCTTACAGTTTTATTAATAACAACCTGTAAGTCATTCTTCCAAGCAGTTATTGACTTGATGTCCAGCTTTTCTTTCTTAATTCTAATCCTGTCATCTTTCTCTTCTTTCTTCTTTTTTGTAAGAAGCCTTTGTTTTGATATCTGTATTGCGCAATCATAGCTACACCATCTGATCTTGGTGTCATTATTCATTCTTTGATAACTATTAGAGCATTCTTTGTTTTCACATTTACGAGTAACAAGTTTTGCATTAATCTTGCCAGATTGACCCTTCACTCTCTTTGTTTTCTTTGGGTCAGGATTAAACATAAGCCTCTAATTTACCTAACTCTTTTTTACTAAACGGTAAATTGCAAAATGATTCACCTTTACTTTTTTCTAACACGCATGTTGACACCATTGTTGGAAATAAATCAAATGCTGATTTAATTGGCACCTTTGCAACTATTCTTGGCTCGTCTTTTAATTTTACCACAAAATGAGTAGGAGTAACATATGCATGTCTATTGTAAATCATTTATTTTTTTTTACTATTAAACGGTAATCTTTCGATCCTTGATATTTTTTTTCTGTAGTCATTTCTCTAAGCCTATTAATTGATCTGCTTTGATAATGCTTTCCTAATGTATCTAAAGTCCAGTTGCTTGTAAAATGTGTCACATAAGATTTTGACTGCCAAAGCCTGTACCTGTGATCAATAATTAATTCTACTATAGATTCACTGTTTTTAAATTTTACATCTGTAGCAACTAAATCTTTTGCCAAATCATCTATTATCATCAAAGGATGATTCAGCTGGTCCAAGATATTACTATTATTGTAAAGATACATTTGTCTTTCATGCTCGTAATCAAAAAACTTAAATTTATAACTTCTTAAATCATAAGCAAAATTCTGGAGAGCTTTCATTAGTATAGTCTTGCCACGTCCTTGGTCACCTGCTAAATAATAGCTGAGTCCGGAAATGTCTTCTGCGCTGAAAGCTAAGTAAAGGTACTTTTCTGCTGACTCATTTCTTTTGTCTGTAATTAGTTTTTTGCCTCTAAGCCTTGCTTCCCAGTATGATTCTCTAAAGACTTGAAATCCGAGCTTATTGTCACCGCTTAATATTTGAGATCTAATGCCCATTAATTAAATTGATTTGAGATCTCACTTTCAAAATCTGTTCTCTTTTTTGGTACAAATATTTCATCCTCCCAAGATCTTTGATTCAACCATGTTGCTGGATGCTTCCTAAATTTCTTGTCTGGTGTAGATAGCGTATAATCTTCAACTACTGATATGATGCTCTCTATGTCTTCTGCTTTTAGTTTTATGAAGATCCTTTTGGCTTTATCTTTAGACTTACTGTAAGCGTATAGTTTCCAAAAAACATTGAATGCATTTTCTCTTGAAATCTCTATCTCTTCGCTTGTATTTGTTTTTGTAATGTTTTTGTAATTGTTACTTATAATATAGCTCACACGTATTTTAATGGTCTGCTCTAACGTTTTCGTTAGAGCTACTACACGTTTTCGTGTGACCTGCTCTAACGGATTCGTTAGAGCTGCTCTCACTTTTACCTCATTTGAAGTATGATAAATTGATCTCAAACCTCTTAATCTACCATCAAAATAGACCTGCTCAATAAAGCCTTTTGACTTCAATTTAGATATCATATTCTGGATGGTACCAGCAGATTTATTAAGCCAAAAAGCAAAGTATTCATTCTTTGCAAAACAACCCTTCTTAGAGTTGTCTAAGCTATCAATTTCGATCAATAAAGCTTTTTCTGTAAAGGATAAATCTCTGTCTAAGTATATAGCTTTAGGTATCCATATGCCTATAAAATCTCGTTTCTGAATTAAGGCTAATTCTTCTTGTGTATATTCCATGATGTTGCGTTTAGTGAAAAAAGGGCTGGTGCAACATCATGGGTGCTTTGGCACTTTTGAATCCAGCCCTTTATTGATTGTATGTCTTTATCCATGATGTTGCAACGTAAATGTAATTAAATTATACAAGAAGCTCTATCTCACTTCCTGTAAGCTCTTTAAAGAGCTGTTGAGCTTCCGATACAAGAAGTTTTATCTTCTCATTAGTTGTCTTCATTAACTCTATTCTGTGAAGAGCATCAGAGTTATATTTCTTTTTTTTTGATAGACTTGCACCGTGACCTAGATTAATTAATCTTCCTGCGTTCATTAAAGATGCCAGCCTAAGCCTTAATAGCTCTTCTTTTATCT
>Ga0114956_1000219_pt1 | contig 37803 bp, 28 predicted proteins | sample MaitaG_FD_87304 | JGI IMG/M metagenome (GOLD analysis project Ga0114956, IMG submission 87304) | Marine algal microbial communities from Maine, USA - Maine_Asex2 metaG | ecosystem: Host-associated > Algae > Red algae > Unclassified | place: Maine, USA | collected 2015-01-05 | reverse complement strand
TCAAGGCATCCATATACCAATTTCTTTGACTAATGGAAATGAACTCAATATAGATAATTATGAACGTAAGTTTGGAAGATGTTATTTCATCAGAAACTTTAATAGCAAATTCATTTGTGAACCCAGAACAGAAAAAATGGGCAAGAGGTACAAGAATACCGTTGACCCAAATGATGTTGTTGCAGAACATGGAGCAGATACCCTGCGATTATACGAAATGTTTTTAGGTCCTTTAGAAATGGCCAAGCCATGGGATACCAAAGGGATTGACGGTACTTCACGATTTTTACGTAAGCTATGGAGATTGTTTTATGATGCAGAGGGTAACTTATTAGTTAATGAAAACGAACCCACTGATGCTGAGCAAAAGATTATTCATAGTGCTATCAAAAAAGTATCAACTGATATTGAGCGTTTTTCATTTAACACCTGTGTAAGTCATTTTATGGTGGCAGTAAATGAGTTAACAGACGCAAAGTGCAATAAAAAAGCAATTTTAAAACAGTTAGTGGCTTTAATGGCTGCATATACTCCACATATTTGTGAAGAATTGTGGCAAAAAGCATTAGGTCAGCAGGGTAGTGTGGTAGATGCAGCGTTTCCGAAACTAGAAGAAAAATACTTGGTTGAAAGCGCTAAGGAATATCCAATACAAATCAATGGCAAGGTTAGAACGAATATTTCATTTCCGCTAGATATGCCAAAAGATGAAATTGAGGCAGCTGTTTTAAAAGATGAAATAGTTTTAAAATGGACGGAAGGAAATCCTCCACGAAAAGTAATTGTGGTGCCTGGAAGAATTGTAAATATTGTGGTTTAAACTGTCGCTGACTCTGTCGAGTAACCTTGGGCAAATCGACTTTGTCGATAAAATGGTTTTTTAGTTTTATCGAGCATAACCTATATTTCTTGTTCTGAATATTTTGCTCCAACAACGCGAGTCACCCTGAACCATGATTCAGGGTCTTATCAATTTTATTTAAAACCTACATGTATATTGACATATATTCGGAGCGTCCACGCTCCGAATATAGCTTCCCTAATACAACTTCTTAATCTTAACCATTGGGCCTGGGCATAAAGCTTTATGGCAACTCATGCATTGGGCAACCATATTATCGTAAATGGGTCTCACTTCATTTGCTTCCGCTTTTTTTAGTAGCTCCATATTTTTTAAATACGTTTTTGCAAATGCTTTGTATTCAGCTGATGCCGCTTTTTCTGGCTGAGTGGCATGGGCGGTTAATATTTCTTCATGATTAAGATAAGTGCTTATAGGCTCACCATTTTCTATTTGCTTTTTAATCAATTCAGCTTCAACAAACATTTCGCGCATAAGCAAAGCTAATTCTGTTGGCACATAATCGGTGTATTTGCTTTTTGTATTATGGTTTGAAGAGTTCTCCCTTTCACCATTACATGCGAAAAGCAGTAAACTAAATATTGCAAAACTTAATAAAACAAAAAAGGCTCTTTTCATACAACTACAAAATAATAACGTATAAAATTAAAGCCCATAAAATTAATCAACTGCGACACTAAAAATGCTAAACAATATCAAAATAATAATCCAACTTCTTTAATAAGTGCTAAAGGTATTTAAGGGAAAAATGAGTTGCTGAGCGTTAGCTGCCACTATCAAATTCACAGTTTAGGCAAGGACATTCCTTAAGAGATTTACTTTTTTTAACCTTGCCATTTTTAATTATTTCAATTGAGCAAAGTTCCATGTCGTTGTTAAAGTTGTAGAGTTTTCCACTGCCATTTTCAATCATGCTTTCATCAGCTATCTCATCAGCACTGTTAATTGTGAGCTTAACTATCTTACCATTTTTATGTTCTATTTGTCGCCATACACTTCCGTCTTCAAGGTAATCGGTTTCTAGTCCATGTAGTTTGCCTTCAACATAATTATACTCGTTTTTAAGTTGCCCATTATTGTAGTAGTACGTTACTAATCCGTTAAACTTTTTCTTGTAAAAGTGTGCTTTAGAAAATACTTTTCCATCTTCATAAAAAATGGTATGTAAACTGTTTTCACCACTGTTTCTATCCATTACATCAATTTGGTATACCAATTGCCCTTCAGTGTTAAACGCTTTGTGGTAACTTTTAAAATAAGTAGCACCTGCATCTGTGTCAAAAGTTTCTTTTAAAGCACCATTTTCATGATATTCAAACCAAACTATATGATTAATTCCTCCAAATGAGTTGTGGATTTCGTAGTGCGTAAACTGTAATTTTTCGTTGTAGTGCTTTGTTGTGTCTACACGTTGGCATTTATATGTACCAACTTTGTTTACACCATTCTTAAGTACAATAGGCTTATTGTTGCAGTGATATATCTCTCCATATTTGCCATCAAAAAGCTCATGAGTTTCAATATTGTTGTGGTTTTTTACACTAGTAGTAATTGTCTCAAAATAACTTAAAGTACTATCACTGTTAAACTCGGCTTGTTGTAATTGTTCAGCAGTAAACTGTCTTACACCTTGCGAATACACAAACGTGGAAAGTATAGTTAAACACAAGGCAATGCTAAAGTATTTTGGCATCATCTTTTAAAAATAACAAAAATTAAGGCGAATAGAAAACTTAGTCGTTCTTAGTAACCACACAAAATGTACTAACACCAATAAAACTTGGCAGAAAGTTGAGCCATAAATTTTCAAATTTAAGCAGGCACAACAGCACCCAATTTATTAAGCTATTGGGTAAAACAACTTGCCCCGAATCTTTTACGTTTTTACTTTTAAATACATTGTTTTGCAGCCATCTTGCTGCTGCAATAGGTGCAAATAACGCAGTATTCCAATAGCCTGCAGATTCAATTTTAAAACCGGCGGTTTGCAATTTTTGCTTTAGCTCTTTTTTTGTGTAACGCCTATAATGCATATTATCTACATCATGTTGGCTCCATAAAAACATAAAAGCTGGTACAAATACAATCAACTTGCCATTGGGTTTTAAATGTTTAAACCAACTCTTTAAAGCTTGTTCATCAAATTGTAAATGTTCCAAACAGTCAGAAGCGATCATCCAATCGAAACGCTCAGTAAAGTTTAAATTTTGAGCATCCATTATTTGGGTATTTTTAAAATTATGCTGCTGGCAATACTCAATACCTTTTTCGCTCACATCAATACCAAATAAATTTTGATTAGGCACATTAGCCGCTTTCAACTCTTCTAATAAAGCACCAGATGCGCAGCCGATATCTAAGATTAGTTTATTAGAAAGGTTGTTGGGAAGCAACTTTAAAACTGCATTTCTTCTTCCTTTAAACCACCAATGTTTTCTTTCAATGGCGTGGTATAATTGTTCGTATGATTGTTCCATTGTTTGTAAGGGTAAGTAACATTACATGTTAAATCCAACACCTAATATAAACCATCTGTTTGGTAACTTAGCGCCTAATATGTCGGCATGTGGTCGGTTAAATACATTGTAAACATTGGCGGTTACAAACATTTGATTTTCAAAAAATGCATATTTAGCGTTGGCGTCCATAACAAAATAATCTTTCGTTACCGCAGCATTAATTGCATTGGCAGCTTCAGCATCACGGTATTTATAAACTCCATTAAAGCCCACCAATAAGTTGTTATAACTTATTGATGAGTTAAAGTTTAAATTATGTTTTGCATGACTACTTAAGTATTTAGACAATGTAATTGCCTGGTTGGCCGTACTCTCAGCAAATTGATAACCAGCATTGGTATTAATAGTTACATCATCAATTAGCCATTTGTAATGTGCTTTTAACTCAAAACCTTGTGTGTTAACCTTACCAATATTTTGAGTAAAAAAGTAATTGGCATTGTTCATTAAATTTTCGTTGTCAATAAAATTACTGTTGGTAAGTATGTAATCAATCAAGTTTCGTGAATCTCTGTTAAACACAGTTGCTGTAAACAAGCCATTGGTTTTTAGTTGATATTTTAATCCAACTTCCGAGCTAATTGCAGTTTCTGCTTGCAAGTCCGGATTTCCCAAATTTCTACCTGCCGATAGCGTACTAGCTATATTATTTGAAATATATCTCTCCGTAAAATCAGCTTTTCTAATACTACGATTAACGCCTCCCCAAAAAGTGGCATTGCTTTTAGTATAACTAGCATTAATGCCTGGCAATAATTCAAATTTGTATGTAGGGTTGTAGTCTAATCTTAAAGATGGACTAACATAAATGCCTTTGTATTTAAAGCTTCCATTAACAAAAGCCGCTGAGTTGTAGTCTGTATGAATACCTCTATCATTGCTGGTAATGTTGGTTATTTCATGCTCTAAACCCGAGTTAATCGCAATGTTTTTCAATTGTACTTTATGCCTAGCGAAAATTATGTGGCTATTCGTATTGTGCGTATTTATTGTAAACAACGGATTAAAAATAAACTCATCATTGCCGTTGCGTAGCGAATATCCAAGCTTTAAATCTTGCTTTTCATTAATAGTAACTTCATCAGTAGCTTGAAAAAACAAACCTCTTACCGTTTCAACTGATCGATCAAATGAACTTCTGGTGTAGAAGTACTGAGCATTAAACTGTCTTTCATCATAACCAGCCAATAAACTCAATTTGTTTTTTGCAGATAATTTAAAATCAGCACCAACATTCACATTCTTCATGTCAAAACTGGTAGACATACCTCCAAGTGTAGGTTGGCCTTTGGTGTTTTTAGTACTTACATTGATAAACAATGATCCCAAACTATAATTGGTTTTTCCTCCAATGTCCATTCCTATATAATCAAAGTCGCCAATTTGCAGTTTGGCATTAATGGTAGATTCATCATCAGTAGTGGTAACAATATTAATTATGCCACCAACTGCGTTGGCACCATGCAAACTTGAAGTGCTTCCTTTTATAATTTCAATTTGCTCAATGTTATTTAAGTTAACTGGTGAGTTTAAGTTAAAATGGCCTGTTAATGGATCTTGAGATTTAACTCCGTTAATCAAAATTTGGGTTTGATTGTAAGTACTTCCATAAATACTTAAATCATTTTGAGTACCAAATGCACCTCTACTCTGCACTTCAATGCCAGCATATTGCCTTAACAAATCGCCCAAATCATTGGCGTTTGAATTTCGAATATCCTTTTTGCTTATAATTGTAATGTTATGTGGCAGTTCAGCAGGGTTGGTTGCCGACTGTAAAGCATTTACACTAAAAGTATCTAGCAATACAGATGAAATGCTGTCGGTTTGAGTAAAGCCGAAAGAACCAATTGTGAGTAGTACGATTAGATTAATGGCGTTTTTCATAAGGGTGCAAGGATAGGATATATTTATTTAAAAGCAATATTTAATAGCTATAAATTCTATAATCTGTAAATTTGAATCATGATTATAGTTACGGGAGCAGCAGGGTTTATTGGTAGTTGTTTGGTGCAGTATTTAAACAATGCGGGTATTGAAAACATTGTTCTGGTAGATGATTTTTCCAAAGAAGAGAAGAATAAAAACTTTGAGAATAAACATTATTTACAAAAAATCGAAAGGGACGTTTTTGAAAAATGGTTCGCTGAAAATGCAGAAGATGTTGATTTCGTTTACCACATTGGTGCAAGAACCGATACAACAGAGTTTGATGTTGAAATTTTCAATCGCTTAAACCTTAACTACAGCAAAACAATTTGGAATACTTGCAGCAAACACAACATTCCATTAGTATATGCAAGTTCAGCTGCAACTTACGGTGATGGCGCTTTGGGCTATGATGACAATCATTTAATTGTTGATGACTTGAAACCCTTAAACCCTTATGGCGAAAGCAAAAATGACTTTGACAAGTGGGCATTACAACAAAATGAAACTCCTCCATTTTGGGCTGGCTTAAAGTTTTTCAATGTGTACGGTCCAAATGAATACCACAAGGGTAGGATGGCCTCAGTAATTTGGCATACTAAAAACCAAATAGAAAAAACAGGTGCAATGAAGTTGTTTCGTTCTCACAACGCCAATTACAATGATGGCGAGCAACTTAGAGACTTTGTATATGTAAAAGATGTTTGCAATGTTTGCTTGTGGTTAAAGAACAACAAGCCGTCATCTGGCCTTTACAACTTAGGTACAGGTAAAGCAAGAACTTTTAATGATTTGGTAAGTGCAACATTTAATGCATTGGATTTACAACCCGATATTTCTTATATAGATACGCCAATTGATATTAGAGATAAGTACCAATACTTTACTGAAGCCAATATGCAAAAGCTAATAGATGAAGGGTACAATATTCCATTCAGTAATTTAGAAGAGGGTATAGCAGATTATGTGAAAAACTATTTAGTTAAGGGGTCGTACTTGTAGTGTTAATAGTACCTTAATCGTTTATCGGTTATTTACGATAATTTGGATTTTTATGTAAGGTAAGAAACACCTTGTTTTTCGATTTGCTCCATTCTACTGGCCAACTTTTCAGTTGCGCCAACTCTTCATCAGTAAAATCATTAATTACATTGCTGTTTAAAACATACTTAAAGTTTTCAATGGGTTGTTGGTCTTTATTAACAGGTTTTTCTTTGTTATGCGTTAACCAGCGCTCATTAAAACTTGATGTTATTGGGAATTCAGTTGCTACTTCCTTTATAAATATTTTGTTTTCCTGCATATACTTCTCTAACTCCTTATCCATTTTAAAAAATGAAACATGAGCGAGTGAGCTATCCCAGCCTTGTGCAATGGTAGGAGGATAAACCCATAAATGACCTGTAATTAACAAAACTGAAACTAAAGCAACAACACCCACTTTTAAATTGAACTTATTAATTGAAGCAATTAGGCCAGAAGCTGCTAAAATGAAAACTAAAAAGAAAGGCATAAAATAGCGGTGCCCAATAGGGTTATTCATTACAACCATAAAAATGAAAAAGGGTATAAATGCACCCACAAATATTTTGAACAACGATTTTAAATTTATAGGCCATTGTATTTTGTTGTTAAAATTAATTGCAACAATGCCTATGGCAACTAACCAAAGTCCAATGCGTCCAAAATCAATGAAGCGCCAACCAATTACCCCGCCATTTCTAATCATTCCTTTTAAACTTGTAAAACCTCTACCACCTGCCCATTCGCTGTTTTCGCAAACCAATAAGCAGCCTGTTGCATTGTATTTTAATCCGTAAAACGCTATTACTACAGCAGCTGCAGGCAAATAGCTAACAATGTGTTTCCACTTTTTATGCAGCAATAAATCAACTATAAACAAAGACGTACACAGCATTATGCCTCTTAAGCTCGACATGGCTAGTAGTATACAGCCTATTATAATGATCCACTTTTTTTGCTTTACAATGCCGTTTAAAGCCATTAAAAAGCCAAATACTAGCAATAGGTCAGGCGAAACCATTGTGGCTTGTGCCAGCAAAGTTGGCTCGAGTAAAAGAAGTAACATGGCCACAGCAGTTGCCATGGGGCCTAAAAACTGCTTACAGAGTTTGTGAAACTGAAATACAATACCCCATAATATTGGAAGCATTAACAAATGTCCAACCCATAAATGTTTAAAAATTAACTTCCAGCCTATGGCAATATAATAACTGAATAAAGTTGGGTGGCCAGGATCAATACTTGGCCGTAAAAACATGGTTGCTAAGTCTTGTGAGTAAAAGAAGTTTGCGGCTTTTGAACCGAGCAAAATGGTATCCCAAAAAAAAGGATTGTTTAAGCTCATAGCCACAACAATGGTGTAAAACAGCATGCAAATGGTAAGCAATATCCTGTCTATTTTTGTATTGCTTAAGTTTTTTGAATTGTTTAATACATCCATTAAAGGCATGTTAACGACATTTTAATAAAGTAAATATGCAATATTTATACGTTAATCTCTTTTAAGTATTGCAAAATTGAGGGTAAATTTTGGTGAATAAAAAGGCTGTACTTCTAATAATAGTTTTTATTGCGCTATGCATAGCATCTGCGCAAGCACAAAACTTGAGCAATTTGCGTACAAAATTGTTGAATGTTACCAATGATACTTTAACTGTTGACACCTTAAGCATAATAGAAAATAGCGTAGTAATAATTAATGCTGGCGATACTGTTGCTAATGAAACCTACCAAATAAATGCTGCCGCTTCACAAGTAATTTGGCTACAAAAGCCAAAGGATAGCAAAGTGCTAGTTTTTTACCGAGTGTATCCCTTTAAGTTTGATAAACTGGTTTTTAACAAAAAAGCGAGTAAGGTTGATAGTAACTTATTGCTTTTGCAGCAAAATAGAAGGTATACCATAAATAAAACAGAAACCAATTTGTTGGATGTAGGTGAAGTTGACTATAGCGGAAGTTTTAGTAGGGGCATAGCCGTGGGCAATAGGCAAGATTTGGTGGTAAACTCTAGCCTGAACCTGCAGTTGAGCGGCAGGCTAGCCAATGATGTGGAAATTTTAGCTGCTTTATCAGATAACAACATACCAATACAACCTGAGGGTAATACACAACAAATACAGGAGTTTGATAAAATATTTATTCAACTGAAAAAGGATAGAACAACCTTAATTGCTGGTGATTATGAGACCAACGAAAAGGGCAGCTATTTTATGAACTTTAACAAAAAGTTACAGGGTGGTAAGTTTACGAGTGGTGTAACTAATAAGGCAGAAACTATTAACAACAATTTTGGAGTTTCGGCAGCTGTAGCCAAAGGTGTTTTTGTTAGAAATAGTTTTGAAGGTGAGGAGGCGAATCAAGGTCCATATAAATTACAGGGTAGTAATGGTGAACGTTTCATCATTATATTGGCGGGGAGCGAGCAAGTGTTTATTGATGGTAAACTAATTAAAAGAGGTGAAGAAGACGATTATACCATTGATTACAACTTAGGAGAAATTTCATTTACTCCCAATCAATTAATTACCAAAGACTCGCGGATAGTTGTTGAGTTTGAGTATTCTGAAAGGTATTATTTGCGTTCGCTTTTCCATGCGCATGATGAGCTGAAGTATAAAAAAATGAAGCTCAATATTAATTTTTACAATGAGCAAGATGCCAAAAACCAACCGCTATTAGATGAGTTAACCAGTGAAGAAAAAACAGTTTTAAGTAACCTAGGCAATAATATAGATAAAGCATTGGTACCAGGCTTTAGAGAAGCTGACTTTGCAACAGATAAAGTGTTTTACAAAATGGCAGACACCTTGTATAATGGAGTTTTGTACGATAGCGTGTTTGTTTATACCAGCAACTCCGATTCTGCCATGTTTTTGGTAAACTTTACCAATGTTGGTATGGGCTTTGGAAACTATCAAGAAGTTAACACAATTGCTAATGGTAAGGTGTTTGAGTGGGTTGGGCCAGGCAATGGTACTTACATCCCTTTTAGAACCATTGTAACCCCAAAGCTGCAGCAGTTAATTACTACTAGATTTACTTATAAGCTAAACAAAAACAATGTGGCAGGTGCCGAAATGGCGTATTCAAACTTTAACAAAAACACATTTTCTAATGGAGGTAAAGCGCAAAACAAAGGCATGGCGTTTACTACTTTCTTTAACAACGATAAAGTGCTCTCTAAAAATAATGAAGATTGGATTTTAAGAACAACCTTAAATTATGAGCATGTAAATCAAAAATTTAACGCTTTAGAAAATTATCGAAATCAAGAATTTCAGCGAGATTGGTCGTTAGAACAAGTAGCAGATAAATTGGATGAAAACCTTTACAATGCCAAGTTTAATATTATTGGTAATGAGCTGGGTAACCTTAGTTTAACTACAAGTGCCTTTACCAAAGGAAGCGCATATGAAGGATTGAAGAATGATGTAGAGTTAAACATCAGAAAAAAAGGATGGACTTTGAAAGCTAGGGAAAATATTTTGTTTGCTAAAACTACATTAGATAATACTACATTTTCCAGACCTGAATTTGAATTGGCCCGTACATTTAGAAAACTAAGCAATTGGCAATTGGGTTCGAGTTTTATGGAAGATAGAAAAAAGATAATTGCAATAAATTCAGATTCATTACTGCAGCAAAGTTTTGCCTTTGATGAGTTTAAGGTTTATGTGAAAAGTGAAATTGACCAGCCAAATACAGCATATTTTGAAGTTAAAAGAAGGTTAGACTATGCAGTTAAAAACAATAGCTTTAAAATGTTTACTGCTGCTAATACTGCTACAGCAACTGGTGCAATAAATAAGTGGAAGGCACACTCATTAAACTGGAATTTAACTTACAGAGATTTAGAAGTGGTTGACACATCATTAACAAGCTTAGCGAATGAAGATCATATTTTGGGGAGGGTATCGTATAACAGTAAGGCATTTAAAGGATTATTTAAAAGCAATACTAATTATGAGTTAGCTAGTGGTAAAGAGGCGGTTAAAGAGTTTGTTTACCAAAATGTTGAAGCAGGCATGGGTAGTTACGTTTGGATAGATTATAATGGAAATAAAGTACAAGAGTTAGATGAATTTGAGTTATCTGCATTTCCTGATACTGCCAATTACTTGCGTTTATTGGTACCTAGTACCGACTTTATTAAGGCTTTTCAAGTGCAACTAAATCACTCCACAACCATTAGCCCTAAAGCAATTTGGAATAAAAGCAATCTTAGAGGTATTAAAAAAACCATTGCCCGCTTTTCGGATAGGTTTATTATAAGAATTGACAGAAAAACATTGAACCATAAAGGAGTAAGCCCAATAAATCCGTTTCAACTAAATATTGCAGATAGCTCTTTAGTGGCAACAAAAACTAACATTCAAAACACTTTGTATTTTAATAGACTAGATCCTAATTTTACGGTAGATTACAATGTTACACAGTTGTTTAACAAATCAGTTTTAACTACTGGTAATGAGCAGCGCAATAACGCATCACACGGTATAAAGGTTAAGTGGCAATTCTCACAATCGTTTAAGTTAGATGTACATGCAGCCATGAAGTTTAGGCGTTTTAATAGTGAGGCATTTACCAATAGAAATTACCATTTAGATGAAGCTCAGTTGGCACCTAAAATTACTTTTCAACCCAATACTAGCTTTAGAACTTCACTGGGTTATAATTATACAGATGTTAAGAACAGACCTGATTTGGGAGGTCAAAAAATGTTTAAAAATGAAGTTGAATGGGAGTTAAAGTACAATGTGTTAGCTAAAAGTACTATTTCAACAAAATTGGCGATAAATGACGTAAAGTTTAATGGCAATACAGGTAACTCAGTTGCTTATACCATTTTACAAGGGTTACTTCCTGGCGACAACTATTTATGGTCGGTAAACTTAGAAAGACGAATAGGTAAAAATATTCAGTTAAGTATACTTTATGATGGTAGAAATGTTGATGCAACAACTACCCACACAGGGCAAATGCAACTAAGAGCTATATTTTAAACCCAAAAATTATTTATTCTCTTCCTTTTCTGCTGCCTTTTCCCACTCTTTAGCAAAATTATCAATTTTTAATGCTGCACCTGCTTTATCCATCATGTGTTCTGTGTAAAAGTATTTTATGCCTAAATACTCTCCATCTTTATCGTAACCATAAAATGAAACTCTATTACCATTTGCATCTTTGCCCCCACTCACATGTGTTATGTGCATACCAGTCATTCTAAAGTAGGTTAAATAGTCTAAATAATTTGGTGTAAAATGAGGTTGGTTTTCAGTGCCATCACCACTAAACTCAATGGCATGCAATAGCATATAAATTTGCTTGCTATGCTGGTTTAGGCTGTCACCGTTTAATTGATAATGTGCATATTCCAATGCGCAAAGCGCAGTTAAGTTTATAGGATTGTATGCTAAAATTTCTTGCGCAGTTTCATAGGCTAATTGATGTTTCTTTTGATCCACTGCATAAATAATTCGATTTTCGAGTTTTCGAGTTTTGCTAGGTTTATATGCATTTGTACCCGTAAATGAGGCTGTCATTGTTACCACTTCATAGCTTGACATATTTTCTATGTCATTTTGAAATTTATGATATAAATCAGGAAAGTAATATTTACTTGTCATGCTTTGTGCTCCATTCAAAATATTGGCATAATCTTCATAATAGTTAAACTCTTCTTCATCTTGTGCGTAACCTACTAAAAGTGAGCAACATGCAATTGCTAATAATAATACTTGTTTCATATACTTTATCATTGTGTTCGATTAATTGCAAAAATAGCGCCAACCGCGCACAAATGCTACTTTAACTCAAACTGGCCATTGCCAATAGGATAACCCGCTTGGTATAAGTCAATGTCATATTTACCGGGCACAAAGTCAGCCTCTTGTTCCCAAAATAGGCATACAACCTTTGAAGCATTGGTATAATCAACTAAAAAGCTGCGAGAATAATTTACCTTGGCTTTAAACTTAGCATCTTCAAAACTGCCACTTTTATAGTTGCTAGAAGTAGCGATTATACCATTGGGTTGGGTTAACTGCATGTAAATAGATTTTTTTCCTTTAGTTGCTATGCGATTGGCATTTAGCTCAAAACAAATCTTCAACTTGTCAGCCTTTTTAGCCCTTAAAGTTTCTTTCTCTTTACCACTATTCTTTGAGTTTACACCAATTCCATTTACTGCGCTCGCTTTTAGTATGGAACCTAGGTTCACAGTTGCTTCTAGCTTTTGCTTCTCTTCTGTTAACACTTTTTTATCTTCAACTAGTTTGGTTTTAATCTCTTTTTCTTCAATTAGCTCAACCTGCAAATTCTTTTTTTCAACAAAAAGGGTTTGCGATATGGTAGTTAATGAATCTACTTGATTAATAAAGTAGGTGCGGTTTATTTGCAACTGTTTTATGAGGGCATTCGCCTCTGTAATTTTCGATTTATCTCTGCGGCCTTCAGCAAGTAAATTGTCTATCTTTTTCTTTTGCTTTTTAATATCCTCTTGTTTTTCTTCAATTAAATCATTGAGTTCTTCATTTTCTCCCTTATACCTTTCAAGGTCTAAGATGGCTTCATCAAATTCTATTTCTAAGTCATTTTTTAAAGAGTCAACAAACTCAAATTGTTCGTAAGATGTTTTACTTTCTTTTTTTAACTGAAAGTTGTTGAAGAAAAGAAATCCGCTAATTGCAATCAATGCAATAATTAAAACGATATAAAATTTTTCACGTGATGAGGCAGCCATGTTTAGGTTTTGTTTAGTTTATGATGGTATAACGCAATTTTTCACAAATCATTTTAAGTTAAAAATACCTCTACCAGTTTCATATCCATTATGGTAGTAGGTAACAATGTATGTCCCACTTTCATAAGGCTCAGTTTGCTTCCATTTCATACAAGCAAACTTGTCTTTTTTATCATAGGGTAAAACAAACCTTCTTGAGTATTCTATTTGGCTTTGGCTTTCGCGCTCTAAAAAATTACCATTGGCATATTCGCTACTTTTTAATACTATTCCATTTGGGTTTTCAATACTCACAAAAAATGGCTTGTTGCCAGAAGGGCTTACCCTGTTGGCATCTAGCTGAAAACAAATTTTTAATTCGTCAGATTTTTTTGAGCGCAATGTTTCTTTTTCTTTCTCCCCACCTTTTTGATTTATGCCAATGCCACTAATATTGCTAACTTTTATCAATGAGGCTAAGTTTATTTTACCCTTTAAATTGGTATTTGATGCTTGCAGGTTAGAGCTATTTTCTTGCTCTTCAACCAAATCATATTTTAGGGTTTGATTTTCTTTTAACAGAGAGTAGTTAAAAACCGTTAAAGAGTCAATTTGATTAATGTAAATAACATTGTTTTTTCTAAGCTGAGCAATTTTACTGGTTGCTTCTTGCAGTTTTGTGTCGTCAAGTTGATTATCTCTAAGCAAAGCTTCAATCTCTTTCTTTTGAGCTCTAACCTCATCTTGTTTAACATTAATAAAAGCGTTTAGCTCAGCATTTTCTCCTTTATAACGTTCCAAGTCTATAATTGCCTCATCATACTCATCATGTAAGTTAGTTTTTAGCGAGTCTACAAAGTAAAATTGCTTTTCAACTATATCTTTTACCTTTTTTAGGTTGTAATTATTGGCTAGTAGAAAGCCGCTTATTACAAATAGTATAACCACCAATACTATTAAAAATTTGTTTACCGAATTTTTTGAGTGCATGAAACAGTATTAAGTGTCGAAAATAAAAAAATATTGGAGTTATATTGTAGCAGTATATCAACTTAGCAAACGCAAATGTTACAAAACATAAATATTAAGCAAGTACTTTTTATTGATATTGAAACCGTACCGCAATATCCAAGTTTTAATTTGATGCCACCCAAAATGCAAAAACTTTGGGAACATAAGGCACAGTTTATCTCAAAAAATAATGAAACTGTTGCTGAAGTTTATGAACGCGCAGGTATTTATGCCGAGTTTGGTAAGGTAATTTGTGTATCGTTAGGGTTCATAAGTGATGAGGATGGTAATGAGCAGTTACGAATAAAAAGCATAGCTGATAAAGATGAAAAAGTGGTGCTAAATGAATTGGCTGAGTTGCTCCGAAATTATTTTAATGGCCCACATTCATTTTTAGGTGGGCATAACATTAAAGAGTTCGATATTCCGTTTCTCTGCAGAAGAATGTTGATAAATGGTATAAAACTGCCGGCAATTATAGATTTATCAGGCAAAAAACCATGGGAAGTTAATCATATAGATACCATGCAACTATGGAAGTTTGGTGATTATAAAAACTACACTTCATTAAAATTATTGGCTGAAATATTTGGGTTAAAAAGCCCTAAAGAGGATATTGATGGCAGTGATGTTGGTAGGGTTTATTGGGAAGATGATGATTTAAAAAGGATAGCAAATTATTGCTGTAATGATGTAATTACAGTTGTGCAACTGTTAAGAACCTTTAAGGGAGATAAACCATATTCGAAAAATAAGATTGTTATCGTTGAGTAATCACTTTGTGAGTATTGAATATTAGTTTAAATTTAACAGTGTTAAAAGATAGAAATGAGCGATAAACCATTATTAGAGGTAAAGAATTTAGAAACCATTTTTAAAACTGAAGAAGGCACCGTGCGAGCGGTAAATGATGTAAGTTTTACATTAAACCGTGGCGAAACTATAGGTATAGTAGGAGAGTCGGGTTCAGGTAAATCGGTTACCTCATTATCGGTTATGCGTTTAATACCGCAACCTCCAGGGCAAATTGCAGGTGGTCAAATAATTTATCATCAAAAAGATAAAGAGCCGGTAGACTTGGTTACGCTTCCTGAAAATAAAATGAGAAAATATAGAGGAAATGAAATTTCAATGATTTTTCAAGAACCTATGACTTCTTTAAATCCAGTATTTACTTGTGGCGACCAAGTTATGGAATCATTGAGATTACATAAGGGAATGAGTAAAGAAGCGGCAACCAAAAAAACATTAGATTTATTTGAAAAAGTACAACTACCAACTCCAGAAAGAATTTTAAAGGCATACCCTCACCAATTATCGGGCGGGCAAAAGCAAAGGGTTATGATTGCCATGGCCTTAAGCTGCGACCCAGGTATATTAATAGCTGATGAGCCTACAACTGCGCTAGATGTAACAGTGCAGGATACCATACTTGATTTAATGCGCAACTTGCGTGACGAGAATGATACTTCAATTATATTTATTACCCACGATTTAGGTGTTATTGCTGAAATTGCAGATAGAGTAATTGTAATGTACCGTGGTAAAATTGTTGAGCAAGGTAGTATTTACGAAATCTTCTCTAACCCAAAGCATCCTTATACTAAAGGCTTGTTGGCTTGTCGTCCGCCATTAGGTAAACGTTATAGCAAGCTGCCTACCGTTTCTGATTTTATGAAGGAAGAGAATGGTGAATTAATAGAGTTGAGTGCTTCAGTTGAAGACATGATAAAGTCTGTTATTATTACACCACAAACAACCGAAAAACGCTTGGTTGACTTACAAGCTAAGCAACCAATTTTAGAAGTAAAGAATTTGAAGACCTACTTTCCATCACAAAAAAACTTTTTTGGTAAAGTTTTAAAGTATGTAAAAGCAGTTGATGATGTTACTTTTGATGTTCATCCTGGAGAAACTTTAGGCTTAGTAGGCGAGTCTGGTTGTGGTAAAACAACTTTAGGAAGAACAATTTTACGCTTAGCACCACCGCATGATGGTGAAGTAATTTACAAAGGAAGAAACCTTTTCGATCTTTCCAATTCGGATATGAAAGATTTGAGAAAGGAAATGCAAATAATTTTTCAAGATCCTTATTCTTCTTTAAACCCAAGGTTAACAATTGGCAATGCCATTTTAGAGCCAATGCAAGTGCATGGTTTACATAGCAATGATGCCGAAAGAAAAGATATTGTTAAAGAGTTACTAGAAAAAGTAGGTTTATTAGGAAGCCATTACAGCCGTTACCCGCATGAATTTTCTGGTGGCCAACGCCAAAGAATTTGTATTGCAAGGGCATTGGCCTTAAATCCTAGCTTTATAATTTGTGATGAGTCAGTATCTGCACTAGATGTATCTGTGCAAGCGCAAGTACTTAACTTATTAATTAAGCTTAGAAGTGAGTTTGATTTTACTTACATCTTTATTTCTCACGATTTATCTGTTGTTAAATTTATGAGCGACAGAATGATTGTAATGAACCAAGGGAAAATTGAAGAAATGGGCGCTGCAGATTCAATTTACAACAATCCGCAAAGAGAATACACTCAAAAATTAATATCTGCCATACCTAAAGGCGAATTGGCTGATATAAAAGAACGTGCACGAAAAAGGGGATTACTAGTGTAACCCCCTTTTGAACAATTCTTAAACAAATTTATTAATGGGTAACAGAGTAAGTATCTGTTGATTTTGTTAATCTATATATTTTATGTGTTTGCTTATTTCCATCAGCTTCTACCATAGTAAAAGTAAATGAATTAGCATTTAACTCATTTATATAACCATCAAAACTGAATAAAGTTGATATATACAAAATATTTTCTTTTACACTGTAATAGTCACAATTGGCATAATAAGTTTCTGGACTTGGCTCACTAGCATCAAATTCAAATTGAGCATAATCACCATTTGATTGAAACATCATTTCATTTTTCTTTTCGTTGTTGCCTTCACCAAAAACTTCAGTTGTATTGCTAGCTAATGTTTGTCCATCAAACACTTTAGTGGTAACATCTTTCACATTCCATTTACCAACAATCATGGCTCTGTTATAAACAGATGTTTCAGAATCTTCATTGATAACAATGTTTTCTTTGGTGCAAGAGGTTAATATAAAGGCAGGTACAATTAGCGCTAATAATAAGTATTTCATTGATTTATTTTGTTTTAATCTAAACCTAAATTAATCACAATTATTGTAAAGCAACAATTTTTAACACTTATTTCTTATTAACATTAAAGGTAAACGTGGTTCCCTTACCTTTTTCGCTTTTAACAGAAAGCACGCCACCATGTCGTTCTACTATGTTTTTGCAAATGGTTAAACCAATACCATGGCCACTAAATTCTTCTCTTGTATGTAGCCTTTGAAACATTTTAAATATGCGATCTTCAAATTCTTTTTCAATACCTATGCCATTATCGCATACCGAAAAAGTATAATTTTTTGCATTTTCAACACAGGTTATTTTTACTCTTGGTGTTTCGCGAGTAAACTTAAGTGCGTTGGAGATTAAATTTTGAAACAACTGGTGTATTTGATATTTATCACCTTTAATTATGGGTAGGTTATCATACTCAATCACTCCATTAGTACCTTCCAGCTTATCTTTAAATATTACTTTTAGATGGTTTAAAGTTTGGTTTAAATCAACTTCCGAAAATGCTTCTCTTTTAGTATTTATTCTCGAATATTGTAAAATACCTTCTAGTAAACTGCGCATTCTGTTCGCACCATCTGCAACAAATCCCATATATTCTTGCGATTCTTCACTAGCAGCTATAGCCTTTTGAGATGCTAACAATTGTATATAGTTAGTTATCATTCTTAGCGGCTCCTTTAAATCATGCGATATTACATAGGCAAATTGTTCCAATTGCTCATTGGAATGTTTTAGTGCCTTTGTTCGCTGTTCAACCTTTTCTTCTAATTGGGCATTGGCAATTTTTATGTTTGTTTGAGACTCTCTTAGTTCAGTAATATTTGTGTGCACTTCAACAAAACCTATTGCAATCTCTGGTTGGTCATAAATTGGTGCTCGGCTTATTAAATGGTATTGAATGTTGCCATTTTTAGTTTTTACTGCTATCTCTAAACCTTCAATCTTTACGGCCTCTTTGTTATCAAAATATATTGCGCTTGACAAGTCTTCATCAACTAATTCACTCACGTTTTTTCCGTATAAATCTTCAATATTATAACCTGTTAGTTGCATGTACTTATCGTTAGCAAATTGAACTGTTTGGTTATTGTCAACAAAAATTAGTCCTTCAGCCATGGTTTCAACAATTTTTTGAAACCTTCTTTCACGCTTAATTAGCTCTTGCTCTAACTTCTTTTGTTCAGAGATATCTTCAATGATTCCAACAAGATCAACCAACTCACCGTTCGCATCATAGATGCCAGAAACATTAACCCTGCAATAAATTTTATTGTTATTTCTTGAAAGAAATATGCGATTAACTGAAAATTTCTTATTGGGATCTTTCAAAAGATCGGCAGTATCTTGAGGATCAATTACTTCTTGTTGTGAGTCCATTAAAACGCCTAACTTCTTATCAATAAGTTCAGCTCTTGTGTAACCTAATAAACTACAAATAGCAGGGTTGGCATCTACCACTTCTTCTTCTAAATTGGTAATGAGCATGCCAACACTGTTATTTTCAAAAATTGATTTTAACTTTTGCTTATCTAATTGAAACTTATGAATTTTATTATTTTGCTTGCTTAGCTCTGTTACATCTTTAATTAAAATGTAAACCCCAATTGTATGGCCATTTACTGTATTTGGTAGCAATTCAATTTCGGTAACAAACAATTGCCCGTTAGAATATTGAGTTTTTGAGGTATAGTTTAACTTTTTGCCTTTAAGAGCTTCTAAAATATTAGGTAATATTTCACTAGCACTACTTGCGGATAATCTATCAGTAAACAATTGACCTATTACTTGCTCGGCTTCAACATTAAACGATTTGCAATAAGCATTATTAACAAAGCGATAAGTCAATTGATGATCAACGTAGCTTATAGCGTACGGAAGTTGATCTACCAAGTTTTGGTAAATATCCTGCTGATTTATATAATTAGACTTTGGTGTTGATGTTAGCATGAGGAATTACTAGCAATGATTATTTATAAAGTTAAGATAATGAGTAGAATAAAACAAGTGGGTAAATTCTTATACGTAGGTTGTTCAATAATGTTTAATATTGTAGCAATAATTTAAAAACATTATGAGTAAAGTGAAATTATACAAGGAAATTGATGGTACCATATTAAAGTCCATTCCTAACCCTAGTGAAGGGGCGTATGAAATTAAAATTAAAATACCGGAGTTTACTTTTTTAGGAGTTAATGAACAACCAGATTTTGCAACTATTTTCTTAACTTTTTATCCGGGTAAAAAAATTATCGAACTTAAATCATTGAAGCAGTATGCATATCAATTAAGAAACATTATAGTTAGTTATGAGCGTTTAATAAATATTTTTTATGACCACTTAGTTGAAACTTATGATCCGGTAAGGCTAAGAATGGTTATGGTTTGCAACCCAAGAGGTGGTATAAGTTCTAAATTAACTATCGATAGCGATTGGAAAGAAAGAGGCGGCAAAGAAATGTTTAACGACTGGCACAACATTAGTGATGTTTGGGAGGTTACCATGTAATGAGTAGAAAAAAGAAAAAATCTACCAAACAGTATTCGCCTAGTGGCGACTCAATAATACAAACAAAAGTTATTAAACTCTTTATGCAAAAAAGGCATAAAGAATTGTCTTTTAAAAGAGTTTTTAAAGAGCTTGAAGGAACGGTAAAAAAAGAAAGAGCGGCAGAAGCAATCCAAGCTTTAGTGCAAAAACAAAAGCTAAGTATTACCTCCACTGGTAAGCTTATTTTAGGCAAAAAAACTAGCGGTTCACAAAAGTTATATGAAGGCGTTGTAGATTCAACACGAGCTGGCCATGCCTATATTATTACCAATGAATTTGAGAGTGATATTTTTGTACTTGGTCACTTTTTAAATACAGCTTTGCATGGTGATAAAGTGAAGGTTTCAATATTTAAAAAATCTAAGAGAAGGGTTGAAGGTAGGGTAGAACATATTGTTGAGCGCAACACCAACGAGTTTGTTGGCGTATTTCAACAGGTTGGCGAGTTTGGCTTTGTAATACCTAAAAATCCAAACATTACAGTTGATATTTTTGTGCCACATCACAAAATAAACAAAGCAAAAGATGGCGACAAAGTAGTTGCCCGAATTGATGTTTGGCCCCAAGGAAACAAAAACCCAGAAGGCACAATTGTAGAAGTTATTGCAGGAATTAATGAGAGTGATGAAGAAATGAAGATGATTTTGGTGGAAAGTGGATTTCCATTGTCATTTTCTAAACAGGCCTTAAAAGAAGCTGAAGATATTGAAGAAATTATCTCGGAAAAAGAGATTGCAAAGCGCAGGGATTTTAGAGAAATTAAAACTTTTACAATTGACCCTGTTGATGCCAAAGATTTTGATGACGCACTAAGTTATCTTGAGTTAGAAAATGGAAACATTGAGGTGGGTATTCATATTGCTGACGTTAGTCATTATGTTCATCCAGACTCTGCATTAGACAATGAAGCTAAAGATAGAGCTACATCAGTTTATTTGGTGGATAGGGTTTTACCTATGTTGCCCGAAAAACTTTCAAACAAAGTATGTTCGTTAAGGCCAAAGGAAGATAAACTGTGTTTTGCAGCAGTATTTGAATTAACGCCAGAAGGCAACGTTGAGAGCGAATGGTTTGGAAGGACTATTATACATAGCAACCATAGGTTTACCTATGAAGCAGCGCAAAAAAGCATGGACTCGGGTAACGGAAAGTTTGCAAAAGAAGTAGGGAAGCTAAACGGTATAGCAAAAAAAATGCGAAATGAGCGGTTTAAGGCTGGTGCCATCAATTTTGAGTCTATTGAATATAGGTTTGAGCTAGATGAGAATGCTGTGCCTATAAAAATGTACGTAAAAGAGAGATTTGATGCCCATAAGCTAATTGAAGAATATATGTTGCTCGCAAATAAGAGGGTATCTATGTTTTTAAGCAAGGATGATAAAAATTGGTCGGGTTTGGCTGTTTATAGAAACCATGACTGGCCAGATATGGATAAGTTAGGAAACTTAGCAATGATGGCCCAAAAAATGGGATACAAGCTAAATTTACACGAGCCCAATAAAATAGCTTTTGCAATTAATAAGTTAATGCAAAGCAGCAAGGATAAGCCAGAATTGTTCGTGTTTGAGCAGTTAGCAATGCGAGCCATGTCAAAAGCATATTATGGCACCAACAATATTGGCCATTATGGTTTGTCATTCGAATTTTACTCGCACTTTACTTCACCTATACGTAGGTATCCTGATGTGATGTTGCACAGGTTGTTACAGCAAAAATTAGATAACCAAAAAACAAGTGATAATAGTAAAAGTGTAATTGAGCGAGATTGTAAGCATTCATCAAAAATGGAACGTCAAGCCATGGAAGCTGAGCGCGAAAGCGTTAAATACAAGCAAGTTGAGTTTATGAAGCAACACATTGGTAATTCCTTTAAAGGAACCGTTGTTGGCATAATTGGTAGCGGAATTTTTATTGAGTTAACAGAGCTAAAAATTGAAGGTAAAGTACCAGCAAATACAATAGGGCATGGTGATGTGCGCTATGATGAACGCAATTTACAAATGGTAGACCTATCTACAGGAACCACCTATGGTTTTGGTGATGATGTAGAAGTAACCGTTGTTAGCACTGATTTAGAAAGGCGTCAAATTGAATTGGCGCTAGTAGATTGAGCAGAACAAATTTAACTTAAAGGGCAAACTTTATAATGTTGTTAATAGTGTTATGCACCTTTAAAAAGGTAGTGTCGGTTTTACTTATAAATGAATAGGCTCCTTTTTCTAGGCTATCTTTTACCACACCAACTTCATCCTTGCTAGTAATTAAAACAACATGCGCAGTTGGCAATTTGTCTTTAATTTTTTTAGTTATTTCTACTCCGTTGGCGGCATTTTCGTTAATACCATCTAAGTAGTAATCTACAATTACAATTTCAGGATTTAAGTCTAATTTATCTAAAGCATTTTCGCCATAGGCAAATATGTGAACGTCAATAGGTTGTTTAACATTTTCTTCAATATGAAACTTTAATAACGTTAAATATTTAATGTCATCATCTATTAAGAATATTTTGGTTGCCATAGTTTAGTTTTTTATGCGCTAGAGTTGTTCTAAGTGTTTTTTTAGCTCAGCCAATGCAATATTACAAACTTTAGAGATATGGCTGACTTTTTTTGGCAGAATATCGAGATTTTCACCCCTTTCTGCTGAATTTTCGATAAACATCAAATCATCTTTTAAGTATTGTAAACCTAAAAAGTTTACGGATGATTTCATTTTATGAGCCACTGCTCTTAATCGATCCCAATTTTTTTCCTTCACAAATTCTTCCAATTGGTCTATTTCAATGGGAGTTTCTTCTAGTAAAAGGTTAATCATTTTTGCGGTTATCTCTGGGCTACCACCAGTAATGCTGTTTAAATAGCTAAGGTCTAACTTAACATTTAACATAGGTTCATCTATAGCTTTAGGTTGCGATTGTTCCTTAACCAATGCTTTTATTTGATAACCATTTTTGGTTAAATGATGAATCATTTTATTATGTAAATCTGCAGGTTGAAATGGTTTTGAAACATAATCATTCATACCAGCTATTAAACATTTTTCAGCATCAGCGGGTGTTGCGTGGGCTGTTAATGCAATAATAGGTATGTTTTTCATTGGACCATGAAAATCGTTTCTAATATGCTTTGTTGTTTCATAGCCGTCCATTTCGGGCATTTGAATATCCATTAACACAATGTCAAAAGGATTGATTAATAATTTTTCTAAAGCAATTTTTCCATTGTCGGCAATTTCAATTTGCGCATCTGGCCACCAGCTTAAAATAATGTCTTTAGCAACTTCTTGATTAATAATATGATCTTCAGCAATTAATATTCTCACTTTGCCTGCTTCAACAATATTTAGCTCATCTAAATCAGCTTTTTTATCTCTGGTGGCAGTTCCCTCTTTACCTTTTTTGTATCTAAGGGTAAAGCTAAAAGATGAACCTATGTGCAGCTTACTTTTAACGCCAATGCTGCCACTAAGTGCTTCAATCAATTTTTTTGTAATGGGTAAGCCTAGTCCTGTACCTTGAGTTTTTCTGCTACCAGCCTCCTGTATTTGGGTAAAGCTAGAAAATACACTATCAATTTTATCTTCACTTATACCTATGCCGGTATCAGTTACTTCAAAGGCTAATGTGCATTGCTGCCTGTCTCCATCTAGTACCCAAACTTTTAAATTAATTTCTCCGTAATGGGTAAACTTAATAGCATTGCCAATAAGGTTGTTTAAAATTTGAATGAGTTTACCCCAATCACCAATGAGCACTTCTGGTACTTTATCGCTTATATTGGTTTTTAACGATAGATTTTTTTCGCTTGCTTTTAACGATAGTGGAAAAACACTCTCTTCTATAACCTCACGCAATGCAAATGGCTCATTGTTAATCTCCATTTTACCGGCTTCTAACTTTGAGTAGTCAAGTATTTCATTAATAATTTCTAACAAATTTTCAGAAGAAGCTTTGATAGATTTTAAATACTTTTCTTGTTTAGGTTGCAACTCTGTTTTGAGGGTTAGGTTAAGTAGCCCTAAAATTGCATTCATTGGTGTTCGTATTTCATGGCTCATATTGGCTAAAAACTGATCTTTAAATTTCGATTGTTTTTCAGTTAACTCAATTTCGCGTAGTAATTTTTGTGCTTGCCTCCTAACCGTAATATCTCTTATAATACCTTGATAACCAACAATAATGTTCGATTCATCAATTCTTATAGTTGCAGATAATAAACTTTGAAATTCGGTGCCATCCTTTTTCCTTAAAGTAATTTCATAATCTTTTACCTCACCTTTCATTTCAATTTCTGAAAGTAGTTCGCTCCGCTGCTCGGGGCTTTTGTATAGGCTAGAAACACCGGTACCAACTAAGTCACTTAAATCGTAGCCAAACAACTTTAAAAACGAATCGTTGGCATCTAACAATTGCCCATTACGTGAGCTTATGTATATGGCATCATTTGAGTTTTTAAACAGCACACGATACTTTTCTTCACTAGTTTTAAGTGCTTCTTCTGTTTGTACGGTGGTTGTTATATCGCGCACCACCACTAAACCTCCTATGTGCTTACCTGTATTGTCAACCAAAGGCGAACCTGAGGCCTGTATGTAAGCACCTTCAACCATTGCATTTTGAATGTACATGGTAACATCATCAGTTTTTAAACCTTTAACTGCTCTGGCTAATGGTAACCGTTCTGGCGGAAATGGTGTAATGGTATCTGCTAAATAAATTCCATAATTACTTGTCCAATCTTCTAGGGTGGCTTTGCTAGTGGTTATGCCTGCAATTCGCTTTGCTGCAGGATTGAAAAGTAAGAAATCTCCAGATTTATTAGCTACTATGATCCCATCTTTTAGGGTATCAATAATAGACTGTAATATGTCGTAATTAGAAAATGAGCCTGACATGCTCTACAAGAAAAGAAATAATATTGAGAAACTGATTGTTTAAACCTAAAATTTAGCCAATTGCTTTTTTAACTCGGATAATTACTTCATCCAAACTCACAGGTTTTTTAATAAAATCTTCTGCACCTAATTCGAAAGCCGTCAGTATTACCTCTTTTTGGTCTAAAGCAGACACTATTATTATTGGAAGTTTCTTGTATTTTTCTTCTGCTTTAATTTTGCTCAATAACTCAATGCCTGATACAAAGGGCATCATTATATCGGTTATTAGCAAATCTATTTTACTGCTTTCTAATATGCCTTCAACTTTAGTCCCATCAGTAGTAGTTTCTACATCATAGCCTTCTTTGCTAAGCATGTTTTTCATTGCGTTTAAGATGATTTCATCATCATCTATCATTAATATTTTCTTACTCACAGTTTTATTTTAAGCTTCTTGTAATATTTCTCGTTCTTGTTGTAATTCGATTAGGGCCAGTTTAAAGGTATCTTGTATATTGGCAATATTCGTATCTAATGTATTCAAATTTTCTTTCATTCTTGATGATTCTAACACTTTGATTATATCATCTTCTATAGTTTTAACCCCTAAATAAGCCACAGTAGACTTCATTTTGTGGGTAATAGCTCTTACATCATCCCAATTTTGGGCAATAAATGAAGTGTTTAAATTTTCTAATTCATTTGGCAAATCATTCAAAATGGTTTCAATCATTTGAAGTTGAAGTTCTTTGTCACCCCCAGCTAAATTGCTCAAATAATCTAAATTTAATAATGGTTCTTCAACCTCATTAATAATTGTAGCTATATGTTCTTGTTCAGTTTTTTCAATTATGCTTTTGGCATTTTCATCTATTTGCAAAACACTAATAATTTTTTCTGAAAGCAAGTAAGGATTTAAAGGTTTTGTTAAAAAATCATTCATTCCAACTCTAAAACACTTGTCTCTTTCTTCTTTAAGCGCATGAGCGGTCATTGCAATTATGGGTGTTGTAGCTTTATTACCGGCTAGTTTAGTTCTAATAAATTCAGTTGCTTCATAGCCATCCATTTCCGGCATTTGTATATCCATAAGTATGAGATCGTAGTCGTTATTTTGGACTTTCTCAACTGCAATTTTACCATTATCTGCAATATCCAATTCAATCTCTTTCCACCATTTAAACAATAGATTTTTTGATACAATTTGATTTAGCTTATGATCTTCAACCATTAAAATTTTAATTGCTCCAATTTCTTTTACTGTATCGGGCATTCCAACTTTAACTTTTTCACCTGCTTCAATAACTTGTGAAGCTTTTTCGAAAGGAACGGTAAAACGGAACGAACTTCCTTGACCCAGTTCTGTATTAACTTCAATTTGGCCACCAAGCATGCCTATAATTTCTTTTACAATGGTTAAACCCAAACCTGTGCCACCAACTTTACGTTTAAAATCAGAACTTACTTGCGTAAAGCTTTCAAAAATTTCTTCTTTTTTAGATTCGCTTATTCCTATGCCCGTATCACTTACTTCAAAGGTTACAAATACTTCCTTTTCATTTTCTTTGGCCAAATCGGTTTTTAGGGTTACACTGCCATTATCGGTATATTTTATGGCATTGCTTACTAAATTTAACAGCACTTGATTGAGACGGGTAGAGTCGCCAATAACAAACCTAGGTATAGAGGTATCCAGTTGAGTATAGAATTTTAGACTTTTATCAATTGCCTTAAACTTATAAGTTTTAATAATTTCATCCACTATATTGTCTAAGTCAAATTTACCTTTATCAATTTCAAGTTTACCAGCTTCAATTTTAGAAAAGTCTAATATATCGGATACAATTTTTAGTAAGTTTTGGCCCGAAAGCATTAACCCATTTAAATATTCTTTTTGATGGTCGCCTAGTTTTGTATCGTTTAGCAGATGCCCCATGCCAATTATTACGTTTAAAGGCGTTCTAATCTCGTGGCTCATGTTGGCTAAAAAAAGCTCTTTTAGTTTTGCTGATCGCTCTGCAACCTCTTTTTGTTTTTTAAGTTCTTCATTCTTTTTTTGCTCGGTTACATCTCTAATAATGCCTTGGTAACCAAAAACTTTACCATTATCATCATGCCAAGTTTTGGCAGAAATCATACACTGTATTACATCACCATTTTTTGCAATCAGCTCAACTTCATAATCTTTAATATTGCCATTTAGGCCAATGTCAGTTTTAAATTTGGTTCGTTCTTCTGTAGATTTGTAAAGTTTCGCCATATCCATACTTAGCAACTCATCAGCACTATATCCTAGCAAATTTATCATTGCTTGGTTGTATTCAATTAACTCTCCTTTTTCAGTAGATACATATATTGGATCTTGCGAATTCTCTACAATTGTTCTAAACCTTTCTTCACTAGCAACTAGGGCTTCTTCAGCTTTTTTACTTTCTGTAATATCTTGGAGCGTTCCATATATGCGATAGTTGTTATTTCCAAAATATTCAATTTTGGCAGAATTTCTAACGTGTTTAATATTGTCTTGCTCGGCTATTGTATGGCTAAATGTAAAAGATTCTAATGTTTCTTCACCATTAAAAATTTTATAAATTTTATCGTGTTCGTTTTTTGGTAAATGTTTTAGGTAAGTTTCCAAATTAGGTTCTATTGATTGAGGTTCAATGGCTAATATTCGGTAAAACTCATCACTCCAATACTTTTCTTGATTAAGACTATTATACTCATAGCTTCCAATGCGCGCCATTTTTTGTGCTTCTAATAAGCGATCTTGACTAATTTGAATTTCTTTTGAGTAGGTACCAATTTGGCGCTGCATGCGCCCACGCTCAATGGCGTATCTAATAGATTTTGTGAGGGTGCCAGTGTCAATCTTTCCTTTATACAAAAAGTCCTGTGCACCTAATTGAACCGCTTGTATGCCTAACTCTTCATTTTCGTTACCAGTTAATACAATTATAGATTTTGTGGGGTATTCATTAATTATTTTGGTTAAAGTTTCAATACCATGACTGTCCGGCAAGGACAAATCTAAAAGCACAATGTCAAATTGTACCTTGCTTAGCAAAATAATTCCTTTGTTAAGTGTATCGGCATGGTTAACTGTAAAGTTGCCGCTAGTAGCTTCTTTTAGGTAAATCTCTACTAAACGTGCATCACCAATATTGTCTTCTATTAAAAGTACATCTATCTCATTAACAACATTCATGTTTTATACTGGGTTAATTGTTTTGCTTGGAAGTTTTACAATATTAAACCAATAGTTTTCTATGGTTCTTACCACTTCAAAAAACTGCTCTAAATCTACAGGTTTGTTAATGTAACAATTAGCATGCAGCTCATAACTTTTGGCAATGTCTTTCTCTGCATTGGATGTGGTTAATATTACTACAGGTATTTTTTTAAATTCATCAATAGATTTCATTTGCTCTAAAACTTCTCTACCATCCATTTTGGGTAGGTTTAAGTCTAACAATACTAAATCAGGTATTGGTGTATCCTTATATTTGCCCTGTTTTTTTAAAAACTCCATGGCTTCTACACCATCCGTAGCAATGCTTAGGTTGTTTTTAAACTTAGACTCTTTCATGGCTTCTTGTGTTAGCCTTATATCTCCTGGGTTGTCTTCAACCAGTAATATTTCGTATACATATTCTCCGTTACTCACTAATGTATTTTTATTTAACTTATATAAAGTTATTCAATAATTAAGGTGCTTATAGTAGCATGAAACGTACTTCCTCCACTTTTGTTACCATTTACCCAAACTTTTCCTCCATGTTTCTCAATAATCTTTTTACAAATAGACAATCCAATGCCAGTTCCGGTAAATTCTTCTTTTGTATGTAGCCGTTGAAAAATTTCAAAAATTCTATCATGCATTCCTTCTTCTATGCCAATTCCGTTGTCTTTAAAAGTTAACAAAATGGCATCTTTTTGCTCTTTTCCTTCTATTTGTATATAAGGTTCTTCTTTAGATTTAAATTTTATTCCATTTTCTATTAAATTTTGAAACAATTGGGTTAGTTGAACAAAGTCTCCAAAAACAATTGGCAGTGTTCTATTAATAATTACTGCTTTATTTTCGCTAATTGTATTACTTAAGTTTAGCTTTACCACATCTAACACTTCATTTAAATCTACTTGTGTAAATGGTTTTTCTCGTGTGCCTAAGCGAGAATAGTGCAATAAATCTGTAGTTAACTGCTGCATTCTATTGGCACCATCTAATGCAAAATTTAAATACTCTTTAGCTTCAGTTTGGTCTGTATCAACAAAATTCTCTAGCAGTTGCAAATAGCTGCTTATCATACGTAAAGGCTCTTTTAAATCGTGTGATGCTATGTAAGCAAATTGTTCTAATTCGCTATTGGATATAGAAAGTTTGTTAGTTTGTGATTTTAAATTTTTGTGTGCATGATAAAGCTCGGTAACATTATTTGCTACTACTAAAATTTGAGGTCTTGGCCCCTGAATTGGTATTTTGGTTATATTAAACCAACCAGGCTTTCCTGTGATTGGACTTTCATATTTGTGATTTAATTTTGTAAGCGTCTTATTGCGCTTTATTATTTCAGCATCCTCCTTAGCAATATTTTTCAGTGCTTCTTCATTAAAGAAAAATTCAGAAATAAGCATGCCTACCATATCTGAAGCATCAACACCCATGTATTCACCATAAGCTTTATTTGCAAGTAATATTCGCCCTTCAAGGTCTTTCACATAAACAAGTGCAGGATTATAATCAATAACTAACTTTAAATAATTGCTCTGCAACTTTTGATTGGTGTTAACTAAGTTTTGCTGCGGTAAGCAGAGCTCTTTATTTAAATCTTCAGCTGCTATTGTAGCAATATGCTTAATTCCTAAAGCAGTAGTTACTTTTTTAAAACTTACTTTGGTACTAATTACTTTACCATTGGCAGATTTAAGGTTCATTGGTTGTTTAGCTTTATAATGTAATTTTTTGATTGGTGAATTTAATTCTGCAACATCAGTTATATTCTGTTTAAGTAAATTCTCATCAGAATAACCAAGTAGTTGTTGTGCAGTAAAATTGCTTTGAATTATTGAACCACAGGCATTAAAGGCTATAATAAAATTATCAGACTGATTTATTATTTCACGTAATAAAACTAATTCATCATTAGGGGAAACATCTTCTTTGCAAGAGCTTGCAGATAAGTTGTTAATATCAACTATTTTCGACTTCAAATTTGTTTTCGGCATATAAACATTTTGAACTTAGTACTAAAGTTCATCTAAATCTTTAACAAATGCTAGAAATATATATAATTATTATATTAATATGAATAGACTACAATATGTAAGTGAGTTGTTTGAAAATTATATGTTGGCTTACAAAATTGAGGGAAAACCTATAGAAGTGTACGAACCACTGAACTATATTTTAGCGTTAGGGGGCAAAAAAATTAGACCTAAGTTGCTACTTTTTGCTAATGATATGTTTGGAGGAAATGTGAATGAAGCATTGCCTTTTGCTCAAGGATTAGAAGTGTTTCATAATTTTTCATTACTGCATGATGATATTATGGATGAAGCTGATAATCGCAGAAAAAAACCTACTGCTCATAAAGTTTATGGTATTAATAATACCCTGCTATCTGGCGATTTAATGCTTACCCAGGCTGTTTATTTAATGACAAAGGCTAAAAATGCCAATTTAACGGTGGTAAATGAGTTTTTAAAAACAGCAATTGAGGTTTGTGAAGGGCAACAATTTGATATGAATTTTGAAAATGCAGAAAATGTTAACCAAAGCGAATATTTAAATATGATTAGGTTAAAAACAGCTGTTTTATTTGCTAGCGGCCTTAAAATTGGTGGTATGCTAGCTAACGCAAGTGAAACTGATTGCGATAACATTTATGCTTTTGGCGAAAAATTAGGAATGGCTTTTCAGTTGCAAGATGACATGCTAGATACTTATGGCAATGAAGCTGATTTTGGAAAAAAAATAGGCGGAGATATTGCACAAAATAAAAGAACTTTATTATTCATAAACACCTACAACAATGCCAATGAGAACGATAGGGTAGAGTTGGCTGGTTTGTACACTGAAAATTTGAAAATAAATTTTAAAGAAAAATATGATAGGGTGGTGCACTTATTTAATAAGTACAATGCAAAGCAACAGGCTATAGAATTGCAAAACACTTATTACAACCAATCTTTAGAATCACTAAAAAACATTACTAGCGCATCTAAAAATCACATAGCCGAATTAGAGGTTCTTTCAGCTGATATGATGAATAGAACTGTTTAACATTACCTTACTATGGTAACATTACCGGCCTTATAGCCATTGCCATCATTTAAATCTAATATGTAGTAGTAGGTGCCGTCTGGCAGTCTATCTCCATTGTTCATTCCATCCCATTCATCCATATAACCATCATAGTTATAAACTTCTTGGCCCCATCTATTAAAGATCGAAATTTTGTTATTAGGGAATAAAAATCCAGCAGCCTTTATATTCCAAGTATCATTTACACCATCATTGTTTGGCGAAAATGCGTTGGGAATAATTATATTATCGCAATCTACTACCTCAATTAAAACAGAGTCAACAACAATACAGCCTGCGGTATCTACACCATTTAAATATAAAGTTTGCAAGCCAATTGCACCTGCGGTAAAGGTTGGATTTTGAATGCTTCCATCATTTAAGCTACTTGTTGGAGACCAATTGTAAGTGCTACCAATACCTGAGTTAAGTTGTAAAGTGCCGTTTTCGCAAACATATGCTCTGTTGTAGGCAATTTCCATATAACTTTTTTCACCTACGCTTACATAAGCTTCAAACGTATCAATATTGGTTCCTGTAGAATTGGTAACTTCTAAAATTACATCATAAAAACCTTGAGTGTTATAAGTAATGGTAGGATTAGGTTGTATGGATGTACTTGGCTCACCACCCGGAAATGTCCATAACCATTCTGTAGGAAAACCTAAAGATTTATCTCTAAAACTAATAGAAACCGGGGCGCAGTTTGATGAAACATCAGCATCAAAGCCCACCACTGGTGGAACATTAACCAAGGCACCGCAACCATCACCAATTATAATATTATCTAAATAAATGTTGTTTCCATTGTCATTTACGGAAGTGAATTTTACGCGCACATTGTTGTTACCATCATATGCACTTAAATCTATTGTAAAGCATTCATCCACACCACCAGCAGATCCATCAAAACACCAATCGCTAGTAACTTGTGGTACAAAATCGCCAGCGTTAAAAAAGCCAGTGGCCCAAACACCACCGCCAGTTTCGGCACCAATAAAAATATCGGTATAATTTGCTCCGCCATTATTCGAAACTGAAATAATTAATGAATCTCTTATTCCTTGCCCTCTTCTTCTATGTGCATATTCAAACTCAAGTTTTGTGTTTTGGGTATTCGTAAAATCTAGCACAGGAGTTACTAATTCATCTCGTTGCCCATTTCCTGGTGCATAATTAAAGTGATCAATTTTTGCAGCATTTGAGCCGGGAATGTTTCCTGCTGTTGTAGCAAGACTCCATGTTGCATTATCACCATCTAAATCATTAATAGTCCATCCTTTTGTAGTAAATGAGTTTGATTCAAAATCATCTTGAAAAACAATTCCGCCTCCGCTGCCAATAACGTTTATTATGGCAGTGGTTGTAATTGAGTCAGACCCAATAGAGTTGGTTGCTACTAGTTTAGCATTGTATGTGCCGGGTACGGCATAGGTAACCCAAGGGTTTTTTACAGTTGATGTGGCAGGCGTTCCTCCAGGAAAAGTCCATAACCATTGGTTTGGTAAACTTGAAGAAACGTCCATAAATTGAACAGAATCACCAGGACAAATATTATCGTTTGAAACATTAATTTGTGCAACTGGCGCAACCGTAACTGGTGTGCAAAGCGTGCTATTGGCTAAAGAACCTCTTCTTGGGCTATTCATCATAACCGCCATCATTCTAGCTTTTTGATCTTCAGTATATAAATTCGAACAAGCATCAACAGAGTAGTCCATGTAATTTTGAACCATATCATTGTAGTCTATCGGATTATCTACACAAGTATTTCTTGTAGTAACACAACCAGTTGAATTGTTATCTTGATTAGGAGTGTCATCACAAAAATCGTCAGCATTACAATCACCATCACCCCAAATATGTCGTAAACCAAAAAAGTGACCGGCCTCATGTGTTGTTGTTCGCCCTCTACCGTAATTAGCTCTTAAAGAACCAATTGTTCCAAAAGCATCAAAAGCGCAAGCAATACCATCAGTATTTGCTCCACCACCTCCACCTAAACCTGGCAAACCTGAAGCAACCGGAAATTGTGCATAACCCAACAGACCATTGTTGCTAAATCGCATGGTCCATATATTAAAATATTGATTTGGATCCCATTGTGTTTGAGGCTTTAGTGTATTTTCAATGTCATTGTTGGCCCAATCAATTTGGCCACCGTTATATCTATTAATCCCAGGCTCAGGCAACAAACTTCCACTTGGATCGTATAGTGCCATGCAAAATTCTATTTGACAATCGGCTGCAACAGGTAAAAATGCTGCTGGCGTATTAACCGTGTCAGCATTTAATCTTTGAAAATCTTCATTTAAAACATCAATTTGGGAAAGAATTTGAGCTTGAGATAAGTTTTCTCCAACACCAACCATATCACCATCATGTATAACATGCACAATAACTGGTATTGTAAAAATTGGAGCTTGTGATCCTCTTTGTTGCGGTTTTTGCTGTTTAATTTTGGCAATATGCAAGGCTATCCATTCCTCAAAATCAGCATCAGTACCTATTCTAGGAAACTTCTGCTGTAAATTTTTATTAATTTCAACAGTTGCGCATTGCTCGGTGTGTGTATGCTGTGCAGTTAGCGAAAGTGTAAGGGTAAGCAGAAAAATAAGAACAGTGCAAATTGCTTTCATAAATAGTTAAATATTTTATTATGCTAAAAAGTGCCTGCCCGGAAGGATTTGAACCCTCAACCACCAGAGCTGAAATCTGGTATTCTATCCAGTTGAACTACGGGCAGGTATTTAATAGCTTAAAATTAACATAGTTATATGAAATTTAATGTCTTGTAAAACATATTTTTGTGCATTATTATGGAAAATAAATATGTAAAAGACTCTAAAACTATTATGACAGAGTTGGTGCTACCTAATGATACCAACCCGCTAAATAATTTAAGAGGTGGTAAGTTATTGCATTGGATGGATATTGCTGCTGCTATTAGTTGCCAAAGGCATAGTGGACATGCAGTTGTTACAGTTTCGGTGGACAATGTTATTTTTAAAGCACCCATTAAAGTTGGCGACATAGTTACGATACATGCTTATGTTAGCAGAGCTTTTACTACCTCAATGGAGGCTAGAATTGAGGTTTGGGGGGAAAACATACCAAACAAAAGAAAGTATAAATGCAATGAAGCGTATTATACTTTTGTTGCTTTAGATGGTTATGGAAACAAAACGAGTGTTGACCCAATTATACCTGAAACTGAAAAAGAAAAGAAACTTTTTGAGAGTGCAATAAGAAGACGAGAGCTAAGAATGTTAATGGCTGGTAGAATAAAGCCAAATGACGCAACAAACCTTAAAGCGCTTTTTGAAAAACCTGATGATAACCAAGTTTAACAACTTTTAATTGAGGTGCTGTTAGCACCTATTTTTGAGGTTAAATTATTTTTTTAAGACCACTTTAGTCTCAATTTTTTCAGCTACCAATGGTTTTGTTAGAACTGATTTATCAACCTTAGACTCATCACCTAAGTAAACCCATTTTATAGCTGTGGTATATCTGTCAAAGGTTTCATTTAATTGAGTAACGGTAACATTTTCTACTTGAGAAGTAAATTTGTCATTTGCCTTCCAATCTCCAGCCAATTCTCCTCTGCCTAATAAATTGGTTTGAGAACCATTGGTTTCCAATCCCATTAAACTGCGAGTAACAAAACCCGCTTTTTTATCTGTTAACTCAGTTTCACTAAAGCCTTCAGTTTTTATCTTTTTTATTTCATCAATCATTACCTCAGCGCTTTTGTTAGGATAAATTGTTGAAACATAAATAGCCGTATAAGGATTGCCAATAATGCCGCTAGGGTAAAATGAACCTGGTGAATAGGTCAATGATCTTTTTGTTCTTAACTCATTAAAATATCTATCTCGTAAAATTGACATTGCTAATCTAATAGGCACTTCATCAGCTGTGCCAACTTTTGGTGCATTCATATAACCACGCATATAGTTGGTTGCAATTTTACGCTGCTCAGTGTAAACAGATGATTCGGTAATGTTTAATGGTGTTTCGTTAGTTATTGTAAAACTTCCTTTAGGGAGTTGGCCAAAGGTTTCACTTACCTTTTCCTTTAAATCTGATGCACTCATTTTACCTACAACTACCAAAAAGCATTGCGATTTTGTAAGTACCTCTTTATAATGTTTTTGGGTTTCTTCCAATGTTAAGTTTTCAATCGATTGGGGCGTACCATTTGGGTTGTTTGCATAATTCATGCCCTCAAAGGCATAATTCATAGCCATATTTCTCAAGTGATTGTCAGGGTCACTCTCATTACGCTGGGCTGTTGTAAGTAGCTTTTCTTTTTCCAACTCAAACTCATCTGCATTAAATGATGGATTTAAAATTGCATCAGCAAAAAGTTTCCACGATTCATCCCAACTTTGTGAAACACAGGTTAGGCTTATGTTAGATGCATCATAGTTACTATTATTATCTATACTACTGCCTAATTTCTCCAATTCGGTAGCAAATTGGGTTTTATCTAAACTTTCAGTAGCACCATTGGCAACGGTGTTCAATGCTAACTTTTCAATTCCTTGAGTTTCGGTAGTTAAATTAGCCGATCCACCTCTTATATAAAACCTTGCGCTTACAACATCTTTGGTAGATGGCTTAAAAATCACCTTAAAATCTTTAACCAACAACTCACTGGTTTCTTTGGTATCCTTTTCAGTTGAAGTTCCTGCCTGTTTTTGTTGAGGTGCAGTTTCACAAGATGCAATTAGCACCGCAAACAATACGGGGTAAATTAGTTTAAACATCTTCATTATCGTAAATTTTTAAATTCACCAATACCTAACTCGGCTTTCATTTGGGGCGATATTAACAATCCCGTAATTCTGGGTTTTCCTTTAATGTATGTATTGATGTATCGTTGAATATCTTCTCTTGTAACCTCATTTACTTTATCAATATAAGTAGTATAATACTCAATATCGGCAGAAGCCCACCAATAAGTTACGGTATGAACATATTCAGATGTTTTTTCTCTGCCGTAAGCATCATCAATTGCCAAGAGCTTTTTTGCGGTAGCCAATTGCTCGTCAGTAAAAAAGTCATCTTTAGTCATTTGGTTTATCTGATCTTCTATTTCATTGAGAGCTTCTTTAAGTTTTGCAGGGTTCGGTTCTACCATAATGCTTATTGGGCCAGTATATCTGCAAGTTTGGTAGCTTAAGCCAGCTCTATAGGTCAATCCGCTTTCAACCAAAATTTGTTGCCACTTGCTTGATTTTTGACTTAATATCAATGATAAAACATCAGCTGCATAGGTAGCTTCCACATCATTTCTAATATCTGGTCCATGAAAACCCATGTACAATAGGGGAGCACGCGCATTTTCATCTTCCACAATAAAATCGCTCGATTGTTTTAATTTTTCAAACTCAGGTATTGGCCATTCTTCAAATGGATCAAAGTCAGCAGCTTCCCAATCACCAAACAAGTCTCTTACCATTTTAATAGCATCTGTAGGATTCACATCTCCGGCAATGGCAATTAACGAGTTGTTCGGATAATAATATTTACCCTGTATGGTTTTCATCTTTTCTGTAGTAGCAGTATTAATAATGTCATAATCACCAATGGTATTCTTTCGGCTAAAGTTTTCTCCAAAAAGTTTTTCATTCATTTTTCTAAAAAGATGAAACCTTGGGTTTGACTCGTTTCTTTGAAATTCACCAGCAACCACAGGATTTTCATTTTTCATTTCTTCTTCTAAAAACAAAGGATAACGAATGGCAGAGTTCATAAACGATAGCCCTTCTTGTAGTTTTTTATTGCTTAAGGTGATAAAGTAGTTTACCCGCTCATTTGATGTTGTTCCATTAAAAACCACCCCTAGCTCGTTTACCTTATCCATAAACTCTTTTTGAGAAGGGTAATCTTTATTGGCTTTAAAAAACATGTGCTCATATAAATGAGAAAGTCCATCATACTCTGGCGACTCTGTAAATGCCCCATTTTTAACTACAATTTCAATGGTAACTAGGGGCACAGTATTGTCTTCAATAACCAATACCTCTAAACCATTGTCTAGTTTTTTATAAGTAAAATTTTCGGGAAGATTGTTTTGAGCATACGAAAATGTAAATGCGCAAATACTACATATTAGTGCTAAAAATCTCATAACTAATTTATTAAAGCTTAAAAATAGAGGAATTTGCTAGATAAGCAGAATTATTGGAAGCTTCTTAGAATATATTAACCAACAGTTCGGCTAAATTTTCTAGGGCATTCTTATCTATTTCATTAAATGTCTCTAATTCAGTGCTATCAATATCTAGCACTGCCACCACGTTGTTGTTTTTTATTACCGGCACTACAATTTCAGATTTTGAAAGACTACTGCATGCAATATGCCCTGGAAATTGCTCAACATCTGCCACTACTTGAGTTGTTGCTGTTTGCCAGGCAGTACCGCAAACGCCTTTACCCATTGCTATGCGAGTGCAGGCCAAGGGCCCTTGAAAAGGCCCTAAAACCAATTCATCATTATCAACTAAATAAAAACCTACCCACAAAAAGTCGAAAGCTTCCCTTATAACTGCACAAACATTAGCCAAGTTGGCAATTAGGTTGCTTTCATCCTCTATTAAGCTTTGTGTAGTTTTTAAAACAAGCTCGTACTTCTCTTTTTTTGATAAGCCACTAGATATGTTAATCGCTTCCATTACTTTGCTTACTTTTTGCAATAACATTGGCTTGCTCATTTATAGATGCATGATGAATTGCTTTGTACAAGTCGGTTACAAAATCTTCATTAAGATTGTGTGCTTCACCTAAAGTTATGCGAGTATTTAAAATATGATTCCACCTTTGAGGTTGGTA
>Ga0114956_1000218_pt1 | contig 37901 bp, 36 predicted proteins | sample MaitaG_FD_87304 | JGI IMG/M metagenome (GOLD analysis project Ga0114956, IMG submission 87304) | Marine algal microbial communities from Maine, USA - Maine_Asex2 metaG | ecosystem: Host-associated > Algae > Red algae > Unclassified | place: Maine, USA | collected 2015-01-05 | reverse complement strand
TTCTTAGAGACAACTTTTTTCTTAGTTGGCGATTTTTTAGTTGGTGATTTCTTCACTGTTTTCTTGGGATTTGTCGTAGCTTTTTTAGCTTTAGATTTCTTAGCAACCTTTTTTTTAGCTGGCATACCCAATTCACCATTCCTTCAGACTATATAGAACACATATTCAGCTTCTAGTCGCCGAATTATAAGACGAGATAAGATAAATTACAACATTTAGTCCAAAAATATTAGCCAGTTTAGGTTATTTTTTTCTTCCAAACCAACCGCTGCTTTTGTCGTCATCATCATCTAAGAAATTGGCAATCGGATCCCCGTCAGTAGGCTCTTCAGTAGTCACCCTTCTCAACTCTTCTAGATACGGATCTCCACTTGCTGGAGGAGGTGGCGGAACAACACGATCTAGTTCCTGAGATTCAAACTCTATATTTTCTTCGAACTCTGCTTCCACAATAGAATCAGATACCTCGAAGTTGTGAAGGGGCTCAGCCTCTAATAATTCAGTTTCTGTACCAGAAGCATCTTCTAAACTTAAACCATCTTCAAAAAGTTCTAAAGAATCAACATCTTCTAAATCGAGGAACTCATCAACCTCTGGTTCCGCATCGCTTACTACAGAAACCTCTTGCTCTAGCTCATTTATAGAATCTAATTCAATTCCAATAGGAGGATAGTCTTCTGCCTGAAATTCAGGAACTTCAGCAGCTACGATTGGATCTTCAACTCTCAATTTTTCAGGGTCATCTAATACTACAGTAATCTCTGAAAGAGCTTTTTTAACTTCTTCTTGTCTAGCCTTTAGATGATCTTCAAACCTGGTTACATCACCTTGAAGAAGATTATGGGTCTCTTGCAGCTCAGAAATTTGGTTAAGCAAACTCGTACGCTCAACTTCATGCGCTTCTGCTAATTCTTTCTCAATCTCTTTCTTACGTTCACCAACTTCTTTTGAAGCTGACTTTAACAGGCTTGTTCTTTCAGCTTCTGCTTCTGAAACAAGATCTGCATGAGTCTGTTCAGCAGCAGCCTGTAACTCTCCAGCTTTTTCATTTGCTTCAGCTAACAAAGAGTTCGTTTGAAGTTCAGCTTCAGATCTAAGACGTTCAGCTTCTTCTTGTGCCTCACGGATAGTGGTGTCAGCAGTTCTTTGAGCTGACACCAATGTGTTACGAAGTGTCTCATCAAAATCTTGTGAAACTGTAGGCATCTGTGGCGCTTCGAAATCACTAGGAGTTTGAGCCTCAATAAGTCTTGACTCTGCCGCTTGTGCCCTGGCTTCATACTCTTCAAGTTTATTTTGCAGTCTCTCAATCTCATCAGCAAGAGGAGGGAGCTTTGCTAAAGTTCTTTGAACTTGCTCTTTTGAATAGCCCCGTTGTTCTTTCTGAAATTTGATTTGGACGCTATGCCTTAGAAAACTGATTGTGTCACTATTGAGAACCATGTATATCAGGATACATCAAAGTCTGTCCAGGTGAAAGAAAAACCCGATAAGTGCAAGCTAAAAGTTACATTTTGAACTATTTGCCCTAAAAAAAGCCCTCAAAAAGACATATAGGAATGATTCATACGGATTAGTTTTATAGATCCTTATCAATCCGCATCCTGATGCGCTATCTTGTTTCTATATGGCAGATCGGTACTCTTATACATCAGAATTTGGAAAAGGTGGCGAACCTTGGTTCAAAATCGGCGAAATCGAAGTCACAACCACAATTGCCATTATTTCCATCAATATCTGTACATTATTCTGGTCAGCAATCGAAAAAACTAACTCGAGTGGTGAACGATTATTCGACCTGATCCCATTAGAAACCGAACTCGTCGCAAAAGGCCAAATCTGGAGAATACTAACTTGGCCTTTCGCAAGTGAAGCTAACGGAGCATTCTGGGCATTATTAAGTCTTGTGTTTTTCTTTCTCCTCGGCAACCAGCTAGAAAAAGAATTCGGCAAAAAAGCCTACCTAACATTTCTGGCAGGCATAACAATCACTCCAGCAATTATTATTTCTATCACCGCTTTATTTACCGAACAATCAGAACAAATTTCGGGCCTAAGTTTAATCAATATCGGTTTAATATTAACAATTGCATTCATGAACCCATTTGCAACTTTCTTCTTAAAAATTCCTGCATGGGCTATCGCCGGGGTACTAATCTTACTCGAGCTATTAACTTCTTTAGGCAATAGCCAAACACTCCGTTCAATATTTGTATTAGTTCTAATTGTTTCAGTACTCGCCATTCTGCAAACCTTTGGAAGAGCGCACGAATCACTCTCGTGGTTCCCAACTATTCCTATTGGACCTTTAAAACAAATCATAGACCCCGACTCAAAACCAAAATCTAAATCTAAAGCTAAATTACATAGTGTTCCAACAGCTTCAGAAGAAGCAGAAATGAACACACTTTTAGATAAAATTTCTGAAACTGGCATGAAAAGCCTAACCAAAACAGAAAAGAAAACTTTAAAGAACTTATCAAATAAAATGAAGAATCCCGACTAAGTTCAGACACGATTCAAACTAGGCGGACGGGTTTCCTACGTTCAATGATATTTTGCTACTAGGCCATCTATATCTTGTTTTGATACTTTCAAATCTTTAGAATGTATAAGAAATATCTTTAAGGTAATCTTTACCATTTTTGCATGTTGAGAATAACAGACGCCACTAGCAAAATCAATTAGCCTTCGACTCAATAAGTTATCAGAACCTGTCAGATCCATCAAAACAGAATTTTTATCTAAGAATTCGTCAGCAACTAACTTGGCATCAGAAAAATCATTAGGAGAAATAATTTTTGGATCTAAGTTCAAAATTAATTTATTCATGTTCTTAACTTTTCTTTGAACTTTCACAACATCCTTAGCATCATTTTTTATTGGATTTTTTAATAATACTTTCACCTGATCTTTTGCAACATCTTTTGGCAATATAGATCTGGTTGGTATAGTTTCTAATTTCTTTTTTAAATCATCAACTGTAGACAAAGTCGGACTTTTGTGAACCGCTGGAATAAATTTCTCAGAACCTAAAGATTGTGATGCATCACCCTCTTCGGCCCGATATTGAATTTCTAATAATTCTTCATCCTCGATACCTCCGATAAAAGCAAGTACTGATTTAAACATAGACACTTATTGACTCCCCCTCCCCGACCATAAACACAGCTTATAGCCTTTGACCAAATATTGCAGTTCCAATACGGAGGTGATTTCCCCCTAGTTGAACGGCTTCAACAAAATCATTGCTCATCCCCATAGACAAATTAGACAAGCCAGTTTTAGAGCCCAAGGTAGCTAACTTTTCAAAATATGGTCTTTGGTCTTTTTGAGTTGTTGAGCCCACTGTCATCAAACCTTCAACAATTAAACCGTTTTGCCTTGCACGTGATAGGAGTAAAGAAACGTCACTCGGATCACACCCAGATTTCTGAGGTTCGCCAGTAGTATTAACCTGGATAAAAATCTTTGAACCTGGAGCACGCTTAGAAATCTCAGTAATAATCGACTCCCTATCTACTGAGTGCCAAACCGAAACAAGATTAGCTACTTGTTTAACTTTGTTACGTTGGATCCCACCTATGAAATGCCAGTTGAACGAAGTAGAATTTTCTAAAATCTCATCTTTTTTAATAATTTCTTGAGCATAATTTTCACCAAAATCTTTTAACCCACATTGTCGAGCTGCATCTATCTGATTGGTGTCAACCGTCTTTGTAACAGCAATTATTTTTATCTTAGATTTTGAACCACCAGCATCGATGATCTGATCCCAAATATTATCTAGCCTGGTTTTTAAATCGGTTTGATAATCCGCTTGATTACTCAAGATTGCCTCTTTGAGATCCAGGCAACAGCCACTTGCCTCTCAGGGTCTTTACGTATCCGGTGGCTAAACCATTCGGTGCTAGAGGTACAAGCTGCCCTTTCAGGCGCAGGCCAACCAGCCTGCTCGCACGCATTAGAAACGCCGGCGAACATATCAAGACCTAATTTGTTATCCTTAGTTTTACCTATGACTTCAGAACCAAATTTTTTAGCCAGGCGTTTAATGTCAACATCCCCAAATTCATATGAATCAACCGAAATATGTGGCCCAAGGACAGTTGCAATTGGAACAGATCCTAAAGACAGCATTTGTCGTGCCCCTTCAGCAATAATCCCAGCTTCTAAACCCTTCCACCCCGAATGAAGAACTACTAAGGCATTAGAGCCCACTAATACAACAGGCGAGCAGTCAGCAGCAGTTACCGATATTGGACAGTTCAAAGCTTGGGTCAGTAAACCATCTGCATCTCCTGCAAAACCTGTTGGTTTAGAAACTGAGATAACTCTGGGTCCATGAATTTGGCGAACCCAAGTCCATGGCATAGGAGTAATCTTTGAACGGTTTCGGCTCAGCTGCTGCGGATCCGAATCCATCTGAAAGTCTCCGTCTGAAGAATCGGTAAAGACAATATCAAATACAAGATTATCAGTAACAATCTGTCTACGGTCCATCTAGATTCAACAATCGCTATTGGAGGAAAGATGGAATTTCAAAATCATCTTCAACATCTGATGCTTCTTCAAAAAAGTCAGCCATTTCTCTATTAGTTTCAGAAAGTGATCTGCGTGAAGTTCTACGTACTGCTCTTTGTTCACGTAAATCTATATTTGAAGCATCTGTACGGCCCTGAATAGGCTCTTCTGGTTTTAAATGGTCAAAGCCAGTTGCAATAACAGTAACTTGGATATCATCTTCAAGGTTCTCATCAACTACCGTACCAAATATGATGTTTGCATCAGGATGAGCTACATCGTGAATTATTTCAGCAGCTTCGTTCACTTCGAATAAACCAAGTTCGCTTGATCCAGCGATTGTAAGCAAAATCCCACGGGCTCCTTCAATAGAAGCTTCAAGTAACGGGCTGGCAATAGCCGCCCTCGCAGCAGTTAAAGCTCGACTTTCACCACTTGCTTTACCAATACCCATAAGAGCACTACCAGCATCGTGCATGATCATGCGCACATCAGCAAAGTCAGTGTTAATTAGCCCTGGGGTTGTGATTAGATCAGCTATACCAGACACACCTTGTAAAAGTATTTCATCTGCCATTCGGAAAGCAGCGACCATTGATGTGTTTTCATCAGCAATTGATAATAGACGATCGTTTGGTATAACAATCTGTGTGTCAACCTTCTCACGCAGTTTAGTAATACCTGCCTCAGCCTGACCTGCTCGTCTTCGGCCTTCAAAAGCAAATGGTCGCGTTACAACTGCAATTGTTAAAGCACCTTGACTTTTTGCTATCTCAGCAACAACTGGAGCAGCACCCGTTCCGGTACCTCCACCTTCACCAGCTGTGATGAAAACCATATCAGCGCCATCTAAAGCAGCCCTGATCTCCTCGGCGTGTTCTTCAGCAGCTTGCTCACCAACACTTGGATCGCTGCCTGCACCTAAGCCTCTTGTTAAATCTCTACCGACATGAATCTTGGTTTCGGCGTCACTCATTAATAAAGCTTGTGCATCAGTATTAACTGCGACAAACTCTACACCGCGTAAACCAGCATCTATCATTCGGTTAACAGCGTTACACCCGCCTCCGCCGACACCTACAACTTTTACGACAGCAACATAATTTTGGGAATTCATCAAATTTCCTCTACATCTACATCAAATCTTGATCAGCTAGTTCTAATCTAGTTAGCAATTTCTCAATTTGAAAGGCGGACCCGCTCCGAATAATCTACACCAACAATGACTTGCAAGCTAGCAAACGGGTAGTTTTAATACCTGAAAGTTTATGAATCTCTTATTTCTTCGCTAAATTCACACGATTCCACCCTTTTAACAGTTGGAAAAGTCGGGACCTGAACATCGATGCTGTCAAGACATGACAGATCTACTCTTTCCAAAATAGTTTCTAAATCTATACTTTTCTGAGCAATATCTTGACCCAAACCAAATTCAACGGTTCCAGTGTTAACCAATTCTGCGGTGAGCGACCCATCTTGAGTAACCATATAATTTTTAAGATTTACCTTATTATTTTGACTTAAACCAACCCAAAGTTCAATAAAACCTAATAAGTTTGGACCAACGATTTTACCTATTTCTCCTGAGGAATTTACCCCAGCAACATGAGGGTAGAGCTCAGAAAGAGTCTCAACAATTTCGAGCTGAATACCTTCAGAATCAACTAGCACAAAACCTTCCTCTGTTGACATTGAGACAAAAGGCTTGCGTTCTTCAATCGAAATCACTATGTCACCGGCAAAAAGCCTTCTATCAATTGTTACAGATTCGACTGTGCCCAAATCCATAATTTGTTCTGAAACTTTATCAGTATCCACATCCAACATCTGCTCACCAATCGCTAAATTAGCTGCATTTAGAATTAAACCATGATTTGTTCGTGTATTGCCTTGCACCAATACTCTCTCGACCTGCATCAAAGGACTATTGATAACTACACCAGATACAACAAGAATTGCAACCAAAGATACAAGTGCCATCAAGACTTTATATCCACTTTTTTTATTTTCATAAAAATAGCGTTTACGAGACTTCTGGAAGCGATTATTTAATGATGATGAATTAATTGCCACAAATCGTTATTCTAGGCCAAAAACACTATCTATAATATAACTGCAGTATATTTCTTGTTTTTCTGAGTTAAAATTACTATATATTAGGGTTGGGCGGTTAAAAAATGGGTAGGAAAAAAATAATATTTTGTATTGCCTTTTTATTAATTGTTATCTTCCAAACAAACTCGAGACGCAATAACTCAGAGGGCCTGACTTTAAGAACTCCAGATACTATTCCAATCTCTTCTGCAACCACATTAAACCAAGTTGCAACCCGTCCAATCAATAGTCCAACAACAATCAAAAAGCTAACTCCATCCAGTAAAAAAATAGCCGATACCAAAAAAATAGCCGATACCAAAATAATAGAAAAACTCTGCAACAAAAAAATAGTCACAGTTGATTTAAATCTAGACCAAACCCCAACAGCTGAAGCAGATGTCATTCTAGGCACTCCCGGTGACGATGATATTTCTGGATTAGCTGGTGACGACATAATATGTGGTGGCACAGGCAACGATCGGATCGTGGGAGGAGACGGCAACGATATTATCTTTGGAGAAAACGGTAACGATGTAATTATAGGTGGAGCAGATGATGATATTTTATCAGGTGGTTTAGGTGACGATAAAATTTATGGCCAAGGTGGCATAGACATTCTTCAAGGCCAAGATGGTGACGATATCCTGTACGGTGGTTCCGGTGATGACGCTATAAATGGTGGCAACGATATAGATACGCTCATTGGCGGTTCTGGAAATGACGAATTAGACGGAGAAAATGGCGACGACTTATTATACGGGCAAGATGGAAGTGATCTGCTAGTAGGAGGAGCCGACGACGACACCTTATCGGGATCGTTTGGTAACGATATCCTTAGAGGAGAATCGGGCGACGACAAACTTTATGGAGGCGATGATCAAGATAACCTTGATGGAGGAGATGGCAAAGATATTATTCACGGCCAAGAAGACAACGATCTGATTAATGGCGGGCCTGGTGATGATACTCTCAATGGAGGCAACGGTGACGATATAATATATGGCGGTCTTGGAGATGACGCAATAGCAGGCATCAACGGTGACGATGAGATGTACGGCCAAGAAGGCGATGATGTATTAAATGGTGGCACTGGATCCGATCTCTTTGATGGCGGAGGACAAGTTGACGATGTCTTCTTCAAATTTGACTCTGCAATAGATCGAACGGATTAACTAGTCAAAACCAATTAATTTGTTCTCTGGATGTAAATTAATACCTGTTTGCTCGAACACTTCTAATTGAATTTTTTGAATTAGTAAATATACATCATCTGGATTTCCATTTGCATCAGCCTGAATAAAATTGGCATGTTTATTCGAAACCTCAGCTGAACCAATACGAAAACCTTTTAAACCACAATCATCAATCAATTTTGCAGCGTGATTACCTTCTGGATTAGCAAATACACTTCCAGCATTCTGACCACCAGGCTGATGTTCTCGACGCCACTTTACAATACTGCTAATCTCAGCTTCAGATTTTTCTTTATCTCCAGCAGCTAATTTAAAAGTAGCAGAAGTGACAATCTGATTAGAAATCAAATTTGAACTTCGGTAAGATAACTCGAGATCTTTTGGAGTCATGACCGAAAACTCACTACTATCAAAATCAAAAATATCTGCACTTACTAAAGACTGAGCCATGTCTGAGCCGTGTCCACCAGCATTCATCCGGACTGCTCCCCCGATAGAACCAGGCACTCCTACAGCCCATTCAAAACCCGTTAAAGAAGCAGCTGCAGACTTACGGGCAACAATCGGCAAAAAAGTAATGCCTCCAGCAATAACTACATCACCGTCAATATCAACAAAATCAAAACCAGAATCTAGTTTGACAACTATTCCACGGAAACCAGAATTTGATAATAATAGATTGGATCCTTTACCAAGAACTAAAACTGGCAAGTTAAATTGTTTTATCGCTTTTGAAATCTCTATTAACTCATCAACATCATTAGCCTCGGCGAACAGATCAGCATTGCCTCCTACCTTGTAAGTGCAAAAAGCTGCTAATGAATAGTCCGTTTCAACTGGAACTCCGGCATCATCTAAGAACTCATAAGCTGAGGTAATATCTAAATTAATCAAGATAGAACCTCTAATATTTTATCTGGGATTTCAGTTAGGTCACCAGCACCTAGAGTCATACACAAATCTCCATTGCGTAATTCAGATTCAAGATATGAAGCAACATCATCAAGCTTTTCGATGTATATAACATTTGAGCTAGGGTCTTCTTTTGAAACAACATCAGCCACTAACTGACCAGTGATGCCTTCTCTTGGTTTTTCGCCACTTGAATAAATTCCGGTAACAATTAATAAATCAGCTTCTTTAAAAGAAGACCCAAAGCTTGACCACAGTTGTTCAGTTCTGCTGTAACGATGTGGTTGAAAAACAGCCACCAAACGCTCAGGGTTTGTACTTCTCCCAGCAGCTAGTGCAGCTTCAACTTCAGTTGGCAAATGAGCATAATCGTCAACTAGTAAAATCCCGTTGACTTCTCCCCTACGCTCATAACGACGACCAACTCCAGCAAAGCTTTTAAATGCTGTTAGGACCTTATCAATGTCTGCGCCAAGCTCTGCCGCCATAGCTAACGCCGCAACAGAGTTTAAAGCGTTGTGTAAACCAGGTTGTGGAATAAACGCTTTATAAACATTTTCAGTATTCGTAATAGAAAAACTGATCCCTGAAGAATCTGAAGAAACCTCTGACAAAACCCAATCTGCTGATTCATTTACACCGTATGTTATGCACTTTGAGCCAGCCTCATTTAAAACTTTTATAAGCTCAAGGCATCCAGGATCATCCAGGCACAATATTTTAGGGCCATCACATTGTTGCACAAATTGAACAAACGCTTTTTTGAGGTTTTCAAAACCACCGTAGTGTTCAAGATGATCGGGTTCTACGTTAGTAACAATTGATCCAAATAGACCTAGCTCAACAAAAGTTCCGTCGCTTTCGTCTGCTTCAACAACCAAATACTCACCTTGACCTAAATCAGCAGTTGATGCAACATCAAAGATATTGCCGCCAACTATATGGGCCGGGTCAAATCCTGCAGCTTTTAAAGCCATAGTTAACATAGCTGAGGTAGTGGTTTTACCATGTGTCCCAGCAACAGCTAGAGACTTCCAAGCTTTAGTTAACTGAGCAAGAGTTTCAGCCCTACGCAATACTGGCAGATCTTGTGAATGAGCATAAACAAGCTCTGGGTTCTCAATTGGAATAGCCGTAGAATGAGTAACAACCTGAGCTTGACCGACATTTGTTGCTTTGTGACCAACAAATACTTCTATGCCGTTTGCCCTTAGATCATCTAATTTTGAACTTTCATTAAGATCTGAGCCACTCACGGTATGGCCTTTGCCTTTTAGAACTAAGGCAATAGCACTCATCCCAGCTCCGCCAATACCAACAACATGAACGTTCATGGGCTTCGAAAAGTCAACTAGAATATTTTTTGATTCAGACATCAATATCTCCTACTTCAATCAATAGTTTAGCAACATCGTATGCAGCAGCAGGTCTAGCTACTGATAATGCAGCTTCAGACATTTTTTTTCTTTTCTGATCATCCAATAGGAAACTGTCTAAGGCTTTTTCTAGAGACTGCGAATTTAAATCAGAGTCTGGAACTAGAACTGCCCCACCAGCCTCAACTAGTTCTTCAGTATTGGCTGTTTGATGATCACGAGGAGCACCTGGCAAAGGAATAAGCACAGAAGGCAACCCTGCTATTGCTAACTCACCAATTGTCGAAGCTCCTGATCTACAAACTGCTACATCACAAGCTTGTAATAACTCAGGCATATTATCTTCGTATGGTTTGACCAAATAATTATTAATAGATTGATCAGTGCCTTTATAATTTTCCCAATTACGTTTTCCAACAATATGATAAATATAAACATCGTCTCTATCAGCCCATGATTTTGCTAAATCAGCGATAGCGTTGTTAACGCTATCTGCCCCTAATGAACCCGACCAGACTGCAACTACAATTTGATTATCACCGAATCCGAACTTTTTTCTAGCTGCAACTCTCAACTTTTTATTTGGTGTTCCAATAGAGCCTCTAACAGGATTACCAGTCAACTTGCCTTTTGGTAAGTCGGTATTTGGAAATGGTAAAGCACAAACTTTTGCAAAGCGACCGAAGAGTTGATTAACGGCACTACTTCTGGCATTCTGCTCACTCACAACTATTGGTCGGAACAACAACACAGAAGCCAAAGATGCTGGGAAAGAAGCATAACCTCCTAAGCACATAACAACTTTTGGTCTGAGTTTTGCTATCAGCCAGAACCCGTGAAAGGCCCCAAATAATAAAGAAATAGCTGCAGTAAGACTCTGAATACTTATTTTTCTTTTTATGCCACGACCGGAAAGCAACGAAATCTTAAAACCAGCTTCAGGGACTAGACGGCCTTCGTTACCACGCTTTGCACCAATAAAATGTATCTCGTCAGGGTCCAAACCAATCTCGACTAAGGCCTGTCCAACCGCAATCCCAGGATTAGTATGTCCAGCAGTTCCGCCACCTGTTATAACAACTTTTGTTTTCATAGCTAAATCAACCTCAGTGATTATTTTTGAAAGCTAAGTCTTTGCTCGACTCGCTACGTTAGTTAATAAACCTGCCGCAGCTAACATCATAACCAAACTTGACCCTCCGGCCGAAATAAATGGCAAAGGCACTCCAGTTGTAGGGACTACACCAAGAACAACGCCGATATTTAAAAATGCTTGCGAAACAATTAAACTTGTAATCCCTGTTGCAAGCAACATACCAAAACGATCGGGGGCATTTATAGCCGCTCTTAAACCAAACCATGAAATTAATGCATAGAAGCAGATAACGGCAGTAGAACCGATCAAACCAGTTTCTTCAGCCAAATTTGCAAAAATAAAATCAGATTCAACCTCAGGCAGAAACCCGTACTTTGCTCGGCCTGCACCGAGACCAACACCAGTAATTCCACCATTGGCGGTAGCAACTTGACTTTGAATAGTTTGATAAGCAATGCCTTGCTGATTTGCCATAGGGTCTAGAAACGCTTCGACACGCTCGCGTGCATACGATGAATTTAGAACTGCTAGGACAAATCCGACAGACCCACCAGCGACCCAAGGAAATAAGAAACGAACCTTTGTGCCTCCAATAAACATCATGACCATCAAGGTGAATGCTAGAACAACTATTGTTCCAAGTTTTGGTTGTAGAGCTAATAAAACAGCAAACACCAAGAAAGTTAACATAACTGGCCTGACTGTAAGATCGGGCCTGTTCATCCTACGCTCTCTCAAAGTTAGAAGATGAGCAGTAAAGATTATTAAAGCAATCTTAGCTATCTCAGCAGGTTGAATAATTACAGGGCCAATAGACAACCAGCGGCTCGATCCATTCACATTTACACCCATACCCGGGATAAGAACAAGCACAAGCAAAATAGCTGAAACTGCAACCAATACAGGAACAAATTTTCTTAAGATTCGGTAATCAATTTGACTAAGAAATACAAAAATTATGCTGCCTAAACCAGCCCACACTAGTTGACGTCTGAATAGCTGTAGCGAATCTCCAAACTGGTATTGTCCGCTTACTGATGAAGCTGAAAGTAAAATGATCAGGCCAAATAAAGTTATTCCTCCAAAAAGGACCATAAGATAAAGCGCTTGGATTTTACCTACCTCAGTTGATTTTAGACTAGCTTTACGTCGAGATTTTGGTCTACTAGTCTTCGAATTCCTAGATTTTTTACTATTGCCAGAATTAGTAGGAGCTCTGAAATATGAAGAGGTTCCTGAACGAGAAGACCTTGTGGATCTTTTTCTAGTTGAAACACTTCTACTTGAAGCCTTTCTGCTGGAAGCCTTTCTGCTGGAAGCCCTGGTCTTGCCAGCTGATGAGGTACGAGCCACTGGAGACTTCTTTACAACTCTTTTAGTACCACTGGCTTTTCGATTGGATGTTCCAGCCCTAGATGAGCTTTTGGTTCGTTTAGCAGAGGTGCGTTTACTTGAACTTCTTTTCGAAGACTTTACTTGACCCCTCATGATACAACTGCTCTATAATCAGCATAAAATATTCCGAGTGCCACCAATGTTAGAGCCCCAGCAATAATCCAAAAGCGGATTATCACTTTCGTCTCGGCCAGGCCCCCTAGCTCGAAGTGATGGTGTATGGGTGCCATTCTAAATAATCGCTTGCCTTTGCTGAGTTTGAAGAATGCAACTTGAGATATTACAGACAAAGTTTCGAGAACATAGATTCCACCAATAATTGGTAGGAGTAGATGAGTGTTAGTTGTTAATGCAAAGCAAGCCAAGGCGGTACCTATAGCGAGTGAACCGGTATCGCCCATAAAGATATCAGCGGGCGCAGCATTAAACCAAAGAAATCCGGTACAAGCTGCAAGCATTGAAACAGCAACGACAGACAGATCGAGGGCGTGTTCAACTTGATAAATTGCTAGAGGAGCATCGTCCATTTGCCTAAATATCCAGAAGCAGATTAGCCCATAGGCGCCAAAAGAAAAAATCCCTGAGCCAGCTGCTAAACCATCTAGACCGTCTGTTAAGTTCACTGCGTTAGAAGTTGCGTATATTAATACAATGGCCCAAATAACCCAACCAACAGAGCCTAGATCTATTCCGAAAACGCCAGTACGTGCAAACGAAAGTTCAGTCGATACTGAAGTCAATTTTAAAGTTAAAAATGCAAACCCGAATGCCACTCCTAACATTCCTGCTGTTTTCATTTTAGCGTTAAGCCCGAGATTCCTTTCGCGAGAAATCTTAATCCAGTCATCTAAGAAACCAACAAAGCCTGCGCAACAAGTTGCACCAATAACTAATAAACCAGAACGAGTGAACGGAGAGAACACTCCATCTGCCCTTCCAATAAAAGATCCGATAACTCCGCTAAGCAGATACCCAACTAGACTGCCTAAAACAATGGCAACACCACCCATAGTAGGTGTTCCAGCTTTTGTCATATGCCCTTGTGGTCCGTCTTCTCGAATTGGTTGACCAATTCGAGAGATCCGCAAAATATCAATCAATAATTGAGATAAGAAAGCAGTCGCTCCAAATGATATACAAACTGCAATTAATATTCTTACCACTAGTCGGCCCCCAAGATTTCTTTAGCTACAGTAACATCATTAAAGGGGTAAACTGTTGAACCAACTATTTGGCCTTCTTCATGGCCTTTACCGGCTATAACAACTACGTCGCCAGCTTTCGCATTACTTATTGCAGATGATATTGCAGCACGACGATCTGGAATCTGAAGTATAGAACCCGGATCGGTTACGCCTTGCATTACATCAGCAGCAATCAAAGAAGCGTCTTCAGATCTTGGGTTATCTGTAGTTAGAATTGCGATGTCAGAAAATTCTTCTGCCACATTACCCATTTCCGGCCGTTTCTTAGAGTCACGATCACCGCCACACCCAAAAACAACAACAACACGGTTTGAAGATGAGCTTTCACGTGCCGCTTTCAAAACAGCAACTAAAGCATCCGGAGTGTGAGCATAATCAACAGCAACAGTAAACGGGTGGTTATCTGAAATAATTTCAAATCTGCCGCTGACTGGCTTTGTCTTTGACAAAGCTTTAACAATGTTTTCCTCAGAGATACCCAATAATAAAGCAGATGTTGCAGCACCAACTGCATTAGACACGTTGTAAGAACCTGCTAAAGACAACTCAACAATTCTACCACGCCAATTGAAAGTACTTTTTGGGCCTTCCATAACCAGGTTCTTAGCATCAGAAATAGCGTAAGTTTCAGTTTTTTCAACCAAGTTTGTTAGCTTGCTAGAATAAGGATCATCAGAATTAACAACAGCGACAGACGAAAACTCTGGAGAAAAAAGTTTTGCCTTGGCTTCAAAATATTTATTCATGCTGCCATGAAAATCTAGATGATCATGGCTAAGATTTGTAAACATTACTAACTTAAATCTAGTTCCCGAAACCCGACCTAATTCAAGAGCATGTGAAGAAACTTCCATAGCAACTGCCTGGATACCCCGATCAACACATGACCTAAGATTTTTTTGTAAATGAGGAGCTTCGGGAGTTGTCCGGCTGCCTTTTAAAGTTCCAAAAATTTCAGATTTTGTCCCCTGAGTTGTCCAAATATCATGCATCATTTGAACAACAGAACTTTTTCCATTTGTCCCTGTTACTCCAAAAATTGTTAGCTCGTTTGACGGGTGACCATAAACAATTGCAGAAACCAGACCAAGTGAAGTACGAACATTAGGCACAATAATTTGAGGTATATCAAGCTCTAATTCGCGTTCAACCAATAACGCTACTGCACCACTCTTTACTGCGTTAGCAGCGAAGTCATGGCCATCAGCATTGCTACCATTAACGCAGCAGAAGAGATACCCGCTTTCGACTTCTCGGGAATCATGAGTAATTTCTAAAATTTGCACATCAGATGAATTTATTAGAGTTGAACTAGGGATTACTGACAAGATTTCTGAAATAATTTTAGACATCAGCCCACCTCACTCGCAGAGACATCAACAATCTCGGTAGGCGTAATTATATCTGACTGAGCCGCTATAGCCTGAGCTGCCGGTTTAGAACGTACGAGTGCTCCACTTTGTTGCTGACTCTCAGCGGCACTCGGCACTGTGCCTAATAGATGTAATCCAGCTGAACCTAGCTCTGAGAATATCGGTGCAGAAACTTTTGAAGCAACATTGTCTTTTTGTGGCTCATCAACCATAACTGTTATGGACAATACTGGATTATCAGCAGGCACAAACCCAGAAAAAGTTGTTACATATCTACGGTTGTTATCGCTACCATAGGTGTGCTTACCGCTACCATCATCAAATACTTTCCATGCGGTCCCAGTTTTCCCAGCCACGGTAAATCCTGGGATCTGTGCATTTTGTCCTGTTCCTGTCTCTGTCACAGCAACTAACGTTTTTTTTACTTCAGCAGCTGTTTCAGACGAGATGACCACATTGTTAATCTCATTTTCCTTTATTAGATCTTTGCCTTCTGGCGAGCGTAAAGTTTTAACTATTGATGCCTTCTTTTTTACCCCTGCGTTAGCTATCACATTAAATGCGGAATTTATTTGCACGGCATTTACTGTTACTCCCTGACCTATTGGTATTGAACCAGCATCTGAACCCCACCAGTCCCCTGGCAAGCTCAACGATCCTCTAGTTTCTCCATTGAAGCCAAGTTCAGAACGCTGTGAAAGGCCAAATTCTTTCAAGTAGAAGTGCGTGTCTTTTGGACCTAGCCTTTGAGATAATAAGATAATGCCAACATTCATAGAATCGGCCATTATTTGTGTCAGTGGATAAGGGGCAGGCTCATGGAATGGATCATCATGAAAAGTTTTTCCACCAATCTTAACATTTGAAGGAACATCGATATTGCTGTTTGCTTTCAAACCAAATTTTTCGATTGCACCAGCAGCGACTATCGGTTTGATAACAGAGCCAGGCTCAAAACTATCAACAAGGGCTTTATTGTAATTTGCAACTCGACAATCGCCATCTTTAGCTTCTTGCACCGAGGCCATAGCTAGAATATCGCCACTCCTAGGATCAGATATAACTGCAGTGGCACCTTTTGCTCTTTGACTAGAACAGTGCTCGATCAGGGTTTGTTCTGCTAGGTATTGGAGTCTGTGGTCAAGACTTAGCACTACGTCAAAACCTTCACGAGCTGGGGTCAGAGTTGAATTACCAACACCTATACTTCCTCCGAAATTGTTTCTCTCAAATTCTTGTTTGCCAGCAGAACCTGACATGATGTCGTTAAACAAAGCTTCAATTCCGTATACACCTTTTTCGTCTGGGTCTACTCTGCCGACTACCGAGATGCCGAGTTCTTCTGCAGGGTATGATCGAGCTTCTTCGGTTCGAATAAATACACCAGCAAGAAGTTTTTTATTATGATCAAGCTCTTTTAATTCTTTAATCTCAGATACAACTGAATCTTCCACAGATCTTTTAATTAACGAGTATCTATCTTCTGGGCCGCTACCACTAAGCAATAGAGATAATTCAGGCTCATCAATTTCTAATACCGAAGCTAACAACTTTGATGTTTGAGCTACATCAACAACTAATTTTGGGTCAGAAATAACCTGAAAACTAGATTTAGAAGACGCTAAAACAAATCCAGAGGTGTCAATTATAGAACCGCGTCTACCTTGTATTTCTCGAGTCCCATTACGTTGATTGTCACCAATAGTTTTAAATTCATCTGATCTAACTGCTTGTAAATCGACCAAAACAGCGATAAAGCCAGAACCCATTACTAAAAATACAGCTAATAAACCAATCAACCTATTTCTAGGATTTCCTGGTTTTGAAGTATGTTTAAATTTTGTTTTTCGTCTATCGCTTAAGGGCTGAGTTCTTCTAGCCATTACCAGAACTCTCTGCCACTGCGTTCAGTTGCAGCGGCGTAGCCGACCGAATCATTCCCAAATCATTAGCTCTCTCCACAATTCTTTTTGGAGCAGAAGCTTCATTTACAGAACTTTGTAATTGTGTTTTAGTTTTTTCAAGATCTGAAATTCTAGAAGTTATTAAATCTAAATCCTGTTGGTATGAAACCAATTCAGCCTGAGCAAAGGCAACTCCAAATAATGTTATTAGCAGCAATACAAAAAATACAAACATAACTGACCGACTGCGAAAGTCTTTCCTATTCTTTTTGTCAGTGAGTTTAAGTGTCGCTCTAAGGTTTGGGGGCTGAACAACTTTACGCCTCGGAGCTGTCCTTGTCCTAGAACGTGTTCTTTCATGTACTGCAACCATTACGCCGCCCTTTTTATTATTGTTCTTAATCGAGCGCTTGAGGCTCTTCTATTCTTAGAAATTTCTGAACTACTTGGTGTTAATGCAATTGGTCTTGGAAGTTCAAACTTTGGAATGTCAACGAGTTCTGGCAGTCCTGGCGGGTCGGTTGATCTGGAGCAAGTTGAAAAAATTGATTTAACTATTTTATCTTCACCACTGTGGTATGTAAGTACAAGGCCTTTACCTCCAACTTCTAAATAATCTAAAGCAGCTTCTATGGCAGGGGCAAGAATTGAAAGTTCGTCGTTAACAGCAATCCGTATTGCTTGAAATGTGCGCTTCGCAGGGTGACCGCCAGTGCGTCGAGCAGCTGCTGGGATTGCTCCGACAACTATTTCTGATAGAGCAACTGTGCCTTCAATTGGACGAGAAGCAACAATAGCCTTTGCTATTCGGGAAGCGAAGCGTTCGTTTGAATTTATTTGGATAATTCTGCGTAGCTCTTCAAAACTGTAATCATTGATAATAGTGCCTGCAGATAGCTCATCGGCCTGACACATGCGCATATCTAAGGGGCCATCCTGATTATAGCTAAAGCCTCTTTCAGCAAAATCAAGTTGAGGTGAACTTACACCTAAATCAAATAGAAAACCAGACAATTCTTTACCATCAAGAATTTCTGTAAGTTGATCGAATCTAGCATTGACTAACTCTGCCCTATCTGCAAATTCTAGTAAATTTGATCGAGCTGCTTCCAGAGCTACTGGGTCTCGATCCACTCCGATTATTCTTAAATTACTATTCGCTTCTAAAATAGCTTTACTATGGCCGGCTCCTCCAAGAGTGGCATCCAAAAAATAGCCTTCAGAGATTTCTTTAGTTTGCTCAACAATTTCTGTGAGCATTACTGGCACATGTGTAAATTCTTTATTGCTGAAGTTTTCAGAAGACATTTTTAGATTTAGTTAAGAAAGAACGCCGATTATCCCCCGAGATATGTAGACACCACATTTATAATGTCTGGAAGAAAAAAGCGGGCGGAGATTGCAAATAGCTTCCCTACATCCCGGAAGATAATCCGTGTTCTTTATTTACTCTTTACTCCTTTCAAAATTATTGAAGATCATAGACCCAGCCTCGCTACAGCTTCAGCGAGTTCTTCAGCAGCTGAGTCACTTTCTTGGTCAGATTCATAAGCTTCAGCTGGCCATATTTCGACACGATCGAATAAGCCACTAACTACTACTTGTGAACCAAAATTTAACTGTTCTAATAATTCTTTAGGTAAATTAATTCGGCCTGCAGAATCTAGTTTGATTTCTTTGACACTGTTCATTAATTTTCTGAACACTCTCATCGAAATTCGACCTGCTTCAGATTCTGTTTTCCATTTTTCGGCAACGATCTGAAACTTGTCTGCACTCCATAATCCAATACAGCCATCAAGGAGTGTTACGTAGCCACGGTCAGCAACAAAAGCTCGAAAAGGGGACGGCAAAACCACCCTGCCCTTTTCATCTAATGCATGATCGTATTGCCCAACAAACACTTGAACCCTCTTTGTCTCAACGAGTGAAACAACACTGATTAAAGTTTTCCCCCAGGTAAACACCCGGGGGTAAACATGAAGCCAGCGCACAGCACCAAACAACAAACGGATAATCCTTGTTGTTTGCTGTGGGGAAGTTCCCCACTAGATGACACATTATGACACTTCGACCCACTTTGCAACCCTTTTTGATTATTTTGTGCACAATAAGCGTTTCCACAACCACAAAGAGCGAATATATTCTATTTTGACTAGTGAAATAAAGGTACTTTTACTTAATTAGATGTAAATGAATCTAAGTTTGCATCTCGTGGGGCTGTGTGGGAGATAATATATTTTTACAAAAATTATGCTAAACCAAATAGACTTCGCTAAATAAGCACTAGCTTAGGAATCGATATGCATGAGTGGATAATAGTTAAGAGCTCTGACACTGCCCAAGAGCTGCACAACGCAGACTTTAAAGATTCAATAAAGCCAACCATTATCGTTAATCAATTAAGCCAAGATGCATTAGTTCTTGGGAGTTCACAGTCAATCCAGCTAGACACTGCAAGAGCTAGCGAGAACAACATTGAGATATGTAAAAGAAAGTCCGGTGGCGGGCTTGTATATATGAATCATAAACAAGATCTATGGGTTGATATTTATCTGCCAAATAACTCACCACTATTTGTAAAAGACATTGGTAAATCATTTTTATGGGTAGGACAGCTTTGGAAAGACGCCCTGAGTAGCTATTGGACAAAAGATCAACTAGTAATGGCTGAAACTAAACATCCCGAGAATTCTTTGTCTAAATTAATCTGCTTTGAAGGAGTTGGCCACGGTGAAATACTATTAAACGGACCTAATGGAAAACTAAAAAAAATTGTTGGGCTATCTCAGAAGCGAAAACGACATGGGTGCAAAATTCAATGCCTTTTTACAACCACTGATCAAAAAGAAATTATTGACCCATATCTTCAAAAAAGCAACAAACAAAAAACCCATCTAGATCTTTTAACTAGCCCCTATTTAGTAAATCCAGAATCAATCTTGGAAAATCTCATTATTGATCTGCAGGAAAACTACGTCAATTAGTTAGTTAAGAAACGCTATAATCGTAACCGGCGGCGTTAACCGTATTAGATCAATATTTTAATTGTGGGTATAAAATGAATTCAAAAGAACTTAAATCAAAGCCAAACTTTTTATTAAAATCTTGTTTGGCAGTAATATTGCTTTCAGCCATAATGCTATGTGCTTTTTATGCATACACTTCCTTTGCAGAAGAGGCTGGTCAACAGAACAAAGGTCTCGAGACCGATCGACAAGACAGAGTTGTCGACAACCCCTACTTTGATTTAGAAAAAAGAATAGTTAACCAACATGATTCTGATCTATTCACTGTGAAGTCAAAGCAACCTTCTTACTGGAGGATGGTTGGGCTGGATACATATATAAATCAAAATGGTAATGGCCAAGATATTTCTGTTTGGCAGATAAATATCGGTCCCGAGGACAAAATGCCAACGAAACTGATTCAACCTAAAAACTCTTTGGGAACCCCAGTTGAACATAGTGTGAACATACAATCTCTAGATATCCCTGACATCTCAGGAAGACCTATGTCAACAAATGTGTGGATACCTGCGGCATTATCACCAACAAGAATCCTACAAAACAACGGCGCCAAACTTACAATAGATGATATAACTCAGACAATCATTATCGATAACGACGATGAAAGCAGCTCTTATACATACACTGTTTTGTCTCAAATTCCAGATTACACTTCTAAACAACTACGTGAAGCGTCACAAAACCTTAAAGCAGATTTTAACAGAGATGAGTTGTTCCTTAATTTGCCAGAAAAATCCTTACCCGAATCCGTAAAGGCAAATGCCCAACAGGTAGTCGGCAATGAAACAAATCGTTACAACCAGATGATTGCGTTGCAAAGTTTTTTCCAAGAGTTTAATTACGCAATAGACCTTGAAGACCCTGCTCCAGGTCAAGATCCTCTAGACCATTTCCTCGAAACAAGAATAGGCTTTTCTCAACAGTTTTCTAGCACATTTGCACTTATGGCTAGAGAATTGGGAGTACCTGCAAGAGTAGCTATCGGTTTTACTCCAGGTGATCAGACTGATGTAGCTGAAGATGGCACAGTTACGTATCAGGTTAAAGGAAACACGCCCACGCATGGCCAGAAATTTGGTTCGGAGACGAACTGGGATGGGTGCCCTTTGAGCCAACCCCGGGCCGTGCTATACCAGGCGGCGAGGTTAATCTAGTTAATAACCTTCCGCAGCCTTAGTTGTAAAATACAATGCATATATATAACCGGCTATACAATTTAGTTTGTTATTATGACGCTATAATTATAAGAGCATCGTTTTAGAGACAGCATCTTTTTAGGACAGGTATGAACAATCAATCAACTTTAATTTTTGATACTAATAAAGCTCAAAGATTCGCCACAGCATTCTGCGCAATCAGAGACAACATGCAAACTGTATTAAGAGGTAAGCCAATTCTTGTCGAGAATGCTTTACTATGTCTACTATCAGGTGGCCATATTTTAGTTGAAGATGTACCAGGCCTAGGCAAAACATTATTAGCAAAAGCCATGGCAGCATCTATTGGTGCAAACCTTGGACGAATTCAATTCACTCCCGATTTATTACCAGCAGACGTTACCGGTATGAATATTTGGAATAGAGAAGATTCAACTTTTGAGTTTCGGCCTGGTCCAGTATTTTCACAACTTGTCTTGGCCGATGAAATTAACAGAGCTGCACCGAAGACTCAGTCAGCTTTGTTAGAAGCCATGGCTGAATCCCAAGTAACCGTTGATGGTCGCACACATCAATTACCTCATCCTTTTATGGTTGTCGCAACTCAAAACCCTGTAGAACAAGAAGGCACCTATCCTCTACCTGAAAGCCAACTTGATAGGTTCCAATTAAAAGTATCAGTTGGCTACCCCAGCAGAGAAGACGAACTTGGGATTCTACAGACTCATGAACGTGACGATGTTGTTGAAAAACTACAGCCTGTTGCATCTATGATTGACATTATCAAGATGGGTGAAATGGTCGGAGCAGTTGAAATAGCTCCAGCTTTAAGGCACTACATTATTTCACTTGTTGAAGCTACTAGAAACCATTCGGCTATAACTCTAGGAGTTTCCCCAAGAGGCAGTCTGAGCCTTCAGAAAATGGCGAGAGCTAGAGCAGCTTCCAGAGGAAGAACATATGTTATTGATGATGATATAAAGTCAACAGCTGTAGCAGTCATGGCGCACAGAACTATTCTTACTCCAGAAACCCAGCTGCAAGGGGCAACTCAAGAATCTGTTATGAATCATATTTTGCAATCTGTTCCAGTCCCAAATTCTCAAACCTAATGAAAATAACTCGGGCAGGTTTTGGATTAATTTCACTTGTAGTAATGGGTGTTATTTTAGCATTTACATTACTTGGCGCTTCAGACGCCATGACTTTAATTGCCATGATGGTCACCGCCTTTGTTCTAAGCTTCCTGTACGTTTTATTTTCTAAACCAAAAGTGAAAGTAAAAAGAAAAACTGATCCAGTTAAATTAAGAGCGGGATTAAGTTCCCAACTAATCTTAGAACTGCAAAATCCTATGAAACGAAGTACCCCGATAATATATGGAATAGACCAAATAGCTGGGAAGAAAAATACAAGATTAACTTTTGGTTCTATCCGGTCTTCAGAATCAATAAAAATTGGTTACTCTACTCCCGAATTAAAAAGAGGCGTCCTTGAAGTTGGGCCTTTAAAACTAACCCTTCAAGACCCACTAGGTTTAGTCGAACGCAAAATCAAAGCTGACTCGGCTGTTAGCTATTTGGTTAGACCAAAGCTCTATGAGCTACTACCCGTTACTGCTGCTTCTGGAAGATTAAAAACTACACATAAAAAGGCTCGTAGAAATAAAAGTGGTGATGAAGAGTTTTACGCTTTAAGACCGTATGTCTTAGGTGATGATTTACGAAAAGTGCACTGGCGTGCGGCAGCAAAAAAAGACGACCTTTTGATCCGACAAGATACTGAGACTCAGCTGGGAGCAGTCACGATAGCGCTCGATGTAAACAGCCATAACCATAATAGAGATAGTTTTGAAAGAGCTATATCAGCTACAGCAAGCATCTTACACAGCGCATATAAAGGTGGAGATTTAGTAAAATACTTTTCATCAGATTCCCCAAAATCCCAGGTAGTTGAAAACAACAACGATATAGATTCGATAGAAAAAGAGCTATCTCTACTCCAACCAGATTCTATTGCTAATCTTTCAAGAATCTTAGACCCTCTTTCTAGAAGATCGGTTGGCGGGACCTTGATTGTTATAATTGGTTCAGCCACTGATGAAATTGCTAGAGTAATTGATAATTGCCGTTTGCGGCACAGACAAATAATCGTCATTTGTTGTAATACTCCAACAAATGCCAGATGGGTTATCCCTTACGATGGGGAAAGCCCTCTACCGGTTATTTGGCAAAAGGCTCTGGCGGTGAGTACAAAATGAATTCTAAATTTTTTGAGGATTGGAAGCGAGAGTTACCTCTAGAACTTGCGTCAATAATTTTAATACCCGCAAGTATTTTTAGTTTTATAAGGATCTTTGACACCTCAAATACCGTTTTTTTTCTCATAGCGGTCTCTTTAACATCTTCTGTTGTAGCAATTATTAGCCGAAGACTTTCTATACCTCTTAATCTATCTTTTATCATTTCGACAATACTTCTAATCTTGATTGTGACGGCAAAATTTTCATCTGAATCTGCTTATTTTGGCCTAGTCCCAAGCAGAGACAGTATAGATGTTTTCATCGAGCTACTACGAGATCTGAATATCCAATTAAAGGAGCAATCAGCTCCAATTGAGATGAGTACTTCTTTTGAATTTATCGGAATAATCATTGCTTGGTTAATGGCCTTTTTAACTGACTGGGCAGCCTTAAGACTAAAGCTGGCTTTTGAACCAGCATTGCCCACTACCCTACTATTTCTATTTGGATCACTCCCAGATTTTTCATCTGGCAATTATGGAGTAATCTCAAGTTTAGTTTTTGGTTCAGCCATCGCTATCTGGGCAATTACTCAAAGAAACCATAGAGTTTCTTCACAGAGTCTAATTCTTACTACAAAATCTGGTGCTATCTCTGCAACCGGTTCGCTCCGAATTGCTGGCCTTGTAATTTCATTGGCAGCTGTCCTGATCGGCGGGCTTTATGCTAATAAACCTTTAGTAGCAAAAATAGAACCTGCCTTTGAACCTAATATTCTTGGCTTAAAAAATCAAGACAGAGTTGTCGACAACCCGTACATTGATTTAGAAAAAAGACTAGTAACTCAAACAGATGCTTCTCTTTTTACAGTTCAATCTAAACAACGCTCATATTGGAGAATGGTTGGGATGGACACCTACGAGAATCAGAACGACCTTGGACAAGACATTTCTATTTGGCAAGTACATATTGGTGGGGATGACAAAATACCAACAGACCTGATTCAACCCAAGAACTCTTTAGGAACTCCAATTGAACAAAGCATCAATATACAATCTTTAGATATCCCTGATATCACAGGAAGATCGGAGGCATCACCAAACGTCTGGATACCAGCTGCATTAGCACCAACAAGAATTTTAGAAGATAACGGTGCAAAGCTTACATTAGATGGGATAACTCAGACAATCATTATCGATAACGACGACGAAAGCAGCACATACGCATACACTGTTCTGTCTCAAACCCCTGACTACACAGCAACACAATTACGATCAGCTTCTCAAAACCTCAGTCAAGGTTCCAATAAACCTGAGCTATATGTTAATTTGCCAGATAAACCACTGCCCTCGGTTGTTAGATCTACCGCTGAACAGATTATCGGCAACGAAACCAACCGCTATGACCAAATGATTGCGCTACAAAGCTATTTCCAAGAATTTGACTACTCAATTGACTTAGATCCTATTCCTCCGGGACGAAATGCTATAGAACACTTCCTCCAAGAAAGAATAGGCTTTTGCCAACATTTCTCTGGAACTTTTGCATTAATGGCACGCGAGCTTGGCATCCCTGCAAGAGTAGCCGTTGGATTTACCTGGGGAGATGAAGTTAGCGTCGCTGATGATGGAACAGTTACTTATCAAGTTAAAGGTAAACACGCTCACGCTTGGCCTGAAATTTGGTTTGGAGACGAACTAGGATGGGTGCCTTTCGAACCAACCCCCGGCCGTGGCATACCGGGCGGAACCGGCTATACCGGCTTAAACGCTAATCAAGATTCTGACGTCTCAGACTCTTTGGAACCAGAGATTGAAATAACAGATATAGAAACTACAACTACAGAAGTAGAAATTGAAGAAGTAAATCCTGAAGAAATTAATCCAGAAGAAACAACCACCACAACGTTAAAGCCAATAATTACACAAGAATATTCTAAAGATAAATCTTTGGCCGAAAAACTACCAGTTAATCCAAATACCTTGCCATGGAAATGGATAATGCTTGGCCTCCTGTTGATCTCTTACCCAGTAGGAATGCCACTAATCCATAACCTGAAACGCAAACGCCTTTGGCGAAAAATTGATCAGCTAAAAGAATCTACCGAGCTTGGGGCAACCTCAACACAGGTCCAATTACTTTGGTCTCAAGTATGTAATATTCTTACTTTGCATAAAGATATCAGAAGATCAAGTCCAGAAACCACAAGCGAATTTTCAGCTCGTGTTGGTGCGATAACAAGGTTAGAGAATCAAGAAGTCAGATTCGATAATTTAGCTGATGCAGTAACTAAATCCTACTATAATCCTCAAGGGGTAGACCAAGTAGAAGCCGCGCTTGGAGAACAAGAAGCTCGCGAACTTGAACGAATCATCCTTGAACAAAGTTCAAAATTTGATATTTGGAAAAAAACATTAGATCCGAAAAGACTTAGAATTCCAGACGGCAAATCTTCAAAAAGTAAATTCAAACAAATACTAAACTCTAAGATATAAAGAAAAAAGTCTAATAGACTTAACTGTCTGTAGTACTTTTTATTGACTGGGAAATATCTTGAAAACCTGTCTTACTCATAATCCTTAAAGACTTTTCTAGCCTTAGAGAACTCGAAAAAACTAAGACAAGGCCGATAACTGAGAGCCATGGATTAACAAACAACATTGTAATCATAAATATAAATCCAAGACCTGTAAGACTAAGCGGAATCTTTAATGAAGATATTACATTTCTGTACAATGCAGAGCTATCTATTTCTTTGACAAATTCAGGGTCAAGATGAACTAACCCTTTTTCGATTTCGTCTAAAATTTTCTGTTCTTTATTCGAAAGTGGCATGAAAATTATCCTCTACATATACGATACTAGAATATTTTTGCCTATGCTAGGCATAGTGGAGCAAAACTTTGAAATAGTCCCCGTAGCAGAATCAGAAATTCACCATTCTAAAACGGTTTCCATGCCAGCCCCCAAAGCAAGAATAACCGCATTTTTATTAATACTAATAGCTGGTTTTCTAGGTGGTTTAACTGGCTACGCTGTTGGAGATCTTTTAGGAACTAGGTTACTTTTTTCTGCTTTAGGTATATTTTTAGGCTCAACAATAGGTGCTCTCGGCATGGCTATTATCGTTTCTTTAGCCCTTATCGCAATGATAGAATGGTATCCCGGCAACAAGAAAAAAAGCTAACTTAGTAGCTAACCGCTTGTTAGCGTTCTAGATTGATAACTACATCAGACTAAAGTTTTTATAATATTTTATTGTTCCTATCACAAAGGGTGTTTCCGAAATTGAGTACTCGTATTTTAACGATTGAAGATGACGAAGAAATTCGTCGAGTAGTGAGCATTTTTTTACAAGAAGAAGGCTGGCAAGTTTCACAAGCGGGAACAGGTGAACAAGCACTAGAAATATTTGCTGATAAAGAAAATAAAGTAGATGTAGTTCTAATAGACATAATGCTTCCAGGTATTGACGGCTTTGAGGTTTGCAGATCGATCAGAAAAGATTCTGACGTACCAATAATCATGGTGACTGCACGAGCTGACACACACGATGTTGTAGCAGGACTTGAAGCCGGAGCTGACGACTATCTAACAAAGCCTTTCGCTCTAAAAGAATTATCTGCACGAGTCCGTGCCATGTTGAGAAGAGCAAGAACTCCCGAAGCTGGAGACCTTGAACGGATTAAAGTTGGCGAGCTTGAGATTAGCCCAGAAGAAGGCCTAGTTACTAAAAATGATGTTGAACTAAATTTAACAAAAACTGAGTTCAAACTTTTAGTTGAATTAGCTGTACAACCTGGAAAAGTGTTTAGTCGAGAAGTTCTTCTAGAAAAAGTTTGGGAATACGGATACTTCGGCGATGGCAGATTAGTTGATGTACATATAAGACGCTTGAGAACAAAAGTTGAGGACGACCCAGCAAGTCCTAGATATGTAGTAACTTCTAGGGGTCTCGGCTATAAACTACAGCCCTAGTTGATAAGGCATTTAATTGTACAAAGCTCTATCAGATCTTTTATTGAAAACAGAATGGTGGCGTGGCTTATTAGCCAAGTTGACAATCGCTTATGCATTTGGGTCATTAATACTTTCGATATCTGTAGCATATTTCACTTTTACAATTGCTCAAGATCAACTTATTGCAGATTTTGAAGAATCAGCTCTCATTCAATTTGGAGAAAACTTGATAGAGGCTAGAACTGGTTTAGCCGCCCTGCCTGAAAACTCTGATGAAGATCCAGAAACTAGCTCAGCAATTATTAATTCAGTTGATGAGAAAGTAAAACACACTGCAACCAGTGACTCTATTCTTGTTTTAGAAGGCATTGGAGTACGCATGGGGAATCGCAGTAGAAGAGAAATTCCAGAGGCTCAAACATCGCTAATTCAAGAATCTGAACTTAGCGGAATGTATTATAAATTCGAATCTGAGAAACGATACATTGTAGGAACCCGAATTGAAAATGTAAATGGCTTCATTAACGCTGACTATCACGAGCTGCATGTTCTAACCGAACTAGATGAAACAATAAAGAAGCTAAGAAGAATCCTAATAGGCGCTGCAATTTTATCTGGCTTGGCCGGCGCAACTCTTGGCTATTATGCAGCTAAAAGAGCGCTATCTCCTATTAGTAGAGTTTCATCAGCAGCTAGAGAAATGGCGGCAGGAAACTTTCAAACCAAGCTAGACCAAGAAGCTGATCCAGATCTAGCCATACTAAGCTCATCATTTAACGAGATGGTAGACAAACTCAGAGAAAGAGTCGAAAGAGATCAAAGATTCACTTCTGATGTAAGCCACGAGCTCAGGTCGCCTCTAATGACCCTGTCAGCTTCTATAGAGCTATTGGAGCGAGATAAAGAGAATTTATCAGATAATGCAAAAGAAGCTGTTGAGCTTATAGATAATGGCCTGAAAAGGTTTGTGCAATTGGTAGAGGATCTTCTAGAAATTTCTCGTATGGACGCAGGAGCCGTTCAGCTGCAACTTACGCCGTTTGGACTGCCAGAATTTTTACTTCAAGTTATCTCTCACTCAGTGGGTACAGATATTGAACTTAGACATTCTAATAGAGACAGAAACTTAGTCATCTCAGCTGATAAAAGAAGGATGGCTCAGGTATTAAGTAATCTAATATCTAATGCTAAAAAATATGCCGGCGGAGCTAAAAGTATATCTTTCCGAAGAATCGGAGATTCAGTGCAAATTACTGTTGAAGATGAAGGCCCGGGAATAGCGATAAAAGACAGACAAAGAATTTTCGAAAGGTTCTCACGAGCTACAAATGACGCCGGGAATCGTGGAACAGCTACAGGAGTTGGCCTCGGCTTATCTTTGGTTGCAGAACATGTGAGACTCCATGGGGGCAAGGTTTGGGCTACTGACAGGATAGATGGCAAACAAGGTTCTCGTTTTGTTGTCGAAATTCCGGTTGGAGAAATTTTTGATACAGGAGAAGACCTAGCATGATGAAATATATCTTAAGCACAGTTTTTGTACTCATAGTAGTTGGATGTGGAATTTCAACCAATAATAATTCAGCATTTAAAATTGATCCCGAAAGAGCCGGCATCGATGTGTTCGAAACTCCATCAACTACCATCTCTGGACCTGTTCTAAACAACGAAAAAACTGGAAGACTTTATCTAATTGATAAAGCCAGCAACCTAGTGGTTGTAAATCGACAATTTTCTAAACCGCCAAGCCCACAAGATATATTAGACGCCCTTACTCTGTCGCCAACAGCAGCAGAAATCAGTTCAACAGAAGTTTCTAGTACTGAACTCCCACCTAATCTTGAACCTAAATTAGCCGAGACCAATACTACTAGTTCTGAAATATTAATCATGGTTTCAGATGAAGCCAATTTAAGAGAAACAGCTCAGTCCGAAAGTAGGAGAACTAACAGAATCTTTGCTCAGATTGTATGCACACTTGATTGGTTTCAAATTTCACCAGGAAATAGTTCTAATCAAATAGCAGGCGTAATTATTGAAGATAGCCAAGGACAAATTGTTGCAACAGATAACGAAACGGCACCTATAAACAGACCCGCCAAACCAAGTGATTTTGGAAATTGTTCTACCGGGTCTGCACAAACTGCCCCCGAGAGAGAATAACTAAGGAAAAAAGTTTTGAGCAGTTGCCCAGAGCTGAGGATCTACATATTTAAGATCTTTTACAGCGTCAACTAGTTTTACATTAACAATTTTATTTTGTTGCAAAGCGACCATTTGACCCCATTTTTCTTCGTGAACGGCATCAATTGCAGCTATTCCAAACCGTGTAGAAAGAACACGGTCGTTAGCTGTTGGCGAACCACCTCTTTGCACATGACCAAGAATTGTAACTCTTGTTTCATACCCTGTGCGCTCTTCAATCTCATTAGCTACTCTATTTGAAATTCCACCTAATCTAATATGTCCAAAATCGTCAAACTGATCTTCAGGCAATTTGATAGTGCCATCTTTAGGCTTGGCTCCTTCCGCCACAACCACGATAGAAGCATATCTACCCGATTCGTGACGTCTTTTTAATGCTTTGCAAACTTCAGCGATATCAAAAGGCTCCTCAGGGATTAAGGTTATTGTTGCACCACCGGCAATACCAGCCCATGTAGCTATATGGCCAACATGACGGCCCATAACTTCTACTACCATAATTCTATCATGGCTTTCTGCTGTTGTGTGCAACCGATCGATGGCCTCAGTTGCGATGGAAACAGCCGTATCGAAGCCAAACGTTTTTTCAGTAAGACCAACATCATTATCAATTGTTTTTGGTACCCCAATAACTGGTAAACCAAGTTTATAAAACTCTGCGGTACAAGATAATGTTCCTTCTCCCCCGATAGCAATTACAGCATCAAGATTATTTATTTTAAAACAATCTTTAACTAGCTGTTCACCATTTTCAACTTTGAATGGATTAGTTCGGCTTGTGCCAAGGATTGTTCCACCTCGTGGCAAAGCGCCACGTAGTCTTTGGATTGAAAGGGCTTCAAATTCGTTTTCGACCAGACCTCGCCAGCCATCAGCAAACCCAAGTACGGTATCTGAATAAGTATTCTCGGCCTTACGTACAACAGCCCTAATTACTGCGTTTAATCCGGGGCAGTCCCCGCCACCTGTTAGGACACCAACTCTCATATTTCGTCACCACCTAGTGCTGGAAGAGCCTTTTTCAAGTTTCTAATACCTTGAAGGGTTCTTTGTTCATTCTCAATCATAGCGAAACGAATATGGCCTTCCCCACCAGGTCCGAAACCAACTCCTGGAGAAGTAGCTACATTAGCCTCACGAGCTAAGAAAGAACTGAGCTCTAAAGAATCCATGTGACTATATTCAGATGGAATTGGAGCCCACAAGAACATAGTTCCTTTAGGCTTTTCAACTTTCCAGCCAATCCTATTTAAACCATCACAGAGAACATCGCGTCTACGTTCATATATATCTTTTACCATAACCGGATGATCTGTAGCCTCATTTAATGTAACAGTTGCAGCTATTTGAATAGGCTGGAAAGTACCGTAATCTAAGTAACTCTTGAGCTTAGCTAAAGCTGCAACAACCTCCTTATTGCCGACGAGAAAAGCCACACGCCAGCCTGCCATTGAAAAAGATTTTGTCATCGAGTACAGCTCGACACAACAATCTTTTGCACCCGGCGCTTCTAAAATTGAAGGAGGTTTATAACCATCAAAACCAATATCAGCATAAGCGTTATCATTAACGACGATAATGTCTTTTTCTTTTGCAAACTTAACTATTTTTGAAAAGAATTCAACATCAACACAAATAGTTGTTGGGTTATGGGGGAAAGAAATTATTAGGGTCTTTGGTTTTGGCCATGTTGAATCCCATGCCCTATAAAGGTTGTCGATAAATTCATCGCCCTCAGCTAAAGGAACTTCTCGAATTGCCGCTCCTGCAAAAATTGGTCCCCAAATATGAATGGGATAAGATGGTGCAGGAACCAAACAAGAATCGCCCGGTTGAAGCAGAACCCACATTAAATGAGTACAACCTTCTTTTGCTCCAATTACGTTAATAACTTCAGAATCAGGATCTAGAGTTACCCCAAATCTTCTGGTGTAATAGTCTGCTATTGCTTCCCTGAGCTTCGGGATGCCTCTGCTTAAGGAATATCTATGATTCCTAGCCAGTGAAGCAGATTCAGCAATTTTATCAACTGCTATTTGTGGAGAAGGTAAATCTGGATTACCAAACCCAAAATCAATAACATCTTCGCCAGCGTGTCTGGCCTCGATTTTTAACTGATTAATAATCGAAAAAACATATGGCGGTAAATTATTTATTCTACGAAATTCCATTTATCAACTCTAATATAGGTTTGTTCAAATATTCGTTTTTTGATGACCCATTTGGGCTTATGGATAACCGGTTTCCAGCACAGATTGAAAACTTTAAGACGATCTACTTTTTTTATTATGATCTATTTAATAATTAAAGCTATACCCCAACTCGACTTCTTTCGACTACAACCGAAGCATTTTCTAAACCAACGTTTTCTGCCCAATCCACTGCTTCTGATCTTTCGGATATCAGTATAAATTGCAACTTGTGAGACAACTCTGCAATCGAATCTAGAAGACGTTTTAACTCAGCAGATGTAATATTTTCAAAGTCTGAAACTAGAGCAATCGGAACAGTATTTTCTGTGCTTTCCAAGCCTGCTTCAGCCAGTTTAACAATGCCACTTTTTATGGAATGGATATCTGAATTTAGTTCTTCTGAATCTAAATCAAATATTGTAGAACGCAGCTTAGACAGTTTTTTAGAAGCAACAGAATGTTCTCTTTCTACTATTGCAATCCTTCTAACAGCTCTGCTGTGTCTGATAAGTTTTCGTTCTAATCCAACGATTTTATCTAATGTAGCTTCACGATCAAAAACTAGTTGTCCATCAGGGTCCGAAACGCTAGCTTCACCTCGTAGCCAAGAATCTGTCCATTCAAGAATTTCATGTGGTAACAAATCTCTCGGAGGATTCAGCTCGTTATTACTTAAGATGTCTCTTAGAGAATCTACTTTAGCAGCCCACAGTGGGTTTTCTTTTTTCTCGGCTAAACCATCTAGAGCTAAACCAATATCTGCAGGGATCATAAATCCTAAGTAATTCTGAGCTTCCGAACGAATTGCCACCCCTTCTGCAACCATCGAAGAGTACCTTTTATCTTCTGAGATAAGTTTTTTGCCTTCCTCTAGCTTGTTCTCTGCATAAGTTCTTTTAGATTTTGTCTCTTCTAAAAATCTTAACTGCGCAGCCGTTGGCTTAGGATTCAATCTAAATAGCGAATATGCGGTTGCATTTTCTACTCCTACTTTTGATAGTAGGCTTTGTAGCTCTTCAGTCTCTTCTGGGGTCAGCTGATTACGCCATTTGCCTTTCCTAGTCTTATCTGATTCAAGATCACTCAGGGCTTCCAATCGGCTTTCATCCTCTGAAGAAAGCAATTTTGGTTTAGAGTTTTCAATCGCTGCTTTTTCGTTATCTTTAGCTGATTGGAGTTCATCCGTTAGCTTCTCAACTAAGTTGAATTGATAACTTAAACTACTCTCTACTTTGTCTTTATTTTCGGTGTACGAGATCCAACGCTCTTTAAGCTCTTGAACTCCCTCAGGATATTCAATAATATTTACTGGTTCTGAAACTGAATCTTGATAAATTCTCCTAACAGTTTCCAGCCGCTTTTCAGAGGATGAGATACCTGAGACAACTTCAAAATCCCCATCAGTAAAGGCTAGCTCTTGGCGCAATTTGTATAGTTCTGCTTTTAAACCAAAATCTAAATCTGCTCTTAGTTCTTCTAAATTAACAGCAGCAATTTCTAAACCACGTTCAGATTCTGAAAGTTCCGACTGAAATAATCCACTAGGGTTTCTATACGCACTACCACCAAAATATGCTACAACTTCTTTTTTTGTACCAAATTTTGGTAATTCTGTTTGCGCAGATCCATCAAGTTCAAATAAAAGACCAGCGTGTTCGACTAACCCAGTAATTCCAGACGTAGAGCCGGTCGAAAGCTTGCGCAACGACTCTATTAATCTCAACTGTTTGTCAACTGAAGTTGCTTGGATAATTGTGACTAATGGATGCAGGTCCAACTTAGTAAATTCATCTATAAAATCAAGTCTTAATAGTCTCATATAAACTTCTTCGACAGGTTTTTATGCTGACTTGCGCTTTTTATTCAACGTAGCTATAAAAATTTGATTTTTGTAGGCCCAGCTGCATAAATCTAGCTAAACTCTGCGTGTTATATTGATTCTATCCGCTTCTTAAAATCGGCCAAAGCGCCTTCAAGTACTTTGTCTTCAGCCCTGCGTTTTACAAAACCAGGTAAAGGAACACTCAAATCAATAGCAAGGGTATAGACGATCTCGGTATCTTCTGATTCTGTTGGAAGAAATTCATATGAACCTTCCAAACTTGAGATCAGGTCGCCTTCAAGAAGTGTCCAGGACATTTTGTTTGGAGCCTCTGAATAATCGTATTGCAATGTATAGCTTATTTTTCTGCCGAACGACTCTGCATTAAAAAAACATATTAAAGGTCTACCCTGATCGTCAGTTTGTTTTATATCAACTAACTCTATGCCATCAACCCAAGTTGGGTAATGTTCTAACTCAGAAGCCACCTTAAAGCAAGCCTCAGCTGAAGCTGAAACTGTAGTTTTAATGATGGCGCTTGCAGGTTTAGAATACTCAGACATTAGCCCCAGACTAATCCGAACAAAGACTCAACACAATGTATTGCAGTTATTTGTCACGAAGCTGGAAAATTACCAATTAAGTAATGTAGCTTCAAGTTTTGCAGCCAAGTTATCGTAGCAAAATTGTTCGCTACGTTGCGGCCAAGAACTGGCTAAATCTGATCTGAGTTGGCTATTGCTGCACAATAGGGAAAGTTTGTTTGTTATCTCTGCAATCGAATCTGGATCTTCAACTATTAATCCAGAAACTCCATCTTCGACAGCTTCATGTGAGCCTCCAGATCTACCAGCAAGTTGAGCCACGCCAGAAGCCGCTCCCTCTAGAAAGACGATCCCAAAACCTTCTTGTTCCAAACCAAACCAACGCTCGTTACAAATCATGGCCATTAGGTCGCTACAAGAGTAAAGCTCATGAACTTGGTCGTCGCTGATTCGTCCAAGCAACTCAACAGGTGCACTCAAGTTAGATATTTGACGCTTAAGCTTTTTTTCCATCCGTCCAGAACCTGCGATTAGAAGCTTGATATCAAATTGAGTTTTTAAATTATTAACTGCTTCAACTAAGTTTGAAAAACCTTTACGTGGGACTAAACGGCTAACCGCAGAAATCAGTATTTCGGTATCCTTGACCCCAAACTGTTTTCTAAATTGCTCTTTCTTAGCTGCATCAACTGGGTTGAACCTAGAAACGTCAACTCCTGGAGTAATAACTACAGAATTTAGATCTTTCCCAGCACATTGGATAGCAGCATCCAATGGGTATTGGCCAGCAGATATGACTAAACCGGAGTTACGCAAAGTTTTTCGAATGCGTTGCTTTATTAATGGAAATTTAGCTGGAATGCATAGCTCTGCACCATGAAGTATTACACCATATTCACGGTCTATCTTTGTACCGATTGATCCTAGAGGCCATGCTGGATCAATGATAACTCTTTCTAAGTTATACAAATCACAAATATTGTTTATGCGTCTCGGCATCCAAGGGTACGAACTAATCCAAGGTTCTTTTGATCTGATAATTTTAAATTCTTGTTCAGCATCAAACTTTTCTGAGCCTTCATACGGAGTTGTATAAACAACAAATGAGTCACACGGCAGCCTCTTGTAAAGTTCATACAAATAGTTTTGTATTCCTCCGACTTTTGGAGGAAAGTCGTTTGTAACTAGAAGATGTTTTTTTACCGTCATACAGGAATGCTCCTAAGTGGAACATCTGCATCTAGCTCCATCTGAATAATTCCTTGATCATCTAAGTTGATATCAGTTAACAAACTTTGAAGGCCTAACCTTTTTACAGCCCAGACGGCATGAGATCTAAGTAATACATTTTCTGAACTAAGGAATCTTTTTAATGTGTTGACGGTTCGTAAGTCTTTCTCAACTGCAGAATTGCCTAGAGCTACTAACGCAGTCCTGCGAATATAATCAGGGTTTCTTTCTGGGAAATACCAAGTTTCACATTTGGTTATCAGTTCTTCATTATTGGCTGAGAGCATCCAAAATATATCTATTAAAGCATTTTGAGAATTTAAATTATCTTTTGATTCGCCAAACTTAACTCTATTTGGTGGACATATCTCTTGACAGTCATCACAGCCATAGATTCGGGTACCAACAGCAACCCTGAACTCTAAAGGAATAGGCTCTTTGCTTTGAACAAGCCAAGAAATGCAACGGCTTGCATCGACTACTCCAGGGGCAATTATTGCATTGGTTGGGCAATAATCAATACATTTTGTACAGCTACCACAGCCATCTTGCATAGGACCTGAAGTTGGCTCTAACTCTGCGTTGGTAACAACAGAACCTAATACTGTCCAGCTACCAGTCTCTGAAGAAAGTAGATTAGAGTTTTTTCCGTACCAGCCAATGCCCGCTCTCCAAGCAACTTCGCGATCAACCAACGCATTTGAATCTGAAACCACAACAGCTTTAAACCCGAGCCCTTTAAGCTTTGCAGCAATTTCGTTCAATGAATCTCTTAAACCTAAATAAGATTCATTACGGGCGTAACGTGCAACAACTGCGGACCCAGCTTCATCTTTTAGAGTCTCATAGCTGGCTTGTGTTGCATCACCGTAAGAAAAAGCAGCAGCTACTAAAGACTTTGCTGAGGGTAAAACTTTGAAGGGGTCACAAGAACGAGAAGGGTTACGATAGGTGAACTGCATATCGCTGTTGAGGCCCTTTTTTTTGCGGGATTCTAAAATAGATTCAGACATTGCCAGCTTTTCAGCGCTACATACACCAACAGCAGTTAGCCCAGAATCTAATCCAAGCTCTATAATTTCTTCAGTAGTAATTTGACTTGTCAAAGGAAACCTTAAAATAGCGTCTATTGAAGGCTACAGATATTTTATAAATAATTTGTCACATTTTTAATTCTGGCAACTTTTACCTTTTGAAGCCCTAAACCTAATTGGTCTTTTACGATCCGAGAAAATCATAATGAAACGAAATACAAATAAGGATGCAAATCCAAAAATCAAAGATACTAACAATTACAAAAAATTTATTTTAACCGCAGCTCTCGTTCTAGTAGTTACAGGGGCAATATATATGGCGGCTACTTCAAAAAATTCTGAAAATAATATTGCGATAGATGCTCCGATCTCTAAAGAAAAGGGCCAGGATACCAATACAATAAGCAAAGATCTAGATTTAATAGCAGTTGCCCAAGAAGAGCCCACCCAGATAGAAGGGGCTAAATTATTCAACTCACCGTCAAAGATGTTTCGTGTGAAGTTAGAGGCGGGAACTCTGTGAACTGCTTCGTTAAGGATCCAACATGGGATATAAAAATTGCAGATCAAAGGCAATGCGATGGCGCCGGCTCTTTAGGTGACTCTTTAGTTGGAGTCGGAATAAGTTTTGATGACCGATACTATGGTCAAGTCAGATTTATATGCCACGACTCTAACTTTGCAGAAAGCTCTACGATTCTTAACTACGGTGAAAGCTACAAAAACGGCGACATCACATGCACAAGTAAAAAAGAGGGAATTCAGTGTTCTAATAAAAATGGGGGATCATTTACTATAGGTCAGAGCGTTTACCCTCTCGACACAGTAGAAAACAATCGAACATTCACAACACCATCAAAAAAAATCATCTGCACTGGCGATATTTCAGTGCAATGCAAATATAGGTTCAACAACCTCAATCCGGGATGGGATTTGTGTACTGGTTTAGGTGGAGTTGGAGAAGACATCATACTAAACAAACACGGACATATCGCATCGTCAAATAAGTGTGTACTTGAGAATGAATTCGCCAAAATTGGAGACTACCCAGTCCTTGGCGAAGGAGAATCAATCAATTTCAGACAAATATCGTGCTCTCTAAACAACTCTATATTGACTTGCAAACACGATAACGGCGGCCAAATGAAATTTGATGAAAAAAAATCTGTAAGGCTTTAACCGTCATCTCGACTTTAACTGTCATCTCCGGCTCTAACTGTCATCTCCGGCTCTAACTGTCATCTCCGGCTCTAACTGTCATCTCCGGCTTGATCGGAGATCTAGATCCCCAATCGAGGTGATCTCCATCGGTGAACGCAAAGGGCGTTAGCCTTTTGTTATTGATTATATTTTGTTCCCCGATGGAGGTCGGTTTTATTATGGCGGTTTGTTTATCTTTTTGCGAGCGTG
>Ga0114956_1000215_pt1 | contig 38018 bp, 21 predicted proteins | sample MaitaG_FD_87304 | JGI IMG/M metagenome (GOLD analysis project Ga0114956, IMG submission 87304) | Marine algal microbial communities from Maine, USA - Maine_Asex2 metaG | ecosystem: Host-associated > Algae > Red algae > Unclassified | place: Maine, USA | collected 2015-01-05 | reverse complement strand
TTCTCCGGAGAGAATCGTTTGGTCTTTGGCGTTCGGCAGAGGAAATGTCCGACACCCGTTTCGACCCGCATCAGCCATCCCTGCCCAAGTTCTTCTACCATGTTCTGAACAACGCCCGAGACGACGACCCGCTGCACGACGCATCCACCGTTGAGAAACACTTTGATGTCGGGATGTTCAGCGGGCGGCAGTTCCTGCTGATCGACAACTTCGATACGGGTGGGCAAGATGACCGGGGCAAACGCACCTTGCTCCAGATATCCCTCCAGATTTAACACACAACCGTACTTAATTTTTGGCAGCACCGTCGCGGCGTCCTCAAGCAATTCCTCGGTTAGAGATTTACGCGTGCGGACCCAGATGCCAGCGGTGTCATCTTCTATGCAAAACGAACTGTACGCTCTGGAAAGTTTGCCCTTGGCAAGAATACCTTTGCCCACCGATGAAACTGTGGCCCTTACACGGACCTTTCTTCTTTGAAAATGGCGATGGGGCGTCGATATCAGCGATTCAATCTTCTGCACGGGCTGGAACGCTGTATCGGCGCTCATTACTCGACGATCGTCACCATAGCCTGAAACACTTGCCAGTATGGCCATCACAACAGTCATAATTCGCCGCATCGGTCCGTTGGGCGAGCCAACGTCGTTAGGTTTTAGGATGTAGTTTTTTAATAACATTAAATGTTCGCCTCATCGGCGTCCAACTTCGGCGTCCAACCCGTTTTACCGGCTGAGGATAGCGCCGCCATGCGCTGCAATGCGCCGCCATGCGCTGCCGCTGGAAGCAAATGGCGTTTCAATTTTTAGATTCGACGCTTGATGATTTTTGGCCACTAAAGAGGTGATCTGTACAGTAAACCACGGAAATTAAGTATCGACAGTTGGCCGATCGGTCAATATTGGTCGATGCCCTAATGGATATAATAACGTCGCCAAAGCGCAATTCAGGTGTGATCATTTGCTTTGGGGTGAAATATTTTTACTGCCCCAATATCAGTTATCCGATTCCGGCAGCCAGTTTGTGCCACGACGTTCAGTTATCCCAAGCAATATTTTTTCCATATTTATTTGAGAGTCCAGTTATGAGTAAACGCAGACAGGCATTTACACTAGTAGAACTGTTGGTCGTCATTGCGATCATCGGAATTTTGATCGGCATGCTGTTGCCAGCGGTGCAACAGGTGCGCGAAGCGGCTCGCAGAACACAGTGTGCCAACAATCTTCGCCAAATCGCGCTGGCGTCGCTGAATTATGAGTCGTCGTATATGAGTTTCCCAACGGCCGGTTTAAATCAACGCGCTTCGCGGAAGGCCTTGTTTGCCAAAGGGAACAGTCCGGCATGGGGTACTGAGGGATTGAATTGGGCCTATCAGGTTTTGCCATTTTGCGAACAGCAGAATTTGGTCGCCCTACGTCCAAGCACAAACTGGTTGAATTGGGTTGATATTTCGCCAGCGGGTATCTTCAATTGTGCTTCGCGCGGTGGCGAACGGTCGTACAACGATCTGGTTCAGAACCGTTTCTTTGCGTCGGGAGACTACGCCTTTGGTATCGCATCTCGGGAGTCCTTCGGTGGAGATCCTTTGTATAAGGACCCTCGCCCCAATGAAGAAAGTGGTCTTTTTGTAGGAATCATCGCCAAGGCCGGAAACGACGATGCATGGCCCAGCACCTCTGATTTCCGGGCGGGACTTGGATCGAACTTCATTAAGTATTCCAAAGTCGGTTTCGGTAGCGTTTCCGACGGATCGTCTAACACGATGATGGTGGGAGAAAAGGCCGCAGGAACCGATCGCTATGTGCTGAATCTTGGACCTGGCGACGACAATTACAAAGGCGCTGGCGAACGACGTGGACTTTACACCGGCGTCGCACACTTTAACAACTATCGTCGCGCCGGACAGTTAATCTCCGATGGGGCTTACAATCACGAGATAAAGGATTTTAAATTCTTTGGTTCCGCTCATCCAGGTACTACGAATTTTGCCTTTGGCGACGGCTCTGTTCAAACCGTCAGTGATTCAGTCAACGCAGATGTTGTCGAACAGTTTGTTGATCGCGCAGACGGTACCGTGTTGGATTTCGAATCTCTCTAATCCGGCCAAAGCAGTTTTTTATAATAGGGGGTTGGTGATGTTCGAAGATACCTTTGGTATCGTCCTTCGATTGACGCAGGTCAGTTTTGTCTTGCTTGGCGTCGTGCTTTTGTCAGGCTGTAGCAGTGATCCCGATGGGTCTGCTGGTGTTGCGGCCAAGGCATTTAACGACTCCAATCTGAAACGGTTGCGGTCGATGTATGCTACGTACTACGGTCTGCACGACCGACCGCCAAAATCCGAGGAGGAACTTCGTGAGGTAATGACCAGCCCGGCGGGCGAAAAACACTTGCGCCGCATCGGAGTTGCCCCCGAAGATTATGATACAACGCTGACCAGTGAGCGCGATGGCCAGCCTTTTCTGGTCTATTATGGTGTCCCTTGCCTGTTCGCGGAATCTCAACACTGTCCACTGGCCGTCGAAGCGGTGGGCAGTAGCGGGGTTCGTTACGCGATTTACACCAGCAGCGTCGTGAAGGAATTGGTTGACGATACGGAGTTTGAGGAATTCAAACGTGAGGCAGAGAAGTGCCTGAAGATGAAAGTCAAGGTCGCTGACCAAGCGGTCAATGGTGAGGAGTGAGCTGACCTGTGTTCACTTTCTTTTCCGCCGACTCAGCAACCTTTTAGCGGCTTAATTAATTGGACAGCGCCACTTTCGTGAGCGGCAAGGCGCTAGCCGCCGGTGAATGGCGGGTAAAACCGGCGGCTAGCGCCGTTGGGCAAGCGTCTTGCCGCTTACAAAACTGGCGCTGTCTAATCAGGATCATTGGGGTAACCAACGTGTAATGCTAAGGAGCTTTTCTTCCGTGCGGACACTTCAGTTCCCTGACAATAACAGGCCATTGCTACTTAACCTGTCGCCCTTAAACCTTAACCCATTGGCACTTAACCATTAATGTTTGAAGTCGCCATTGTTCTGGTTGTCGGTTTCTCCGTCCTGCTCGTTTTGGACGTGCCGATTTGGGCCGCGCTGATCTTGGCCAGCAGTTTGGCGATCGTGGCCGAAGGATCTGCTGACCCGACAGTATTGCTGGCCTCCAAAATTGCTAACGGCATTAATAACTTCGCGCTGTTGGCGATTCCTTTTTTCATCCTTTCTGGAAACCTGATGGGCCGCGGTGGGCTGGCCCGGCGACTGGTAGAATTCAGCGGCGCGTTGGTCGGTGGCATTCCTGGTGGACTAAGTTATGTCAACACGATGACATGCATGCTGTTCGGCTCGATTTCGGGTTCAGCGGCCGCCGCGGTTTCGTCCGTGGGCGGATTCATGATCCCTGAAATGAACCGCAAGGGTTACGGCCGCGAGTTTAACGTTGCCGTCACTACGACTGCCGCGACGACCGGGCTGATGATTCCGCCCAGCAACGTCATGATCGTGTATTCGGTAGCCGCCGGTTCAGTGTCTATCTCTGCGATGTTCATGGCAGGGTTCCTGCCGGGCATCCTAACGGGATTATGTATCATGCTGGTTGCTGGGGTGATCTCCGTTATCAAGGGATACCGGGGCGATTCGGTCGACCATCCACGGTGGAAAGTTGCAACGGCCACGGGTATTGTTGCCGCCAGTATTGGTTGTGTGCTTTTGCTCAAATCATTTCCGTGGGAGGCCGCAGGCGTAGCGGTGATCCTACTGTCGGTATGTCTGTTTTGTTTTGAAACGTTCCGACGCGCTTTGCTAACACTGCTGATGATTGTGATCGTGATCGGAGGGATTCTGATTGGAGCGTTCACCGCCACCGAGGCCGCCGCTATCTCGGTGGTCTACGCGTTTCTGTTGTCATTCGTGCTTTATCGTCAGATCCGTATCGATGAACTTCCTCAGATTTTGTTGGATACCTGTGCGACAACTGGTGTGGTGATGCTGTTGATTGCGGCCAGTTCCGGCATGAGCTGGATCATGACGCTGGCGAACATCCCACAGACGGTGAGCGCTTCGTTGTTGGCGATTTCCAGCAATCCGATCGTCATCCTGCTGATGATCAATCTGCTGCTAATTTGCGTGGGAACTTTTATGGACATGACGCCGGCGATTCTGATTTTTACGCCGATCTTCCTTCCGATTGCCCAAGAGATGGGAATTCATCCGATCCACTTCGGGATGATCCTAATCGTGAACCTATCGATCGGGCTTTGCACACCGCCGGTGGGGACCTGCCTGTTTGTGGGATGTAAGGTCGGAAAGACGACAATCGCCAACACGACGTTCTGGATGCTTCCCTTTTACGGTGCGATGATTTTCGCGCTCATGGTCGTGACTTACCTCCCCGAAACTTCATTGTGGTTACCGGTCAGTACTGGGCAAATCAAACCTGCCGAAGTAGAAGCATTAGAGTTTCTCAAGCCGATTCAATCAGAGAGCCATTAGAAATTTGGCAACACTTCAGTCGCCTGACGTATATCGATAGGCAGAGTCATCCCCCTTTTAAATTTTCAACGCCTCCTGATGCCTGGCAATGCGGCATCCCTGAAAAAACACGCCCTCGAATCACTTCCTTGTCATCAATCGCAGTTCGCAACTGCGATCGTTTCGGATCACCTAAAGCCTTTTATCGATTCCCTAAAGTGGTTTTTTGGGAAATTATCATGCCGATATGGCCAACCGGCCAATGGAGAAGCCCGTTCGGTTTAGCCAATATAAGTATATGGAAATGAGAATTGGCTGAATCGTGTTGATTCGGCAGGCCGCGGCAAAACTTACCAAGCGGTCAGTTAACATCAAATTGCAGGAGAGGAACAACTATGAAGAAGTTATTTGCAACCAGTGCGATGGGATTTGCATTTGCGTTTTTGCTGAGCGCGGGACAGGTCTCTGCGGACTACATCGTCAACGCTACGGACACAGGTGGAATCATTCAGGGGCAAGCTCAACAGGACCCATTGGGATACACGCGGAACAGCTCGAATGTCAAACTCGTGGGCGAATCAGGAAGCACTGGTGATCGCAATGATCGTAATGTCGTCTTTAGTTTTCAATTAGAAGATATCGGCGTAAACGAAACGATTACTGGGGCAGAGTTCGATATCCAAGTCTTGGAGGTCGATCGCTACGGAGAGACAGGCGATCTGGTTGCAATGATTCTGAATCAAGAACCTCAAGATGAAAATCAGTTTCTTACTTCGGGTGCAATTCCCGGCGTAGGCGAAGCGCTGATTGACGTCTACACGCCCGCAGGTGTGCCAGCGGATAATTCCTCAGGGAATGTCCCTAGCAATTCAGATGTGACGTTCCAACTGACGGGGAACTCGCTGTTAGCGCTGCAAGGTTTATACACAGGCAATTCGGCTAATGGAAATAGCGTGTTCTTTCGTTTGAGCACTGAACTTGCACAGGACGTCGGAACCTCAAATGGCCGTTACGAATTGGCTTTCAATGATCTTTCGCCGGATACGCTGATCACGGAATTCCGTGTCACAACCCAGACGGTAGGCATCCCTGAACCAACGTCCTCAACGTTGCTGGGTCTGGCAGGAGTAGGAATGCTGATGCGGCGAAAACGTCGCCGTTTGGCTTAGATCTGTAACAAAAACTCCTTTACCCATCTTAGGCACCGTACGACGATTTAGGTTTAATGAGTTGCTAAATCTGATAACGAAAACTGACTTAGCGACAATAATTTAAAGCTGTGATTCAGATCGCACCAGAAAATGGTTCGATCGGGTCACAGCTTTTTTCATATACAAAATACTTTAGCCATGCGTCCGATTTCGGTGGGCTGTCTTCTTCGATCTGGCCTGAGTTGGACGGCCTGAGTTGGCCAGCCCTACTTTCGGGAGCGGTAAGGCGATGGTCGCAGGTGAATGGCGGGTAAAACCGGCGGCCAGCGCGTTGCTGCTCGCATTTTTGTTACCACGATAATAACAAGGCTTTTGATTTAAATATGGCGCTATTCAATTAGGATTCTCAACCACGGTTGTTGACGGAGCCGAAGGATGCATCTGAAAACCGTGCTCGCAAGGCAAAAGTCAAAGCAATTGAGCACCACGTCTCCCATTTCGGTGGGAAAAAAAATTTACGTGCGTCGGTTGAGATGTGTTTTCGTAACCCGATGCCACCGCCCGGCATACCCTCAGAGTTAAGCAGAACCATCGTTGATCGGCAGCTTTCCCTCAAATCAAGGGATGCTAAATTACCTGCTGGCAGACGAGGCTGAACAAGCGGCGATGCTTCACGAAAATCAAACAGCAAGCCGAAGGATAGGATCCCGCGGCGAATTTCAATGTCGGTAAAGGGTGCCCACTAATCTTTCACTTGAACTGTATGCCTACTGGAAAACAGGGTCACCGCTGACACAGTATTCGGGTCTTAAGCATCGCGTAAAGACAACGTTTTCATGGTTGCACCTTCACGTTTCGTCCCGAAATTCTCAGCTGTATTTTGGAAGCATGGTTAACCAGTTTCCTGCGTGAGGATGGTATCTCCCGGTGAAGGTATCTTCCGGTGAAGGTATCTCCCGGTGAGGGTTACTCTTCAGGGGCACGATGAACTGTTCAATTAAATGGTGCGTGTTCTGTTTTGAGCGTACGCCAGAAAGATGCTTCGTTCAAGAGAATTAGGGTTCATGTTTTCCTTGTTCAAGAAGCCAGAGACATTGCCATCGAACTCGCTGACCGAAACATCATCGCCTGAAACAATGATCAAAGGCACATTCTCGCTGTTGGCTTTTGCAAAACGCATCACAGTTTCGCGCCCGCTTGAGTCGGGCAAATTTAGATCGAGCAATACTAAATCGAAGTTCAATTTTTGAATCTTTTCAATGGATTGAGCAAGAGTTCCAGCCCGCGAGACCTCTACAGAGGGATTGGTTTTTTCCAGAATCCGTACCGCTAACATCCAGTCGATTTCGTTATCTTCAACAACCAGGATTTTCACCGATCTTTTGGGGATGGAGATCCCTCGACCACTCATTAGCTCACTCAGATCCAAGATCAAATCTCCTGCACTCTTGTATCGCGACTCAAGATTGACATCCAGAAGTTTTAGGAAGACAGCGTGGACATTTTGGTCCAAGTCAAGAGAATCGAGTTTCTCAAATTCCCCCCGTTTAAAATTTGAAATTCGTTCTGCTTGCGATGCACCGGGGACGATGAAATTTCCAGTCAGCAAAAAGAAGGCAGTCGCCCCCAGCGAGAAGAGATCGCTTGCCGGGCTAACAACGGTATGGGACAAGAATATCTCGGGAGGCATAAATTCAACGGTCGCTCTAATCGTGGCAGGCGATTGGGTATCACTTTCTTCTTTTAATCCGATGTCCCGCGAGACCCCCAGATCCAGAAGCTTCGCCAAGCCATCTTCGTCGACGATGATGTTCGAAGGCTTCACATCGCGATGCACTAATCCCCGATAGTGCGCATGCTCCAGCCCAAGCGCGACTTGGAAAACGATCCGTAAGACCTCGTCCAGTTGAAACGGGCCTTTTTGAGCCAATTGTGATTCCAAATCAACACCGGGAACGTGTTCCATGCTGACATAACGGTGCGAGGCATGTTCGCCAAACCCGAAATGCAGGGCAATATTTGGATGCGCGAGTCGCTCGATGACCTCTTTCTCGCGACCAAAGCCATGGCAGTCCTCGCTGCTGCGGAATATTTTCAACACAACGTTTCCGGGATTTTCTTTATGCGTTGCCCGGAACACAATGGCACTCGCGCCTTCTCCAAGTTTTTCATGCAATAAGAAATCGCCAAATTCCATCACATGGGGAGAGTCAATTACAAATTCCAAATCAGAATCTGAATTGCTGGTCGATTCGATTTCGAAGTCCAGACTGATATCGGCCGTTTGAACCGAGCTATCTTCGCTTAAATCATTTGCGCGGGTCATCATGCGAGTTTCTGACGAACGAGAGCGGTCGGCGGGATCTTTTTTGGCAGTCATAAGCAACGATCGGAATCTTATGCAGGTTTTATCTGAGGAGCTTAACGGTAGGATTCCCGAGTCCACTATCGGGTTCGGTCTTATTCCGAAATAAATAAGAGGGAGGCTTCAAAATCGCGCCCAGGTCTGTATCCTCGATTGGAAAGGCAGACCAAGGTTGATAAATTAGTGTACTTAGTCCCCGAGGGTTTAACCAGACTCTGAAAAATGAGTTCTCCACAACCCTGAATTGGACAGCGCCGCTTTCGTGAGCGGCAAGGCGATAGCCGCCGGTCAATGGCCGTTAAAACCGGCCGCTTACGCCTTGCCGCTCACATTTTCGTTATTGTATTAATAACAAGGCTTTAGATTCAAATGTGGCGCTGTCCGATTAAGGACTCGCTAAAAGTCGATCAAGGTCGATCATAGCTGACGAGGAAGTAAGATGAATCAACAACCGATTGACCAAAATGATCAGCTTTCACGAATCGAAAGCCTTCAATCTGAGGTCGATCATTTAAGGGAAAGGGAGTCTCTTTATCTGGACCTTTACGAACATTCGCCCGACATGCTCGCTTCGATTGATGCGAAGACCAAACGAATTTTGCGTTGCAATCAAACTTTGATCGACACCCTCAATATGACGCGTGAAGAGATCGTCGGGACTGATATATTCGACCTCTACCACGAAGACTGCCAGCGCACGGTAGAAGAAACTTTTGCTCTTTTCAAACGAACAGGAGTCGTATGCAATGCAGACTTATTGCTCAAACTCTCCGACGGCTCAGCATTGCCCGTAAATCTGAACGTTTCGTCGGTCAGAGATAAATCCGGCAAAGTCATTGAAAGTCGCTCTGTTTGGCGGGACGTTACCGAACTCAACACCGCCCGCAATAAACTTGAGGCGCTCAACTCGGAGTTGGAGATACGAGTCTTGGAGCGTACCGAGAGAGCCAGAGAGAACGCTAACATCGCCGCGCAAAAAGCGGAGGCAGCTCAAGAAAATTATAAAAAGTTTCGCGGAGTCTTGGATCAAACCTTTCAATTTATTGGCGTCGTATCGCTTGACGGTACCTTGGTCGATGCCAATCGAACCGCGCTCAACGCTGCCGGGGTTGCGGCTGAAGATGTTCTAGGAAAAAAATTCTGGGACACCGTTTGGTGGCAGCACTCGCCAGAATTACAACGGAGGCTTAAGGCAGCGATAGAAAATGCCGTCAACGGAAACATGGATCGTTTCGAGGCAACCCATCCGACCTCTGACGGGTCGATAATTTATATTGATTTTTCGATCAAACCTGTGATGAATGAAAGTGGTGAGGTCACCTTTCTCATCCCCGAAGGAAGAGACATTACAGAACTGCATCAAGCGCGGCTACAGATGAATCACTACGCCGCAGAGCTTGAAAAACGAAATGAAGATTTGGACGCGTTTGCCCGTTCAGCATCGCATGACCTGAAAGCGCCGCTACGTTCGATTGCCAACCTTACAACGTGGGTCCTCGAGGATGGCGGGGATGAAATACCAGAAATCTGCATTCCAAATTTGCACAAAATTCAAAACCAGATCAGTCAGATGCGAAACTATTTAACCGAGCTATTGGAGTTTGCGACGGCAGGTCGTCAACTCGGGCAGGTTTCCAAGCGGTCACTGACCGGCGTCATCGAGTCTGCGGCCCAGCTCGTTTTCATCCCTGAAGGATTTGAATTTTCGATCGACGTCGAACCAGATGATCTTGAGGTCGAGACGTTTGCAACACCGTTAACTCAGTGTCTGCAAAATTTAATTGCCAATGCGATTGCCCACCATCATCGACCCCAAGGCAGTGTACACGTTCGAGGAAGAACAGCGGGGGATAACATCATGGTAGAGGTGACCGATGATGGTCCTGGAATTGAACCACTGTTTCATAAGACAATTTTTGAATTGTTTGCAACGCTTAAACCAAAGACCGAAAACGGCTCAACCGGCGTTGGCTTGGCGATCGTCAAACGACTGGTTGATTCGGTCGGCGGAAAGATTGAAGTCCAGTCTCAATCGGGTAAAGGCACAACCTTCTGTTTGACGTGGCCAAACAAAGAACCCGAAATCACTGTGAATTGATTGCGGTGACCTGCGACTAAATCTGCAATCACTGCTTGAGCGAAGGCGGTCAACCTTTTCAGGCAATCTTCAAGACGTCGAATGATTCTACGACCGCGGCACCGATCTAACATCCGTCGGCTACGTCATTCCTGTTGCTATTCCTGAACCAAGTGCACTTCTGTGGCTGGCCGCCCTCTCCATTCCGTCTGCCTGCAAACGCCGACGAGTTGGATGAAACGAGTTGGCGTGATTCACAACCCGGTTTGCAACGGTGACTGGATTAATTGTCAGACTGCGAGTGAAGCTCAACGGTGTTGACCGAAATCACGTCATATCGATGTGCGGCATCTGGCGATGCCGTCGCGTCGCCGTCGCGTTACTGCATCTGAAACCATAGCTTTCGTAATTTTCTATGCTTGCCCAAGCAACGCCTTCGGTGCCCGGCGCGCCCAACGCCGTGAAGAGATTTTCGTTTGAAAAACGCAAGTAAGTATAAGCCGTTTTGGCGTTAGCCACAGTTTCGCTGTGCAAAACAACCGTGGCTAACGCCAAAACGGCTCATCAAAACAGGGAAATAAATCGTTCAAGGCGTTGCTGTGCGCCCCATAAGCCGAAGCGATCCGCAACCGTAGAAAGGAAAGCAGCAGCGAGTGCGAGTCGAACGAAATAAGTTGCCAAGCGGACCGCCATGGTTTGCGTCGGTTATTCAGCTGGATTCACGATGCACCTTCGAAGTCCGGTGGTGCGTTTGTCAAAGGTGACCTGATTTAATTTCACGCTTCCTCCGAACACATTTTCAAGGTCTCCGTTAAACTGGTGCCGCAAAAGGTCCTGTATTTCAGTTTTGAAGGGTATCTGTCTTACGTTGATCAGGCGGAAGAAGCAGAAAAATTTTACGTCTCGATTATTCCCTACGCAATGTTACTACGCATGATGACCGAACCCGCCAAAACGCAGCAGACTCCGGCCAACCACTTCTTCGTTCAACTTGAAACATAGTCTTGAAAATCATGCCTCTATTAGTCTCGTCTGCTTCTCAGTCCACAGAACCACTGATCAGTTTGATCCTTGCAATCGCCGTTGCGATGGTAGTGATTGGGATTGTGATCAAAAGACTAAAGCAACCCTACATCGTTGGCTACGTGATCGCCGGGATTGTTCTTGGCAAACAAGGTTTTGGGTTGGTCACGGACATGGACCTAGCCAAACACCTTGGCGAAATTGGGATCATTCTACTGATGTTTTTCATTGGAATGGAAATCAGTCTGCCTCAATTGGTAAAGCGCTGGAAGGTCGCCATCATTGGGACGGCGATTCAAATCAGTGTCAGCGTGCTGCTAATGTGGGGCGTCGGCATGCTATTTGGATGGGTAATCAACCGTGTCGTTGTGTTAGGCTTCATCATCGCGTTAAGCAGTTCCGCGATCGTGATAAAGCTGCTTGAGGAACGCAAACTAATAAGTTCACCGCTCGGTCAGGACGTGTTGAGCATACTGTTGATGCAGGACATGGTGATCGTCCCATTGCTGATCGTTTGCTCGCTAATGGGAGGTTCAGAAATTGAACTATTTGACGTTCTTAAGATGATTGCTGGCGGTGTCTGTTTCATTTCGATTCTATCGTACATTTATGTAAAACAAACGATTCGTCTGCCGTTGACCGAACACTTTCGACACGACCATGAACTGCAGGTTTTTGGTGCAATTGCATTTTGTTTCGGCGGAGCCTTAGTCGCTTTGTTGTTCGGATTGTCGCCTGCCTTGGGCGCTTTCGTCGGAGGGATGGTCATGCACGCCGCCCAATCAACCGATTGGATCCACCATACGCTTCACAGTTTTCGCGTTCTTTTCGTTTCAGTTTTCTTTCTCAGTGTCGGACTGCAAATTGACTTTACCTTCATTGCGAATCACGCTTCAGCGATTTTAATGACGCTGGTCGTGGTTTACATCGTCAACCATTTGTTGAACATGATCATCTTGCGGATTTTTAATGAATCGTGGTACGACGCGTTCATTGGAGGTGCACTTCTAGCTCAGATTGGAGAGCTTAGCTTTCTACTTGCATCCGCAGGTTTGTCGCTTGGAATCATCAACGAATTCAGCTACCAATTTGCAATCAGTTTGATTTCGATGACGTTGATGGCGAGCCCATTTTGGATTGCAATTTCATGTCAGATTGCTGGACGTATGAAACCTTCCGACGACCATCAAACTGAATCAGCGGCCCAAAACTGAAGTCAGTCCTGAGAACGTACGAACGTGACGCGTATGATCATCCTTGGCCGTAGCCAACACAATTTTTTTAAGGCAATCTTCTAACGATCCAAAAACCACATGCCCACTCAAGCCCAGCACCTAATAACGCTCCAGCGGATTATGCACGAAGTCGCCGATGACCTTGTGGAGTCCAGTGTCTTCGGCGAATTGAATGATGAACTATTGCTGGATTGTAACGTGAGAAAATTGACAAACTTCGCTCACAAACTACGAGCCAATTCTTAGGAAAGTTGATTGCTTGCCGTATCGGTTGAGCTTCAAATGAAAACTCATTCTTTCATAAGTCGTTCAACCTTCTTCTTCAGCGCGACATACTTTTTTTCACCCTTCTTCACTGGCGTGCGAATGGCATGTTTGATCACCCACAGGTTCTCGGGCGTTGTTTTCCCTTTCAACCATTTTTCAAACGTCGCATACGCCAGCGAATCGTCGACCTTGATGATATCTCCCATGCTGTTGGCGACCGACCGACGCACATAAAGAACGTCGTCATTGCGAAGCTTGTTATACACCGGCAACAGCTTCTTGGGAGACTGATCGACCCACGCGATCTTCTTACCCCACGGAAGACGTGGGCGGAGACCTTCCGAAGCGAGCCGGCGGACGTGAAAGTTTGAGTCTTTTGCCCAGTTTTTGAACGTCTTGAGAGTGAGCTTTTCGTCCGCGTTGGCGATCGTACGGATCGCCCATTCGCCCGTAAATCGCTGCGTCAATTTGTAGATAAATGCGAGCGACGCTGGAAGGTCCCGCTCGCCATAAAGTTCGGCGAATTGCGAAAGTGGATACAGATAGTAACCATCGGTGAACATTCCCGTTTCTGATTCCAGCGGCGGACCGAACGCTCGCGAGAGCACTTCAAGCTGCTCGGGATACGAGCAATCCAAGGCAACATCAAGTAGCTCCGCAATGCAATTGAGCCGTTCCTTCAGTTCAAGTTTTTGATACGACTTCTTGAACTCGCGACACAACGTCTGCGTCGAGAACAGCGAATCATCTGGATTGATCACCCGGCACAACACCTTCAAATATTCAGGCGTGTACCAGTCCTTGTGCTTTCCAGTCGTGTTGGTCAATTTTGAAAATGGCATCATCGGATCCATGATAGCCGATCTCGCCACGGAATTCATTAAGCACGATCGCTGGTCTGGCCTCACCGATTCATTCGGCACCGATATAGTGAGCGTTTGTGTGCCGGTGCTCAAGTAGACCGCAAAAGCCCTCTCGCCAATGGCAATAGTTGAGTCAACCTATGACAAACGCATCTACGAAGACGGCAGTGCTACTTTCTGAAGGTGCATATAAAAGGGGGACAGCATCAAAGTATTGGTCGCAACGATTGGGGAACGAGTCACAATTCAGGCCGCCAATCTCAAGCAATCTCAAGCGATCTCAAGCGATCTCTAGCAATTCTTGATGCATTTCCCACACGAGCATCGTAGTTCGTACTTCCCCCTTATTTCGGGACGGCGACTAAAAGGTGGTCTACCAATATCTGAAACTGTCCGACGCCGATGGTGAGTCCTACCAACTGTTTAATCTTGCCGATGACCCGTTTAAGTCGACTAATTTGGCTGACCAACGATCGGACCAACTGCGTTTGATGACGGTTCGGTTGAGTACCAGTCTGCAACAGAATCAGGCTCAGCATCCGTTCAGCGTCGACGATAGCGTTAGAAAGTTAATGCCTCAAATTCCTGAGGTGACAAAAGTGCTGCCGTAGACTTGGCTGACAGAATGTGCCCAAAGAGGTACTGGTTTTTCGTAGTGGCTGCAGAAGCTGAGACAAAAGATTTGTCAGTCTTGGTGGTTTATAGCAACGACCTTCACGCAAATGTTATTATAGGTGCAGCAAACTTAATGCGACCATTGAATTGATCTACTGGAAAATCACGTGCGAAATATATCTGTCCGAATTAGCCATTGTCGCTTAATTTTTATTCGCCTCGTTCTCGCAGCGTTCTGCTGCACACTTTTGTCGGGCACCGGAAAAGGGCATGATTTCCCAGAAGTCTACAACAGCGAATCCGATCAACAAGCTCAGCCTATTTCAGCAGCCGCAGCGGCGGCTGGATTCGAAGTACCCGATGGCTTTCACGTCAGTGTTTTTGCCAGTGAACCCGAGGTGCAAAACCCCATTGCGATGACATGGGATTCACGAGGCCGGTTGTGGGTCGCCGAAAATTTCACCTACGCAGAAAGATCACAACGATTCGATTTGTCGTTGCGTGATCGCGTTTTAATCTTCGAAGACACCGACGGTGATGGCGTGGCTGATAAGCGTACCGTGTTTTCCGATGACGTTCAAATGTTGACCAGCATCGAAATCGGGCATGGCGGTGTGTGGTTGATGTGCCCTGCACAACTTCTTTTTATTCCCGACGCAGATCGTGATGATATACCCGACGGACCTGCGGTGACGATGCTCGATGGTTTTGACGTTGCCAAAGAAAACTATCACAATTTTGCCAACGGTTTGAAGTGGGGACCTGATGGTTGGTTGTACGGGCGCTGTGGTGGATCTTGTCCCGGACGAATTGGTGTCCCCGGCACGCCCGACGATCAACGCGTTGCACTTGAGGGAGGCATCTGGCGATTCCACCCTGGGACCAAACACTTCGAAGTTCTCTCTCACGGCACGACCAATCCATGGGGGCATGATTGGAATGAGTTCGGCGATGGATTCTTTATCAACACGGTTAATGGCCATCTATGGCATCTGATTCCCGGAGCTCATTTTCATCGGCCCTTCACTTTAGATCCTAATCCGCACGTTTACGAACTGATTGACATGCATGCCGATCACTGGCACTTCGACACGGAAGGCAAGTGGTCAGAATCGCGTGACGGAGTGGCGAACGATTTCGGCGGCGGGCATGCACATTGCGGAATGTCGATCTATCTTGGCGGTCTTTGGCCTGATGAATATCGCGGCCGACTATTTACGCTGAATTTTCATGGCCGCCGCGCGAACCAAGAACGGCTGGTTCGAAAAGGCAGCGGTTACATCGCCAGCCACGAACAGGACACACTAATTTCCGGAGACCCATTCTTCCGTGGCATGGAAATCAGCTATGGCCCCGATGGAAATATGTTTGTGCTCGACTGGAGTGATACCGGCGAATGCCATGAATCGACAGGCGTTCACCGAACCAGTGGTCGCGTTTACAAATTTTCCCACACACCCCGCGAAGATGCGACGCCCAAAAATCTGCTGTCAACAGATCTAAATGCGCGATCCAGCGTCGAGTTGGCCGGGTTAATAAAGCATCAGAACTCTTGGTTTGTGAGACAGGCACGGCTCATCCTCGCTCAGCGCGCCTCTAATGATGAAACCAAATCAAACAAGGACTTTCAATCCGCAGTCGTCAATTTAATAAAGACACTAAATAACGACTCCCCAGAGTTGGTCTACCGAGCACTTACGACGTTAAGCGTGATGGGTTTGGCCGACGATGAAGTGCTGCGGTCTCGATTGACTCATTCGGACGAACACATTCGAGCTTGGGCGATTCGGCTAATTTCTGATCATTGGCCCATCGATGATGTGTTTGGTCCCAACTTCGTATCGCAGCAGAACCGATCGCGAGTGGGCGATGAATATTTACGGTGGAAAGATTCTTTTTACGACTTGGCCGCCAAAGATCCCAGCGGACTGGTGCGTTTAACACTCGCCTCAACGATCCAAAGATTGCCGGTGAAGTATCGTTGTGCACTTGCGACGGCGCTGATGTCACGCGCAGAAGATGCCGACGATCATAATCTGCCCTTGTTGGTCTGGTACGGCCTAATTCCTGTCGCCAAAGCTGATACGATTGCGTTGGCTGAGGTGGCAATCAAATCAAAATGGCCCAAGACGCAACGATTGATCACTCGCCGATTGGTTCAGGAAATCGAAACGGCGCCTCAACCGGTTAACGACATCGTCAATTTCATTGCTTTGACAGATCCAGCGGTTCAAAAAAACCTGTTGCTGGGACTTGGCGATGGACTCAAGGGCTGGAGTCGAGTTGCTCAACCAAAAGACTGGTCCAAGGTCGTCGAATCGGTCAACGACGACGCTGATGCTGAGACCGTCAATCTCGTCCGCGAGTTGAGCGTCTTGTTTGGTGATGGTCGTGCGTTGAACGACGTTCGTAAGATCGTTTTGGACAACAACGAAGCGATCGGCATTCGTCGGACGGCATTGGAGACGTTGGTGACCAGCAAATCCGATGGCGTTGTCGAAATTTGTCTGCCGTTGTTGAGCGATGGAAGAATCAATGCAATCGCTTTAAAGGGTGTCGTCGGCAGTAGCGAAATCGGCATTGCCAAAGCCTTAGTCAAAAACTATCGCAGGTTTCGTTCCCCCAAACGGCCACTGGTGATTGAGGTACTCGCCTCGCGCGTCAACTTCGCGCATGAATTGCTGTCGGCAATCCAAACACGCGCAATTCCTTTAGCAGACCTAACGGCGTTCGACGTACGACAGATTCGTTCGCTGGGTGATTCCGAACTGACCAAACGTGTTACCGGTCTGTGGGGAGAGATCCGTGATTCATCTGTCGAAAAAACGCAGCGCATTACCGACCTGAAAAAATTGTTAACCGCAGAATTTCTGGGATCGGCCTCTCCAGAAGAAGGGCGGTTGCTGTTCAATAATAGCTGTGCCAAGTGTCATCGTTTGTTCGGCCAGGGCGAAAGCATCGGGCCAGAACTTACCGGAGCCAATCGTAGTAACATTGATTACCTGTTGGAAAACATTGTGGACCCAAGTGCCGTTGTTAGCAAAGACTTCGGGATGACCATCGTTCTGACTGCAGATGGGCAAACTTTGAACGGGCTGGTTGCGGCGAAAAACGACAAAACAATGTCGCTGCAAACGCAGAGCGAGCTCAAAACGATTCTGATTGATGATATCGAAGCGATTAAAAAATCAACAATGTCTCCCATGCCTGATGGGATGTTGGACAATCTTTCGGAAGATCAAATCGCAAATCTGTTCAGCTATTTGATGCAACCATCGCAGGTCCCGCTGCCAGAGCGTGGTGTGCCGGCAACGAGTCCATAATTTCCAATACTAAAAAACCCCGTCAATGGACGGGCTTGAGATGTTCGAGCCGCTAATATTCGAATCATGTTTAATTGATTACGAATATTTAATCTGGCAATCTCGTCGGCGGTTAATTGGACAGCGCCACATTCGTGACGGCCTGAGAAAAATTCGATGAATCCGAGCAGGGGACTAATTTTCCAGCGTGGGCGAAAAAGATCGCTGTTTGGAAAGTCCGCCAAGCGAAGGTTCGTCACGCACGGAGCAAACCAAATCGTGACTATCGCTCTGCGGCTGATAAGACGATCCGTTGGATCAACCAAACATCTGAAGGAGTCTAGCGAAGTTGTTTTCTACGGGGCTTGGTTGGCCAAGCGGCGCAAATGAACAAAACCAGTTGACAGAAGAAACACAGAAATAGAATCAAATGGATATTAAACGAGAAGTAGGGATCGTTTGAATCGTAAATGTCATCAAAGATTATAGGACGGTTGACCATCGCTATCACAGGCGCTGATAAATTGATCGCCGAGAGAGCAACTCCCCCCCAAGCGGCCCACCACTTTCGCTTGATAGTAAAAACACTTAACACGATCATCGAAAAGGAGGTCATGATCGCGATCAGAATCAACTGGGGCAGAAGATCAACGTATTGCTCCAGCGTCAGCACTCCGAAAACGACTTTAAAGAAGTCACCAAGGATTAACCAAGTCGTCACCAGAGACTGGGAGCCGATCGCAAACCAGCCTGCAATTGAGAACCAATCCTTCCGGCCGAACCAAAACTTCCCTCTCTCAATGGCATTTATTGCTCTTCCTGTAATAGGCCTACCCGCGAGGCACCTCCGTAAATCTTCCGCGAGTTCCGCCGCAGACTCGTACCGTGCAGCGGGATTTTTGTGGAGACAGGCACTGCAAATAATAGATAACTCGGCTGGAAGACCTCTGCGGACCTGACTTAAACGATGCGGCGCTTCGTTTCGAATGTTGCTTAGCACTTCAAAATAGGTCTCACCTTTGATGGGCGACACTCCAGACAACATCTCAAACAAGATCGCTCCCAGACTGTAAACGTCCGCAGACGTAGAATCAGTGGTCACATCGCTTGCGCGATTCAAAAGCTCTGGAGCCATATAGATCGGCGTACCAACCAATAAGCTTGAGCTGGCATCGACGATCGAAGGATCATTCATTTTCGCCAGCCCGAAATCGGTGACCTTGGGGAAAAAACTGGCCAATCCGGATTTCTCATCCGACGTCTCATCCAACCGACGGCAAAGCAGGATGTTCGCTGGTTTTAAATCACGATGAACAACGCCTTGTTCATGCGCATAATGCACGGCATCAGCAACATCTGCCATCAGTTCAACCACATGTTCCCAAGGAGGCAGATCTGCTCCCTGTGCAGCCTGTTGGTTTCTCCAATTCCCAAGATCTCCGCCATCACACCACGAGGACGCAATGTAGGGCGTTGGCCCTTCCATGTCGCACTGATGAACTTTCACAATGCCGGGGTGTTCAAACCCCATCGCCAGTCCTGCCTCTTGAGCGAAACGCCGCCGTTTCTCTGGATCGCAAAGCACCTCCAAGCGCGGAAGTTTTAACGCCACCGGTCGATTCTCAATCATATCATCGGCAAGATACACAACGCCGAACGCTCCGTTGCCCAGCAAAGCGCGGATCTTAAAATGAGCAACACGCTGGCCCAGTGGAAGGTTTGAATGGATGGCGGCGCGTACGTCTTGGGGCCAGAGTTGATCGAGTTTTTCATCGATCAACTGCTGAGAGAGGCGCGATTGACCATTGTCATCGCCCTCAGGTGAATCGTCGGATATTTCGTTCATCAACAACAGCCAACGGGAGAAACCATGCGATCAAAATGAACGTGAATCCGATAGTGAATATGTGAGGATGTCTAACGATGTTCTTCGGCAATAATAGTCTTCAACTTTTTGATCGCTCTGGACCAAAGCTTGCGTGCAGAGTCTTCGGAAATGCCTAGTTGATCAGCAATCTGCGGATAGCTATAACCAAAGCGCCGACGCGCTTCAACAACTCGTTGCTGACGGGGAGGCAGGCGGTGAAGCGCCTGGGTCAGCTGTTGCAGATCATCGGCTTGCCGCATCACTTTGCTTCCGCCCCCCGAAATCCCTATCGACAACGGAGTAACCATCGTTTCAAGAGGACGTTCCAGCCGCAGACTTCGTGATTGCGTATCCGTGTATCGACGTTTTTCATCAATAAAGTTGTTCAAGACGATCCTCTTCAACCAAACACGCATCTCTGCTTCGGTGGTCCCGTCGAACTGGTCAATGCCCGCATGAGCATCTAGCAAACTGTTCTGAACGATGTCGGAAGCTCCGAACTTTGCCTGTAAATTGTCACGGATCTGACCGTTGGCGATCAACAAAAGATACCCTTGCAAACGCGTGATGATCTCGCTCAAAGCCATCTCGCACCCTGCGCGTGCGGCGTTTACAAGCTCGGGCCAATCCTGCCGCGCGAGATGATTTTCTCGAGACGCCATATAAAACCCTTGCTATTGTTAACCAAAAAAAATCATGAAAGCCGATTACAACATGCACCGACCGGTAAATCAATACTGGAAAAACTACCTTTTTGCCGCATTGGCCCTACGTTTGCACACGCCCCCCGACCGTGCGGGTGTCGTGCGAGTATATTTATGAGTAACTGTAATTCTGCGCTACGCAGTGTCGTAAGTTTCCTCATACTGAGGCCTGCGAGAGTCAATATTTTCAACCCCAACCCTCAAAATCAAAAAGAGACCATCCGTGCAAGAAGGCGTCTTCATTGAAAAACCGTACCAGTTCGTTGCTCCCATCACCGCAGCATGGCCGCTTAAGTCGCTGTTGAAATTGGGCCTTCACAAATATCTGATGCGGCGGCAAGGCATCGTTTGCTGCGATGTCCGTCATGCGGATCGGTTGAAGCAATCCGTTGCCCGAGGGCATGGGGTGATGCTGACGCCCAATCATCCTCGGACCTCCGATCCGACCGTGATGTGCGAATTGATCGCGGCGACAGGGATTCCCTTTTACACGATGGCCAGTTGGCACCTATTCAACCAGAGCGCACGTGAGACTTTCGCGATTCGCGCGATGGGAGGCTTCAGCGTCAACCGCGAGGGACTGGATAAGACATCGGTCGATTTTGCGATTAAGGCGCTGCAAAACGCAGAACGTCCGCTGCTGATCTTTCCCGAAGGCACCACCAGTCGCACCAACGATCAGTTAATGGCGCTGATGGATGGGCCGGCCTTCATTGCGACAACCGCCGCCAAACGCCGTGCAAAAAATGATCAGGGGAAAGTCGTGGTTCACCCGATCGGAATTCGCTATGTCTTCCAGGGCGACCTGGTCGCGGCCTGCGATCCCGTACTGACACAGATCGAGCAAACATTGACATGGCGGCCTGAACCAGATGCGCCACTGGTGGACCGCATCATCAAAGTCGGCGACGCGCTACTGCGATTGAAGGAACTTCAATATGGCATCCTTCCCGACAATCAGCTCACGCTAAAACAGCGTCAAAATAATCTGGTCAATCGCCTTCTCTGTCCTTTGGAAGAGGAATGGTTAGGCGCGCCCTCTGAGGTCGGCATTGCGATACGCATTAAGAATTTACGCGTGAAAATTTTTCCTGATCTCAGCCTCAACAAATTGCCTCCCGCCGAACGTAAACGTCGCTGGCGTCAGTTGGAAGATACCTATTTGGCGCAACAGGTGGATTGCTACCCAGAGCAATACTTGGCCGAACACCCTTCGGTGGATCGAATCCTGGAGACTGTCGAAAAGTTTGAAGAAGATTTAACCGACCGATGCCGCATTCACAAACCGATGCGGGTCATTATTGACGTCGGTGAAGCGATCGAAGTTTCGCCCGAACGAGTCCGCGGCGCGAAGACCCATCCGCTGACCGAAAAAATCAAATCGCGTTTAGAATCAAAATTGGACGAACTACAGCCTGAATCATGGCAGTTCAAAGGGTAGAAATCGCATCCGCACGGCCACTTAGCCACTTATGCATCAAGGCGAGTAGCCTTAATAAGACCGTCGTTAAGACCGTCGTCGCCTTTGGTTCCTCGAAAGAACGTAGTTTTCGCGGAACCAAAGGCGATTAACAACGGGGAGCTTACTCTTCAATCTCTGCCATCACTTCGTCGGAAATATTAAAGTTTGCTGACACTTTTTGGAGGTCATCGTGATCGTCTAATTCGTCCATCAGCTTCAAAACTTGTTTCGCCGCTTCGGCTTCCAAATCGACGGTGTTCTGGGGAATGCGAGTCACTTGCTGGGACTCGCATTGAACCTCAGCAGCTTCAAACGCCTCGGCGACATCTGAAAACGTGTCAGGATCGCAGGTCACCTCGAACTGCCCATCGTTGTTGGCGATATCTTCTGCACCGGCTTCCATCGCCAGTTCCATCAGCTTTTCTTCGCTGATATTTTCGGCGTCGATCACAAACAATCCCTTACGATCAAACATGAAGGAAACACATCCCGTGGTGCCCATGTTCCCGCCATTGTTCTCAAAGATCTTTTTCAGCTCAGGAGACGTTCGGTTACGATTATCGGTCAACGCATCGCACATAATCGCGACGCCTTCGACGCCGTAACCTTCGTACACGAGTTCTTCGTAGACCGTGCCGTCTGATTCACCGGAAGCTTTTTTGATTGCGCGTTTGATGTTGTCTTTGGGCATGCTGACGGCTTTGGCATCCGCGATCGCGGTGCGAAGTCGCGAGTTACCAGCAGGATCTGGGCCACCCATTTTCACCGCCACGATGATCGCCTTGGACAGCTTACTCCAAGCTTTGCTGCGTTTTGCATCGACCGCCGATTTACGGTGCTTGATATTTGCCCATTTACTATGGCCGGCCATCTTTGAATCCTTTTCAATACAAACAACGTTTCAGTTGCGGCAAAAATCTAACGAGGCTTCTTTTTCGCCAGCGATTTCGAGGCCGTTTTCTTTTTGGTTGCCTTCTTCGCGGGCGCTTTTTTAACAGCCGTTTTCTTAGCGGCTTTTTTAACAGGAGCTTTCTTTGCTGGTGCTTTTTTGGCGGCCGCCTTCTTCGCGGGTGCTTTCTTTGCCGCAGGTTTTTTCTCGGGTTCTTTCTCTTCTACCGCTTTCTTTTTTGCCGCTGAAGGTGCCTTTGGTTTGCCTCCGCGCTTTGGGAATCTCTCCTTCGCATCGGGAGCAATTTTCAAGATGATATTTCGTGTCGTGGTGCTGAAGGGAGCGCTGTGAAAGGCGACCGCCAACTGATGCACCAGTGAACCGAACTCCACTCCTTTGGCCTTTGGAATCGCACGTTCCAAACCAGGCACTCGGCCCTTGTTCGCTTCCTCTTCAGTAATCGCACCGATCACGACCATCAACTCCAACAGAGAACGATCGGTAGGGATAGAATGACCATTGAGCCCATTCTGCGACATGTAGCTGATCGTGTAGGGCGAAACGCCCGTCATTTTTTCAAAAGAGATAACGGCCTTGCTGAGATTTTCCTTTTTCAAAAATTCGAGATCAAACTGATAAAACGTTTCAAAAATCCCATACAGTAATTTTTTCAGGCGTTCGGCCGACTTCAAAGGATGACCAAGGCTTTTCATCGTTTGGGCCAATTCCGCAGCGGTTGTCACGCGGACTTCGTTCCAATCGAAGTAATTTTCATGCAGTTTTGCGAAGGCTTCATCGGCACCTTCGAACGTAGAATCTTCCAAACAACAACCGTAAATCGCATTTTCGATCACGGTTCGATTAGAGGGTGGGAGGACCGGTTGGTATTCTTTTTTGACAACCTTGTAAAGATTGGCGATCAGATCAGCTCGGTTTTTAGCGGCCATTAAATTTTCTTCAAAGCGTTTTCAGCGGGTGATTTAGTATGAACGATTTGCAGGGTCTGGAAACCCAATTTTAGTTGACGTCACCATCTTGCGAAGACGATTCCGCCTCGCCAGCGGAAGAGTCAGCAAATTCCTCGCCTTCGCCGGCGTCTTGCGCATCATCATGGTCGACAGCGGTTTTGATAGTATCCGCTTCGTTGGCGGCGGTTTCGTTAGTATCCGCTTCATCGGCAGCGGCTTGGTTGGCAGCGGCCTCATTGGCGGCGGCTTCATTGGGCAGTACCTCTTCGAGAATCCGAGCCACCGTCATCGCGTTCTGGATGCCTTTATCCAGCACGAACTGAATTTTTGGCGTGTAGCGCGTATCGATGCGATTGCCAATTTTAGATTGCAGGTACCCCGCAGAGCTTTGCAGTCCTTTGAGGCACAGATTCTGTTTGGTTTCGTCGCCCATCACTGACACGTGAACTTTCGCTTGCCGCATGTCGGGCGACACTTCGACCATGGTGACCGTCGCATCTTTAATACGTGGATCCTTCAGATCAGCGATAATGGCCATGCCGACGACCTCGCGGACTGCCTGAGCAGCTTTTAAGACTCGGCGTGAACTCATTTTGAAACCTTCGTTGGTAAAGCAAGAATAAAGCTTTGGCTGATTAAACGTTCGGTGAATCGGACAATCGATCTGTCCGATTAAACTCCACCATTAGCGAAACTCATTCAGAGTTTCGCATTAGAGATAAGAGCGATCAATCGCCGAAGCTGATTATAAGGTACGCGCGATCTCTTCAATCTTGTAAGCCTCAAGCGTATCGCCTTCTTTTACGTCGTTGAAACCTGAAAGTTTAATACCGCATTCCATGCCACGTTGAACTTCCTTGGCGTCGTCTTTCTCGCGCTTCAACGATTCGATTGGGTAATCGCCAATCACGGTGTTGTCGCGGATGACTCGCATACGACAATCGCGGGCGATCGTACCACGCATCACGCGGCAACCAGCGATCGTGCCTGTTTTGCTGACGCTGAAGGTTTGCATGACCATCGCCATTCCCAAATCAACGACATGTTCTTCAGGCTTTAAACGACCTTCGAGCATCGCTTTGAGATCGTCGGTAATTTTGTAGATCACCTCGTAACGGCGAATCTCTGCGTTGACCTCATCGGCCAAGGATCGCGCAGTTTCATCAGGGATCACGTTGAAAGCACAAATTACCGCTTCGGAGGCTTGAGCCAATCTAACATCCGCCACCGACACACCGCCAACAAGCGCCTGAATGATTTTGATCCGCACTTCGGGATGTTCGATCTTGCCAAGCTCTTTCTTGATCGCTTCGATCGAACCTTTGGTGTCGGCGCGAATGATCAAATTAAGCGTGATCAATTCAGCTTCGTTAGACGCCAAGTTTCCTGATTCTAAGCGTCGCTGCATTTCTTCAAGCGAAACTTTAACGGTGCCTGAAACATCCTGTTCGTGCTGCTGAGCCAATCGTGTTTCGGCGATCTCACGCGCTGTGGCCACGTCATCGACGACGTAGAGTTTATCGCCCGCGCCCGGTGCTGTGTTGAAGCCTGTCAAATTTACCGGAGTCGATGGACCGGCCGACTGCAAACGACGTTTGGGATGCAGCGTATCGTGCATCGCTTTGACACGACCATGAGCCGCACCACAAACTACGATGTCACCCACGTTGAGAGTACCGCCCTGGACCATGACTTTACAAACGACGCCGCGATCAGACTGCTGTTCTGATTCCAAACAAGTGCCGTAAGCAGAACGCTCAGGATTTGCTTTGTATTCGTAAAGTTCGGCGGTGACCAAAATAGTTTCCAGCAGTTCGTCTAAACCGGTCCCCGCGATCGCACTGGTCTTCACGACTTCGGTTTCCCCGCCCCATTCACTGGGCAACAATTCCGCAGATGCGAGATCCTGCATCGCTTTGTCGGGCGTGACGCCGGGGATGTCGATTTTGTTGAGAGCCACAATAATTGGAACGTCGGCGGCCTTGGCGTGGGTGATCGCTTCTTCGGTTTGCGGCATAATTCCATCATCAGCCGCCACCACCAACACCGCGATATCGGTGACATTGGCACCGCGCGCTCGCATTTCGGTGAAGGCTTCATGGCCGGGCGTATCGACGAACGCAATTTTCTGTTCGCCCTTTTTAACTTCATAAGCCCGAATGTGCTGCGTGATGCCGCCGGCTTCACCCGAAACGACGTCGATTCCAATCAGCGCGTCCAACAGTGACGTCTTACCGTGATCGACGTGGCCTAGAAACGTAACGATGGGGGCTCGCGGGACGAGATTTTCATCTTCTTCGTTTTCGACATCGTAACCAGCCATCATTTCATCTTCAGCGGTTTGCTGCTGACGAATCTCGACGCTGGACTCAAAATGATCGACCAACAATTCCACCATTTCACCTGGCAGAACCGAGTTGATGGTCTTTGCGGAATCATCACCCAATTGCTGCAGCGTCAGCAGTGCTTGTACCGCAGGCACACCCGCAGCTTCGGAAAATTCACGAACCGTGCAGGGCAATTGCAAGACGACGTCATCTTTACGCGGCGCCGCTGAGTTGACGACTTTACCGCGCGAACGACGTGTCCCCGGCCGCGAGCGGTAATTTCTTGACGGACGACGATTTCGTAATCCGCCCAACGGAGTGTCTTCGCGCTTGCTGGAAGACCGTCTGACCTTCGATGGCATTTCACCAAAGACTTCGCCGGGCTTGACTTCTGCTTCGCCGCCTTTGCCTTTTTTCTTACCCTTCTTCGCAGATTTGGTTAGATGTTCAAGAGGAGCAGCACCGCCGCGCTGAATTTGGTTGATGGCATCTTGCGGCAATGCGATATCTGGCTTCTGTACTTTTTCTCCGGGCGCTGCAGCGGTTGCCGCCGGTTGCTTAACTTCCGGCATCTTTGCGACGTTGGCCGTAATGCCGCGTTTTTTGACGGGCCGTTTTTTGTCTTCGCTGGAATCGGATTTTTGAGGTCGACTGTCGAGATCCCTCACCACCTTTTGCCCGCGCGAGAACAACGGATTACGAGTCGGCGTCGTTGAGGTCGAAGGTTTGATCTTCTCTTGAGGTTTGGCGGGCTTCGCTGCGGTTTCCTTCGCTTTGGCCGCCACGTCATGAATCGACGCTTTCTTTACGATTGGTTTTCCGGTAGTTGCTTTGACCGAAGGCATCACTTCCTTGGAACGGCTGCGCAGTTTGCCCAGCAGTCCGCTGACAACGCTCTTAGGTTTGGCAGGTGCATCACCGTCGTTTTCAGCAGCGCCATCGACGTCCGCGTTGTCTTCAGAGACGGGTGCGACCTCAGGCGTTTGCTCAACTTCGGGTTCCACATCAGCAGTTTCGGCCACGGCGGGTTCTTCAGCCGCAACTTCGGCGATTTGCTCGCCGTCATCGGAATCAGCAACCGCTTCTTCTTCGACCGGAGCAATTTCGGCTTGAGTGGTTCCGGCGTCGTCGACTGTTTCAGCCGTTTCGGAGTCCTCTTCAGACTCGAACTCCGCTTCGGGTTCGTATGTCTCTTCTTCGGCCGGAGGGGGAGATGCGAGATAGTCTTTGATCGCGACAACTTCATCGTCACTGAGACTTGCTAGCGCAGAACCCTTATCCTCGATACCTGCTGAATCGCAAATATCGAGCAACTGTTTGTTGTCAAACCCAAGTTCTTTAGCAAACGCGTAGATGCGTACGGGCACTAGACGTGACCCTCCTTTTTTCGATTAAAGCCGCCGTAGTGGCAGGCCCATCATTCAACCTTAACAATTACATAAATCGTCCCTTCGGCTTGGAGTTGTTAGCCCCAAGTGTAGACACGGTTCGGAAACCAATCAAAAGCAAACGCTACAAGCAAATTTGCTTAAATCACACAATCTTTTTTATCAGGGTCAAAAATTATCGCAGTTTTCAAGCGATTATGGTAACCCAGTTCTCTAATTTTACCACTAAAGTTTCTTCATCGGCTGATCGCCGTCCAAGCGGCACCAAGGCACCTGCGGGACCGCCAAGCGGACCTAAGATGCCTCTTGGGGTCCCGATCTTGCACTTGTGACCGCCCGAGCCTTTTTTAGCCAGCCGTCTCACCTTCAGCGTCTCCAGATTTTTCTTCGGACGATGCGTCTGAAGCAGCTTTTTCCTCGGTGTCTCCACCGGCTTCGGCCTTGGCTTCGCCTTCTTCCGCGGCTTCGGCTTCGGCTTGAGCCGCCAATTTAGCGATCGCCGCTGCTTCGGCTGCCTTCTTCGCTTCGGCCGCCTCAGCCACCTTGCGGATCGCATCCTGTTCTTTGCGAATTCGTTTTTCTTCGGCCGCACGAACCTCCGCCTCCGCTGCACGAACTTCCGCCTGTTCGACAATTTTGTCGACGTCCTCTTCGGTCAATTCGCCCATCTCCATCAAATTCGAGGGCTCGATCACTTCCAGATCGTCATAAGAGAGATAGCCTTCGCCAACTAAGCGATTGGCCAATTCTTCATCGACGCCATCAATTTCGCAGAAGCCTCTCACAGCCCGATCAATTTGCGACTCAAGTTCCGTCTGGGTCATGATCTCAATATCCCATCCGCAGAGCTTACTGCCCAAACGCACGTTCTGACCACGTTTGCCGATGGCGAGTGACAATTGATCGTCCCGCACCAGCACGATCGCGCGGCCCATCATCGCACACAGAATCACTTCATCGACTTCGGCCGGCTGCAATGAGTTGGGGATAAGGATTTGCGGGTCAGGATCGTATCGGACAATATCGATACGCTCGCCAGCCAATTCATCAATAATGACCTTAATGCGATTTCCGCGGACACCCACACACGCACCCACGCAATCGACCTTGGAGTCAATGCTGCTAACGGCGACCTTGGAGCGGTAACCGGCTTCGCGCGAAATCGCATTGATCGAAATCACACCATCGGATATTTCAGGAATCTCACTTTCGAATAATCGCTTGACAAAATTGGCACGCGTACGGCTGAGCACCACTTTGATGCGTGACCCTTGCGCTTTGACTTCGGTAACCAAAGCCCGAATGCGTTCGTTGGCCTGATGCGAATCGCCAGGAATCTGCTCGCTACGTGGCAAAATCGCTTCGACCGCGCCCAGGGTGACCGTCGTGACGCGACCTTCGTTCCGATTGACCTGCCCCGAAACGATTTCATCAACCACTTCTGTAAATTCTTCGATCTGCGAATCACGTTCGGCTTCGCGGACCTTTTGGATGATGACCTGTTTGGCCGTCTGAGCGCCGATCCTCCCGATGACTTCTTCGTAGTCCAGCATCTCCTGGCCGTGGCGCCCGGCGATCACACCGGTGTCGCGCTCGATGAAGAACTCGATGTCGGCTTCGTCACCAAAGTGCCTTCGGGCAGCGGTTACCAGTGCAGATTCGATCAGCTTAAAGACCGTTTCTTTCTCAATGTTTTTTTCTCGATGTAGCGAATCGACGATTCTAAGAACTTCACTGGCGTTCATATATTTTCTCTAACTTAAGTCTCTGTCTAAATTTTCGCCCGTTTTTGGGTCGAACCACATAAGCTTTGCGACCGGCACCTCTACGGAAATCGGCTGACCGACTTCCGCTGTCAGTTCGGGAGATGACCTAACGGTGATATGAGTGTCGCTTTGCTGCGGGTTCTTTGTTGTTGCTGGATCCTCATCCAAGCGAATCTCTACTAATGCTTCATTGCCCAATCGGTCGATCAGACTCACCTCGCCGGCAACGGAGACCAAACTTTTCTCAGCCGCTGCTGGCAGACCTTGTTCCATTTCACTCTTAAAACTCAAACGTCCAAAACTCAAACTTCCATGCTCGGCTCGAAAACCGATCATCACCTGCGCGGGTAACGCCTGCACTTCGACCCACGACTTCAGCGATCTTAGGACGGTCGTATTTAAACACGACCACGGCACCTCAAACCGCTTACCTCCGGCGATGATTAAACACACATCGTCATCACTTTCTTCTATGGCTGCTGCAACGATGTTGGTCGGAGTGTTTCCGATAAACTTCGCCACAAACAGATTGGCAGGACGCTGATAAACGTCCAGCGGCCTGCCAATCTGCAGCACGCTTCCTTCTCGCATCACGGCGATCCGGTCGCCCAAGGTCATCGCTTCGACTTGATCGTGCGTGACGTAAATCATTGTGACACCTAGGTCACCATGAATCCGCTTCAACTCCACTCGCATCTGTTGACGCAGTTTCGCGTCTAGGTTCGACAAAGGTTCATCAAATAAAAATACCGCCGGATCCCGTACAATCGCGCGCCCTAAAGCAACACGCTGACGTTCCCCGCCGGACAATTGATACGGCTTACGATCAAGCAAATGTGAAATTGCCAATCGGTCAGCCGTTAGTCTGACTTGGTGATCAACTCCGGATCTCAACCGATTTAGTTCCGTTGATTTCCGAGGTTTAAAGATGCTTCTTAAACCACGACTAAATACTCCACCGCCGTAACGTAACAACAATCCAAACGCCATATTCTTGTAAACCGACATGTGCGGATACAAGGCATAGTTTTGGAACACCATCGCGATGTTCCGGTCCTTGGGAGCCACATCATTGACGACGCGGTCCTCAATTCTAATTTCTCCGGAGGTGGGTGAATCCAAACCTGCGATCATCCGCAGCGTCGAACTCTTGCCACATCCACTGGGCCCCACCAGCACCAAAAACTCTTGATCTTCAACCACCAAATCGACGTGATCTACAGCAACGTTTCCGTCTGGAAACTGCTTACAAATCTTTTCCAGCGAAACGCTTGCCATGTTAGCAATCGATGATGATTTTCGTGGATTCGAGTCGGTATTGATGCAAAGTGGATACAAAACAGACCCGCAGAAAACTCCTGCGGGTCTCTTTCGCAGCCCAAAAAGATAGCCTCACCACCCCCAACGGTCAACGGTGCTTTGCCACCTCAGAAAGTGTTTGAGCGAAATACTTCCGGTGTGTTCCGAAGGGGCAGCGGTGTGGTCCGATGGGGCAGCGGTGTGGTCCGAAGGGGCGGAAATTGGCGTAACACAACGGCCGTTGGATGGCTGACGTCGCCAGACTTCAGGATTTCCAGCAGTTCCCGAAATCTGGCTATTTCGGCTGGAAATCGCCGAACAGCCCATTTTCCAATGCCTGCGGCCCTTTCACCCAAGAGGAACACGGATATTCTCGCCGATGAACCTAATCAGCTTCCTTGACCCGATGAAGACGATCGATAGCCAACGATTCCACTGTCTGAACTTTTTGCGATGGCCAATTAATGATGACGCGATCGACCTTTTCCGCTTGCCCTAATCCAAAATGGACTCGAAAAGTGCCTTGGGAAAGGAACCCGGTACGTGAATCAACTCGCATAAACTGACGCTGATCTCCAAACTGCACTTCAATGATCGCACCGATCGCGTTGCGATTACTGGCGGAGCCTTGGAGCTCAATCTCAATCCAGTGATTTTTCTTACGCTGCAAGTTTTCGAACACCTTGGCTTTGGCATCGTAGTTCACCACCACGACATCCTGATCACCGTCTTGGTCCAAATCAACAGCGACCGCTGAACGAGAGTTTCCTTTAAAGGCGATCGGACTGGCACTGGAAACGTCATAAAAATAGCCGTCCTCTTGGAGAAAGCAAACGTTAGGTTCGTCTTTAAAAATCGAGAGGTAGTAGCGGCCATTAAGAAAGCCTTCCAATTGCCTCACGTCCCGCTGATTGGCAGGAGGCAACTTAGTCTCAGTGCCATTGAGCACAATAAGGTCTGCATCGGTGTCGTTTTCATAATCGTACGCCGCGACGCCCCACGCCCATCCCAATTCGGCGGGCTCGATCAACAGATGATGGCTATCCTCAAAATGCCCTTGTTCATCCAACGTCAAAAGACTGTTGTTCACAATGATCCGCATGTTGTCTTTGACGTCCGCGTCGAACACGATTTTGGTTTGCTCGGTCGGGCGCTGGTAACGCTGGCGATGGATCAGCTTCATAATTTCCGAAACGTAGATCGACAGCTTCCCATCATGCTTCATATCCAACAGAGTAAAATTCATCGCGTTATAAACGTCGTCGATTTGAAGTTTCCCTGAAACCTCTTCGAACCCTTTCCCCTCAAGATTCCTGTAGACCAAACTGGCTCCGAAATCGTTGAGCGAAAACAAATCCTGCCATCCATCCCGATCAAAATCAAAGGCAGCGACGCAATGTGTCCAACCACGATCACCGACGCCCAACTCGCCGCCGATTTCTTCAAACCGGTGGTCCCCTTTTGCATCGACGTACTGAATGTAGAGTTCGTTAGGCGGCGCGTTTTCGTTTCTCCGCCCTAACGAAGGCACGGCTCCGGTTCGCCAATCGCCATAATTGGCGACGTACAAATCCAACAATCCATCGTTGTTTAAATCACACCAAACAGCTTCATGGGTGACAAAGTTTTTGCTAATTAAATCTACCTTCGCTGTAACGTCAGTGAACACGCCTGCGCCGTCGTTGTTAAGCAAGACATGAGGCATACCGCAGAACGTTAAGAATAAATCATTGTCACCATCGTTGTCGTAGTCAGCGAAATACCCGGCTCGTGTTTCACCTTCCTCTGGTAATCCAGCGCTGCGATGGGCGTCAACGAACTTGCCTTTTCCAACATTGCGATAGAGCTTTCCGCCCATGCTGCCGGCGAAATACAAATCAATGTTTCCATCATTGTCAAAGTCGTTGGCGGCAACACCACCTCCGTCCAAACCTACGGGAACTTGCAACCGCGTCCGCAACAACCAATTCGATTTTCCAGGTTGGTGCAGATAATCAACCCCGGATTGCTGAGTGATATCCTTGAACATCGGATTCTCGATAGCATTGAGAACCACTCTTTTATCCGCTTCGCAATAGTGAAACGGCACCGTCTGGTGCTCAAATGCCTTATCCACTTTCCGCGCGATCCCCTCGACCTCTTTAAAAACTGCGCGCAAATCAGCGGCCTCAATGACGGCACCTTTTTCTTTCTGGTCAGCCGCGATCTCAACAATCGCAACTCCTATCACCGAAAGAAACTCGCTCAGTTCCTCCGCGGCGTACACGTCCAGTTCTTTTTCGACGCCGATATAGGTGTTGGTCGTTTGGGATTCGATGCGCGATTCTAAAAAATCGCCGATCCACTTCCAGTGCCACCCACTATCGCGAAAGTAATCCGACTTGGGTTCCGAAACAACGAATCGCAATTCTTCATCGTCAGGGAAAACGATCACATCCGCATTGGTGAGCGTCTGGTGCGGATACCGAAGCTGAATCCACTTGTGCATCGTGGCGTGCAAGACCACCGGTTGGTCGTACCAATCATTTTGAGCGCGGTCCCAAATGTCAGGAATAATCTCCTCGACGACGATACGGCCGAGTTCCTCAAAGGCAGCAACGGATAACTCTGAACCGGTTTGAGACTCAAAAAACTTGAGCAGTTCACCAACCGTCCGCTGGTTGTTATAAGTGAACAACGATTTCACTTTCTGCGCGACCAGTTGCTGGGTCCTGGGGAGAAAGACGGGCGGTGGCCGGACCGCCGAGTTTTGTTTTTCATCAGCTGAATGCGTTTTGGGGCGGGCGAAGTTAGCTTCATTGGCGGGATGCTTCGCCCTTGATGCCGGGTTCAGCTGATTGCGGATGTAGATCGCGGTCGCAACGATCCCAAGGACGACCAAACCCGTAATCACCCAACCCAGCGATGTCGCAAACACATTTTGCTTCTTCGGAATTTCGACTTCGGGGAGTTGCTTCTCAACAGGCGCTTTGGCGTGTGCCGGTCTTGGTGATGCGTTTCCTTTATTGTTCTTAGCCATTAATGGGCAGCCTTACCCTGTTGCTGAAGGTCGAAAGCTTCCTTCATCGTTTCCACGTTGACCCGCGACAACTTTTTCTCCATCGCTACCAGCCGCGCGCGTTTTAGTAACACGATATCGTAGACGACTAGGAATTGCTTTAGCTCAAGCAGTGCCTCATCAGAGAAAGGAGCCGAAGCCTGCGTTTCTGGACCTTCCAATTTCCGCAACAGCCACGATTGCAGCAGCCGCCACGATTCGATCGTATCGCTGTAATCTGCAATCGCAGCACTCGGTTGCTCTAAACGGAAAAGCTTGATATCGAAACCCGCATCCGAATCGGACTTCAAGCTGTCGTACGTTTGGTTTGTGATGTCAGGGAATCGACCACTAAGAAACTGTTTAACTTGATCAGCGGTCACCGGTCGTTTCTGATTCTCAGCGACACACTGTTCCCAAACGGAATCCAGCAGCGTTACATAACACTCGACGCGTTGCCCAATCGCTTCGGTGTCGACCGGCATCCCCGAAATGAAGGTCTGAATCTTATTCACCGAACTCCAACAACGAACGTCTTTGACGTCTTCCTGTGCGGCAATTTGTTGATCGACAAAAGCCAACATGGTTTGTGCGGGGTTCTCAGTAGCCGGTGACTCAAAATTGTCAGCGGCGAAGACCGAAGTTTCACCATCTGTACCGCTTTGGCCCGAACCGTAGTTTAGCCCAGAACCGATAATGCATACCGAGACCAACAAGGCTGCAACGATGATCGCGCTTTGAATTTTCTGTCCTTGTGTCATGTCGGCCATCACTTGAATTACTTAGTGCGAACGAGCAGGAAGATTCGGGCAAAGGCGTCCCAAAACTTTATCGCGTGCACATCACTTCTCTGCGTCATCTTGTCGATAAACTATTTTCACTTGACCGCTTCCCGAGTCAAACACGCTGTCCAGATCAGATTCTGAGGAAGTACCGTCAGGCCAATGCACAACGATGCTCTGCGTTTTCGCAATGTTCTCTTTCGAAAGAGTAAAGGCCGTCGATGATTGGGATAAGTAGCCGTTTCCAGCGGAAATTTCGAATGCTTGTGAGATATCTCCCTGCAACAAAATCCGCGCCCCGATCGCATTCCGATTAGCGGGCGGACCTTCTAAGAGAAGCTTAACGTGGCCGGCGTCGGATTGATTTTTGAAAATGCGACACGCACCATCGTTGAGCGCGAAAATTGCATCTTGATCTCCGTCGTTGTCAAAATCAGCGATCGCTAAACCGTTGCTGTCTCCTGTCACAACGACTCCGCTCCGATCGGGCCAACTGGTAACGAATTTCTTTCCGCCCGCCCCTTTAAGCAACCAACCCAACCCGCCATCCATGTATCCCGTTTCGGGTTGAGCGCCGAAGAAGTTATTGGCGATGAGGATGTCTTGAAAACCATCGCCGTCATAATCTGAAATGCAGACGCCATACCCTGGACTGATTTGAGCCAACTTTGGCAGCGCCTCCATCTGAAATCCGGATTCATTTTCGTTCCACAAAATCACTGAATCAAGGAACCGAAGTTCTTTGTAGGGTTTAGGATTTTCTTTCACTTGGTAAATGTCAGAGATTGACGCCAAAGAATAGTCACGGAACGTTTTATACTTATCGGCAATAAAAGGCATGCAGCGCGAACTGCAACTGCGCCCTCGAACGGGGTACTCAACGTCACCTTCATATTCTGCTTCGACCAAATCAAGGCTTCCGTTTTTGTCAAAGTCATCATAGTACAGCCGATGAGGGTGTTCTGAAGTCGCATGATACTTCGTATTCCTTCCCTGATTGGTCACCACGTAATCCATATCTCCGTCGGCATCCAAATCCGCTGCGGTGATACCATGCCACCAGCCGAACTGTTCGCCAAGCCCAACGGTCTCAGTGACGTTGACCAGATTTCCCTGTTCGTTTTTAAAAACGGAAACGGGGCCCCACTCCACAGCAATTAACAAATCCACCCAACCATCTGCATCGAAATCAGACCACACCGCGGAATTGACCAAACCAACTTCTTCGACGCCGCCGGACTGATCTTGGATGGCGAATTTAAAAACGCCATCCTCATTAAGCAGCAGATGGCTCTGAGGCGTCAGTGGGTAGCTACCTGGAATGCTTCGCGAGCCAACAAACAGATCCAGATCACCGTCGCGATCAAAATCGGCTGCTGAAACACAGTGGCTGCTGTCCAAGAATTCAGGAAGCGCATCTTCGGAGATGTCCTCGAACTGCCCATCGCCAAGGTTTCGGTACAAGCGATCCTGATAATTGGCAGAACTGGGTTGGAATTCATTGCTGCCGCTGGCCACGTAAAGGTCGGTCCTGCCATCACCATCGGCGTCAAAAAACAGGGCCCCCATGTCCTCACACCCAGCATCGTCCGCCCAAGGACCTTCGCGTGGCTCGAACGTGCCGCCTTGATTGACGAATAGTTTTCCCGATTGTCCGGCTGCCCCTCCAAAATAGATATCGACCAAGCCGTCGTCGTTCATATCACCACAGGCAACGCTTCCGCCAAGCTTGGACAATTGAAACGGTAACAGCGGTTCCCTTTGGAAGTCATCAAATTCAGATTCCTGATGCGTAAAATCGAGACCAGACGCTTTGGTCATATCATCGAACTGAGCGTCCGGACCAGCAGCAGCCGTCGCGCTAGAGGCGACCAGCGCGTCGGCGGAATCGATGACGCGATAGAGAGAATTGGGCTCAAGATCGGTGAATTCCTGCACACGCGCGTCGGGCCACGTGACTCGCAAACGATCAATCGTCTGGTCGTCTTTCATACCGAAGTGAACCATCATTGGATCGGATGTCAGATATCCGCGCCCCGGCAACAGGTCGCGGCGCTGATAGTCATCGCCATGCCAAATTTCGACCTTGCTTCCTATTCCAAAAACATTGCCGATGGAACTGCGTAGTTCGACCAGCAGTCGTCCTCCGCCAGTTGTCTTGTTTTCATAAACAATCGAAGGTGCGTAGTAATTGTTGATCACACAATCCAGATCGCCGTCCAGGTCCAGATCCGCAAATCCTGCGGAGTGACTTACGCCGTGAAAATCCAAACCCCAGGCTTTGCCTACGGACTCAAAATTTAAATCACCGCGATTGGCGTAAGCGAGATTCGTCTCATGGCGGGCCGGAATTTGAACGCCATGCTCAAGCCTTTCAGCAAAAGTTAGTTCGGTACCGCCTTTCTGCTTCCTCAGCTCTTTAAGTTGTATTGAGATGTCGCTGTTCATATTGTCACGCGCGTGACCGTTGGTGAAAAACACGTCTTGATTTCCATCGAGATCAAGGTCGGCGAAGCGCACACTCCAAGTCCAATCCGTTTTCGCCAGACCGGCTTGTCGGGCGAATTCCAAGAATTGATTTTTTCCCGCGTTGAGAAACAGGCAGTTAATCATGAACTGACGAGGCCTACCATAAGTCAACATCCATGCAGAATCAGCCATGTCACCCATGTTCAATTTCTGGCGAAAGTGCGTTCGGTCTGCCATATCGGCGACCAACAAATCAAGCATCCCATCATTGTTGAGGTCCCCCGCATCGACGCCCATTGAGAACCAAGGCGTTCGACGGACCGTTTCGGGCAACACATCTGAAAAAGTCCCGTCGCGGTTGTTGCGGTAGAGACGGTCAGGCTGTTTGAAGTCACTGGTTACATAAAGATCCTGCCAACCATCATTGTCATAATCAAACCACACGCTTGCCAAACCGCAGGCGTATCCTTCGATTCCTGATGACCGGGCGACTTCTTCAAAATTTCCAGACCCGTCATTTCGATACAGCAGGTCTTGTTCGCCAATCCAATATTCAACGTGTCCGTCAATGATCGCAGCGTACTCTTCTTTGCCAGGAACGACCTCCATCTTGCCGTCGACTTCTCTTACAAACAATTCGTCATATTCGATGACATCTTGGTAGGTGACTAAATAAAAGTCTAAGTCTCCGTCGTGATCGTAGTCGCAAAAGTTCGCCTGTTTGCTGGCTCCGTTATACGCCGTTCCGCGAAAGAAACCACTTTCGGCAAACGTGCCATCGCCCTGATTGACGTACAGCAAATCTGGAGCGGCCATATTGCAAACGTACAGGTCAAGATCACCATCGTTGTCGATATCAGCAAACGATGCACCCGAAGCCCAAAGCGTGGCGTCTCTGATCGTACCGTCCACCCCCGCGCGATCGGTAACATCCTCAAATTTTAGATCGCCAAGATTGCGAAAAAGCTTATTCGAAACGTCAGACCCCGTCAGATAGATATCTATCAAGCCATCGCCATCGTAGTCACCAAGTGCGATACCAGAACCGGTCTCGAGAACCATACTCGTAATGTCGCGACTCATGTAATTTTCGAAGTCAACGCCACAGTCTTTGAGCTTCGCGAACCGAAGGCTGTCAGAGGATTGAGGCAGACGCAGAGGACGGCTGTAAAGAGTCTCAGAAATCTGTTTGTAACCCAGGACTACATTGGGAACACCTGATGGCCTTCGGGTGAGAGCGTTTTCTGAAGGTTCGCACCCCAGAAAAAGCAGAACCCAAAACACGCAACTCAAGAGAGCAAACTTCGTGGTGGAGCATCGACTCATTATTTGCGGGCCCCTCTTAAAACGTCTTCGGTGAAACTACTTAGTTGGACAGCGCCACATTTGGATCAAAAGCTTTGTGATTAACGTGGTAGCGAACTGTGAGCGGCAAGGCACTTACTTTAGATTTTACTAACGGTTCAGAAACCAAAATTCAGCTCCCCCTCTCCCTAAAAATTCGGACGTTGGACCCAACCATTGGTAACAAGCGACATCCGAATTTTTAGGGAGAGGGGGCTGGGGGGTGAGGGTTTTTCCAACGGTGATTTTTTGCCGAGAGGCAAAGATTTACGGGATTATTTGCTGGCCGGGGAAGTTATCCCAAACTTTATTGCTCCTCACCCCCCAACCCCCTCTCCTCGTGAATTCGGTCAACGCTTGATTCAATGGCAGC
>Ga0114956_1000214_pt1 | contig 38032 bp, 29 predicted proteins | sample MaitaG_FD_87304 | JGI IMG/M metagenome (GOLD analysis project Ga0114956, IMG submission 87304) | Marine algal microbial communities from Maine, USA - Maine_Asex2 metaG | ecosystem: Host-associated > Algae > Red algae > Unclassified | place: Maine, USA | collected 2015-01-05 | reverse complement strand
TGTGATCAACAACCAAAAAAAGGTGCAATTTGCTGTCGATACTACCGACAAAACATACCTCATTCCTGAGACGGGTGCTTAGCTTGTCCAGCGTCACCCAGCACGGCGTCCAGCGATGCCACTGTCTCTTTTGTCAATGGCTTCAACAGGTAGTCTTTGACCACGGGAAATTGCTGCGTGCTTTGTTTATCTGATATTTGCTCCGAAGAGGTCAACATAACCACTACCGGAATGTCCAGGTGATGACGATTCGACCATTCCTCTAGAAATTCTAAGCCGTTCATGCGAGGCATGTTGATATCAAGCAAAATCAGATCGGGCAGGTTCTGCATATCAGATTCGAGAATTTGAATTGCCTCCCTTCCATCCAGTGCAGTGAGAATTTTGACCGAGGGCCAGTGCTTCTGCAAATAACGCTTGGCAATGAACTGGTCAGTCTCCTGGTCTTCGACAATCAGAATAATGTGGGGATCAGACATCGATAGTTTTCCTCGACTGATTCTGAAACGTAAGAACAAAACGTGAGCCGGGAGACTGCATTTCATAAAGCAGTTTTCCGCCTAAAGCATTAGCGTTCTGTGCGCACAGATACAAACCTAGTCCGCTACCTTGAGCAATACTCGGATGAAATCTCATGAACATGCCGAATGTCTTGTGCGCCAGGTCTGCGGGAATACCCAGTCCGTTGTCATCCACACTCAATCGACACATTTTTCCTGCACTGTGAAAATGAACTTGAATGGCCGGTGAACGTTGAGTGTCAGCGCGTTGTGAGTACTTGATGGCATTGGACAACAGGTTTTCCAGTATCTGTTGAAGGTAGAACTTCTTGACACAAACTGCACAGCTTTCAGGAATGTTGATATCGAACTGAACATCGTTGAAACCATCCATGGTATCCAGACCCTGAAGCGTATTGTTCACTAGTGAACGCAGCGCTATAACTTCGGGTTCCACACGGACCGCTTTGGTCCTGGTCACATTGATGATGTCTTCAATCAGGACGTCTGCTTTGTACAAGGCGGCTTGCATCCGGTTAACCAGCTCTTTGATCAAATCCTCATCTTTATCGTGTACGGCTTCCTGCGCAATATCGATCAAACCTCGACACGATGCGATGGGGGAGCGCAGGTCATGTGACATGCGAAAGTTGAATTCAACCAGTTCCCGATTGGTCGTTTCCAGCTGGCTCTGATATTGCGCTGATGCTTTGGCCACTGGCCTGAAAATGAAAAGTGCCTCTGCGAGCAGCAGCAGCACGCCGACGACGAGAATCAGTAATTCAAGTTTACCGAAGTTATTCAAAGCCAGCGATGCCAGATCCTCATGTTGTTGAACGACGGTATCGAGATCGTCGAGGATGCCGTTTCTGACAAGAACGACAAGCTGTTGCCCGAGTAGGGCCTGATGTAGTTCATCAACAGGCACCAGCTGAGTAGCTGCCATGAACTCATTGGCTAGTACCAGCAGTTGCCGGGTACTGACATCGACTGCGCGCGGCTCCTGATAGAGTTGTTTAAGGGATTCGCTGGCAGATTTATCGTCGGCCAGGCTACGCAGTATTGTGGCGTTTTGTCGAAACGTCTGGTGCGCAGACATAAACGCTGTGCGAAGGGCGTTGTCTTGAGATTCGTCTTCGTTAGTGAGGATATTCTGTGTCAGCAGGCCTAGACGCTGGGACAGCATTCGCTGTTTGCCGGCGGTGTTGATTACCGACACCTTATCGAGCTCGGTTGCTAGCTTGGACGTGGACACCCAGTAGGCTGCCAGCATACAGCCAGCGATAAGCAGTAGCGCCAATAGATAGGCGTACGTAAAACTGTTCCCATGCATGGGTTTGTCTACAGAACCCGACTGGGAACTATTGAACGTGATACCTGCCATGGTCGATTGCACATCTGCCAATTAATTGTATGCAGGGTTATACCTATGCACTCTTGGGGCCACTGCAGCAGCGCATACCCCGTGTGGCACCAGTTACTTGGACTATAACAAGCTGTATTTGTTACACAACCCCTTATTTATTGTAGGGGTTCACACGTGCATCTGTTTCGCCATCGACAACTGCTCAAGCCGGTGTCAGCCCTCGCAATCTTTCTGAACGACGCCTCAGCAATTCAAGAACGGTCAGCAGTACGATAGACATGAACACCATGATGGTAGCCACCGCAAGAATGGTGGGTGAAATCTGCTCTCGCAAACCGGTGAACATTTGCCATGGCAAGGTTTTCTGCCCGGCAGAGCCCAGGAACAACACGACAACCACTTCATCAAAGGAGGTGATAAAGGCGAACAGGGCGCCAGACACGACTCCGGGGGTGATCAGTGGCATCTGAACCTTGAAGAATGTGGTGAGCGGATCTGCACCCAGACTCGCAGCTGCCCGTGTCAGCGAGCGATCAAAGCCGACCAAGGTAGCAGTTACCGTAATGATGACGAAAGGGGTTCCCAGAGCTGCATGTGCGAGCACCACGCCCCAGTAGGTCCCCTGCAAGCCAATGCGCGAGTAGAAGAAATACATGCCCGCAGCTGAAATGATCAACGGCACGATCATGGGCGAAATCAGGATAGCCATGATGGTACGACGAAACGGCACGTGGCCTTGCGTCAGGCCAATAGCGGCGAGAGTGCCTAGCGAGGTAGCCAGCAATGTGGCGGCTGGTGCGATCAGAAATGAATTCTTGAGCGCCTTCTGCCAGTCACCGCTGGAAAAGAAATCTTCGTAGTGTTTCAGCGAGTAGCCTTCAGGGCTTAAGGCCAACATCTCTGGTGTGAACGTGAAGAAGTCCTCAGCGTTGAATGACAACGGAATGATGGTCAGGATGGGGGCTATCAGGAAAAACAGGATGGCACCGCAAATCACATACCGAAAGGTATAGAACCAGACACGCTGGCCTGTGGATGCATACGGGGGCAACGCGCTCATACTGTGGACTCGCTTTGTCTGTTTGGCATTGTGTCTATCCCAGTTTCACGTTGTCGATGCCCACGATGCGATCGTAGGTCCAGTACAGCGCGAGAACGAGTACAAGGAGGATTGCGCCAAGAGCGGCTGCCAGTCCCCAATTCAGTGACGAGCTGATGTGGTAGGCGATTCTGTTGGATATGAATACACCGGTGGTACCACCGACAAGCTCCGGTGTGATGTAGTAACCGATACACAGGATAAACACTAGAATGGAACCGGCACCAATGCCTGGTACGGTGTTAGGAAAATAGATTCGCCAGAAGGCCAGTGAATCGCTGGCACCCATCGATTTTGCAGCTCGCATGTAGGTGGGCGATATCGTTTTCATGACCGAGAACAATGGCAGGATCATGAACGGTAGCAAAATGTGGGTCATGGCAATGATGGTGCCAGTCATGTTGTTGATCATGACTAGCCGCCCGGCATCGTTGATCAGGCCTGCCCAGACGAGAAGATCGTTAATGACACCCTGTTGCTGAAGCAACACCTTCCACGCGCTGGTTCTTACCAGCAGAGAGGTCCAGAACGGCAGTAGTACCAGAATGAGAACCAGATTTGAAGCGCGAGTAGGCAGGCTGGCAAGCAGGTAGGCCACAGGATAGCCGAGCATGATGCAGCTCATCGTAATGACCAGACTCAGAAAGATGGTGCGGATGAACAGCGTGATGTAGATCTGTTCGTTTTCGGGTTTCTGTTCAACCCCGGCTGCTGTTCTTTCAGCATCAATGGCCGCCAGAAAATAACTGTCGATGATGGGGGGTGAGAGTCTTTTAATAGCCTGCCAGTTATCGACTTCGCCCCAGCCATCGTTAGCGTCGATGAACTGAGCCTGGAAATTCTCGCCGGGGAAACTGTCTATGGCGTCGGGGAGACCGGCGAACAATGCAGCTGTGTCGCTATTGGTACTGGTGGCCAGGGCAACCAGCTCGTTGCGCGGCATCGTTGCGAGATCCTGATGCAGGCTGGCGTAGGTGAAACCATGCGGTAGCATCGTTTCAGGGTCGGCTTCCTCGCCTTCCTCAGAGGCCAGCCAGGCCGTCCAGTTTTGCCATGAAATGGCAGTGGCCGGAAACTGGTTGGGCCATGCGCCTATGTTTCGCAACGTGCGCCAGCCTTCGGGTGTTGCCCAGACTGGGTTCAATGCCTCGAAAGCGCTCTTGGCCGCTTCGTTGTCCAGTTTTTTGATAGCGCGGCCGGTCTGGCGGAACATGCTGGACACACCGGGCTGATCGTAGTTGATTCGGCTACCCAGTCGAGTGTGTTTTTTCAGTTCCTGAGCGAGCATCATGTCGTCGGCTAGCGCTGTAAACACCCGTTCATCAGGCAGCTCGCCAGCCTGTTCGTCCCAGTCACCCAGTGCGCGGATGGTGCCGGGAATGGTGTCTTGCACGATTTTGTTTTCGACAGAGCGAAACAGCATGTCACCGATCGGAAAGATGAAGCTGACGACGACGAAGATCAGCAGCGGCGAAATCAGCATTAAGGCTCTGAGCTTTTCACGCCTCAGTGCCTTCGCCAGACTGCGCTTCAGAGGCTGACCATCGTGGGTCAGTAATGCTGCGGTGGACGTATCCGCGGTGTTCGTTGCACTCAAGAAAAACTCCGAGTCTGTATAAACAATTGATGAGCCCCAACGCAAACCGGAGCACAAGTGCTCCGGTATTTACAGCAGCTACAATACCCTCGCATAACATGAGGGTACCGCAGGTTGTGTCAGGTAGCTACTACTGTGACAGCCATGCCTGAAATTTTGCATCCAGATCGTCACGATTGTCAGCCCACCACTCGTAGTTGTACAGGAAGGTGTTCATCGCGTTATTCGGATCGGTAGGCATGTGTGGCGCCATATCGATTCCCAGCTCAGCATGCTGGCCTACGAGAGGAGCTGAAGAGGCACGGGCAGGGCCGTAAGAGATGTACTTGGACTGGTCGGCCAGACGCTGTGTGTCTGTGGCGAACATGATGTAGTGCAGTGCGCGGTTCTGACGCTCTTCACTCAGTCCAGCTGGAATGATCCAACCGTCAAGATCGAATACCTGAGCGTCCCACAACATAGCAACCGGCTGATTCTGCTCTTCGATGACAGAAAACAGGCGACCGTTGTATGTAGAACCCATCAGTGCTTCGCCATCAGCTAGAAGCTGTGGTGTTTCAGCACCGGCAGACCACCAGATAACGTCGTCCTTGATAGTCGCCAGTTTGGCGAATGCCTGAGTAACACCTTCGTCGGTGCTCAGTACGTCATAGACATCATCCTTTGCAACGCCGTCGCAAATCAGAGCCCACTCGACATTGTTGATAGGACGCTTTTCCAGTGAACGCTTGCCCGGGAAAGTAGCTGTATCGAAAATGGCGCAGATATCTTCTGGTGTGTTGTCGCCCCAGGCTTCTACGTCAGTGCGGTAGCCAACAGTTGTTGAATAGACGATCTGTGGTATGAAGCAATCGGAGACCAGCAGGTCACCGAAATCTTCAGAAGCAGGTGTGCCATCTGGTGCAGGAGCGAGTTGTGAATCGGCATCTATTTCGATGGCAAGGCCTTCATCACAAAGCCGGATGGCATCAGAAGCAACAACGTCTACAACGTCCCAAGTGACGTTGTTGGCTTCGTTCATGGCGCGCAATTTGGCAACCGCTTCAGCAGATGACTCGTCGTTGATGATTTCAACGCCTGTCATTTCACTGTAGGGATTGTGATAAGCCTGGAGCTGTGAATTGGAATAAGCACCGCCCCATGAAACGATAGTCATTTCGTCGCCGCAGCTTTCGCATGCAGGCAGCTCGTCAGCGGCAGTCGCCACAGAAGCAACAGCAGTAAGCGCGAATGCGCCCGCTAGTCCAGCAGTAAATTTCATTAAATATCTCCTTTGAAAGTATCGGGCAGAGCGTACCACAAGCTCGGCACGACACCGATGAGCGAAGTGCACAAATGTAGATTTTACGGAGCGTTACGTCACAGTTGTTCACGTCAATCGTGAATTGGCAGGCTCTGCGCGCAACGTTGATACCCCGGGCGCGTGACCAAGATCGTCAACCGCACTTAGGCAAAAGTGTGCCGATTCAGCCGACCGCGTCTAGCCGACCGCGTCCAGAGCCTTGGCGTCAACGGCGCTCCAGCCCAACCGGTATTTTTCGCCTTCGACCGGCGTGGTGTGGCGACCACCGTTAGGGACTTTTACGATGAACTCATCGTTACCGGCAACCGTCATGACGATTCTCAAGTGATCACCCAGGTACAGCACCTCTTTAACAATGCCTTCCACGATGTTGTCGCGCGCATCGGTGGGTTCCAGCTCGACACGCTCTGGTCGCAGAGACAACGTGGATCGCGAGCCAACGCCATCAATGTTGACCGCTTCGGCTTGCACTACGGTGCCATCGTCCAGTGTCATCGTGCAGTGATCACCATTAACCTGTGTGACCTTGCCGGATAACTTGTTGTTCTCTCCAATGAACTGAGCCACGAACGAGTTCTGTGGGCTCTCATACAGATCATCGGGTGAGGACAGCTGTTGTATTACGCCATCTTGAAATACCGCCACGCGATCAGACATTGTAAGAGCCTCTGTCTGGTCATGCGTTACATAGACGACGCTGACGCCGAGGCTTTCATGGATGTGTTTAATCTCGTACTGCATCTGCTCCCGCAACTGTTTATCCAGAGCTCCCAGCGGCTCATCCATCAACACCAGATCAGGATCAAACACCAGTGCACGGGCAACGGCTACTCGCTGCTGCTGGCCGCCGGATAACTGTGCTGGCCGCCGGTTGCCAAAGGCACCCAGTTCAACCATGTCTAATGCACGCTTTACCTTGGCATCACGCTCGCTCTTGCCCATCTTGCGAATCTCAAGCGGGAAAGCCAGATTCTCGGCCACACTCATGTGCGGAAACAGAGCGTAGTTCTGGAAGACCATACCGATTCCGCGTTTACGCGGTGGCACGTTATTAATGGGTTTGTCGTTCAGGTAGATTTCGCCATGCGTTGCGGGCTCGAAGCCTGCCAGCATCATCAGGCAAGTGGTCTTGCCGGAGCCCGAGGGCCCCAGCATGGTGACAAATTCGCCGGGCGCGATGTCAAGATTCAGGTCCTTGACCACGAGCACGAGCCCGTCGTAGCTTTTCTGCACATGTTCGAATCGAACAGCGGCGCCCCTGACGGATGCGGGGGAAGGTGAATTAGCAGCTGCGCTCATGAGTAGGTTTTCAGATAAGTTGACTAGACGACGAGATGTTCAGGGCCGTAGGCGAACCCGGTCAAGTTGCGCGGCTGATTGGCCCCGGCTTCTATAACCAGTATGTCGTGTTCACGGTACCCACCAGCGCCAGGCAGGCCCTCGGGTATCGTGATCATAGGTTCCATGGATACAACCATACCTGCTTCGAGCACCGTTTCACAATCCTCGCGTAATTCAAGCCCTGCCTCGCGTCCGTAGTAATGGCACAGCACGCCAAAAGAATGCCCATAGCCAAACGAGCGATATTGCAACAAGTCATAGCTGGCGTAGAGCTCATTGAGTTCCTTGGCAACATCGCTGCAACGCGCGCCTTCAACCAGCAGTTCCTTGCCACGATCATGCACTTCACAGTTGATTTCCCATAAGCGGCGTGAAGCATCGTCGACTTCACCGGCAAACAGTGTGCGTTCCAGTGCCACGTAATAGCCGGCCACCATCGGGAAGCAGTTCAGGCTCAGAATATCGCCTTGTTTAATTCTTCTGCTGGTAACAGGATTGTGAGCGCCATCGGTATTGATGCCTGATTGAAACCACGTCCAGGTATCAAGAAGCTCGCCGTCAGGCCAGGTATCCGCAATGTCACGCACCATGGCTGCTGTACTTGCCAGCGCCACTTCGTGCTCGGGCGTGCCTACACTGATTGCCTCGACCACGGCTGCGCCGCCCAGATCGGCAATGCGAGTCATCTGAGCAATATGCGCTATTTCTTCATCCGACTTGATCATTCGCAGATGCATGGCGGGAGCGGCAATATCAACAAATTCAGCGTCTGGAAAATGATGCTCCAGCAAAGTCTTGAATTCCAGGTCGACATGATCAAACTCGATACCGATTTTGCGCGCCTTGCCAATCAGTTGCTTTGCCGCGTGGAAGTAGTTGTCGTGTTGCCAGTCTGTGTAGGTCACGTTATGGCCGGCTGTTCTGCGAGCTGGCTGACCACCGTCAATTCCGGCACTGATGCTGGTCAGGGTGTCATGATCGATGACCAGGCCATATCGGCGGCCAAACCGGCAGTAGAGAAAATCCGACAGGTAGCAGATGTTCTGATAGGACGTCATCAACACGGCATCGATAGATTTCGAGGCCATAAGCGCGCGTAATGCATCATGGCGGCGCGTCATCTCTGTGGCGGAAAAAGTCGGCGTGGCACGTTCACCATTGCCGGTGTAGTCCACAAGGCGGGGCATGTTCATGATGGATTGACGTAGTTGGCTGGTAGTGTCGGGAGCTGGATGATGCAAGCCTGCCTACAGGCGGTCAAGCACCAATGACGATTCCACTGTTCCAGCTGCGACAGCCTAGTCCGCTGGAATACTACGTTCTGCGGAGTTGACCTGCGATTCATCCAACAAGGTTGTGGTGGATTCCATAGTGGTCACCACCATATAGTCGAGCAGTTCCAGCAGAGCCTCGTTGCTGACAGGTTTCTGCAACATCAGTAACCCTGGATATTGCTCGGCCATTGAACCGTCTGATAACGTCTCACCCGTGATCAGAGCCATCGGTAATTCCGGGTAGCTGACCATCACGTGATCGATCACTGTCATGCCGGAATCACCATTCTGCAGTCGAAGATCTACCAGCAAGGCTGATGGAGAATTATGCTTCAACCAGTTAATGGCATCGTGTGAATTTTCACTCAGCGTCACCCTGCATCCGGCGGCATTCAGGCACGCTTTCAAGCTTTGACGCACTGGCTCTTCATCATCAACCAGATGCACGTGAAAGCCGTCCGGAAGAGTAACCATGACAGACTCGGCTGCCAGCGGAGTTCGCGCTGTGGATACCTGATCGTGAGTGCAACGTTGCATGCGAATAGTCACTTGTGTGCCTTCACCAACCCGTGATTCAAGATCCATAGAATGCCCCAGGTTTCTGATCAGTCGCTCAACGATCGACAACCCGAGACCCAGCCCATGGCCTTTGTCGCGCCCCGGATTGGCTATCTGGTAAAACTCTTCAAACACTTTTTCGGCGTGGGTATCCTCGATACCGATTCCGGTGTCTTCTATAGAGAGTATGACTTCATCAGCGTGCTGGACAGCCGCTAACCTGACATGGCCGGTATGGGTGTACTTGATGGCGTTGCCACACAGGTTGCGCATGATTTGCGACAGCATGGCGGGATCGGTACGCACAAAGACCGACTCGGGCACATCGTTAATCAGCTGTATTTTCTTGTCCTCTGCCAGTTTCGAAAGTCCTTTCACTAAAGTGGCTGTCAGCAGGTACAAGTCCACACTGCGAACTTGCGGTTTGATGGCGCCAGAGTCCAGTTCGGAGATATCCAGCAAGGCATTGAGCTGCGAAGATAAAGAGGTGACGGCGATGTTCATGTTTTCCACGATGTCGCGCGATTTATCATCCAGGCTGGCATGCTTCAATGCTGCACCAAACAGATTGAGCACATGAACCGGCTGCCGCAGGTCATGACTGGCAGCAGCGATAAAACGTGTCTTGGACTGGCTGCTGGCCTCAGCCTCCAGCTTGGCCTGCTCTGCAATATGCAGTGCTTCAGACAGGCGACTGGATTGCTCTTCAAGCTGGATGGATGACTCTATGGACAATGCAAACGCATCGAACATGAATCGTCCGTTAGTGAGTAAAGTGTTGCCGACAATCAACACTGAGGCACCAACGCAGAATGCCATCAACGGGTGAACCAGCTGATCCAGATTGAACATCCAGAGAATGGCCAGTGTGCCCAGTAACGGTCCTATGTAACTGAGTAGTAAGGGGCGGTAACCAAAGTTAGTACTGTGGGAGGCCGTACACAAGCCGAGTACGATAGCGGTCAGCATGGCACGTTCGAAAGTGCCGACATACTTGAAGAAGTAGAAAACCGACGCAATTGTGCAGCCGAGAATCAAAGTAAGCAGTATCGCAAACTGACGTTTGCGCAGTGGCTTGAGCGCCGCCTGCCGACTAACGTATCTCAGCAGGATGACACGCAAAAGAACGGCAGAGCAGCTGGCTAGTGTCCAGTAGCCTAACAGGGTGTTGTCCACCCTGTTGCTAAGCAGGAATTGCGTCAGAAAAATGGCGAGCGAGAGAGGTAGTGCCGCTCTTGCACTGTTGCGACAGCAGATCTGGAGCAATTGATCGCTGACACGGTCTGACATTTGAGAGACTGGCGTCATAGGGTTGGCAACAGGTGGTGCGTCATCCCCACAGAGTATTGCACAGCTCGCCCGTTGCGGCATTGCTACTGTGGTGGCGTACGGTTAGCGCGGCACGCTACCACGACGTCACATGACGAAATTCATGACCAGTAAGCTCACAACCATATAGAGTACCGTCATGACGCCGCCCACCCGCATGAAATCGGCCACGCTGTATCCACCCGGGCCCATGATCAGCGCATTGACCTGATTGGTTGGAATCAGAAACGCATTGGAGGTGGAGATGGCCACCGTCAGTGCAAACATGGCGGGGTCTGCGCCGATGGTGACAGCGATGTTGACCGCCAGTGGTACGAGCAATACCGTAGCGCCGATGTTGGACATGACCAGCGTAAAGAAGGTGGCAAGCCCTGCCACAACGATCTGCATGACCCAGATGGGGACATCACCGATGATGTCGAGCAGATGAATGGCTATCCAGATGGCTGCACCGGAATGGTCAACGGCGATGCCCAGCGGAATCAGGCAGGCGAGCAGAAACACGGTTTGCAGGCTAACCGCATCGTAGGCTTCATCAATGGTGAGCACGCCAGACAGGATCATACCCAATGCACCGGCCAGCAGTGAAATGGACAAGGTATCAGTGAGTAGAAACAGAACCAGCGACAACACAAAGTAGAAGATGGCAGGCCGCAGCTTGTGCGTTCGTACGTCTTCGTATTTGACCTCGGTAGCAACCACCACGTCACGATTGCTCTTGAGCTTGTGCAAGTCTTTCCAGCTAGAGTGCACAACCAGCGTATCGCCTGAATGCAGCACGGTATCGCGAAAACCGGTCTTGATGATCTGATCGGCCCGGTAGATCTGCATGATGTTTGTGCCGAAGCTACGCCGCGGCTTGATATCGCCGATAGCCTTGCCGACCAGTGAAGAGGCCGGTGGAATAACAATCTCGCCAATGCCGCTGTACTGAGGGTTCAGCACTTTGGAGAAGCGCTCCGGCTCACCCAGCAGTGTCCAGTTGTATTCCAGACAGAACGCCTCGACCTGCTTGCGATCACCGAGTAGGCCCAGCCGGGTATTTACCCAGACTGTTTCTTCACGATCTGGCGGTACTTTCACCACATCACCGCTGTACAGAGCCAGCATGAACGGCGTGTTCTGATAAGTCTCTTCTATCTGATGGATACTCATGCCCACCATCGGACTGTCTACCGTCACCTGGGCTTCCAGCAGTTCTCCGCTGATGCCGTACATGCGCTGGAAATAATCGTCTGTTCGTGACGTTCTCTGTGAGTCGGGATCTGCTTTGGGCAGGATGAAACGACCGGCGAGCATGAAATACAGTAGCCCGGTAACACTCAATGCCAGCCCGATAGGAAGCACGGCAAACAGACCGAATGGCTGCATCTGTTGAGATTCGGTGAGCTTGCTGTTGGATGACAGCAGCAGGTCATTGAGCAGGATCAGCGGGCTCGATCCGATCATGGTGGCAGTGCCGCCCAGAATGATACAAAAGCCTACTGGCATGAGTAGCCGGCTCATGGGTATGCCGGTACGTGAGGAAACCTTACTGACTACCGGCAGGAACAGTGCGGCCACTCCCACGTTTTGCATGAAGCTGGATGCCAGTGCGGCGATGCCAGACATCAGCGGGCTGATGCGCGATTCTGTCTTGCCGCCGATATTGAGTATCACTTGGGCCAGGCGGCTCATCAGGCCGGTTTTATCCAGCCCCTTACCGATGATCATGACGCCGATTATGGAGATAACAGCGTTACTGGAAAAACCAGAAAACAGTTCCTTGAGATCCAGGATGGGCTCAATGCCTGGTACATTGGACGCCAGACCCAGCGTGACCATGATGATCAGCGCAGCGACATCGACACGCACTACCGAAAATGCAAACAGATAGACAGTGGCAGCAAGCAGGAACAGCACGATGGCCATTTCCACTGTAAGCGCTACCGATTCGATCATGAGGGTGTGTCTGTGCTGAGTTTCGGGCGGAAAGGGGGGGCTTTGCAAACCCGCTCTGGCAGACTAGCGCAAGTTGCGCGCCATGCGTAGCACCGAGGGATGCTATGCAGGCTGCCGTGTAACTCGCGAGAAGTGGACTATAGTCTATCGGCACTGCGGCATGATGACGCAGGTTACCAGCCAATAGTCACTATTGTTAACCGCATACACTGTCAGAATTGATCAGAATTCAACCGGATTACAGCCCTCAACCAAGCACAGCATTGTCGTTAAATAGGTCAACGACAAAGAGACATCGCTGAATACACTCATGAAAATAAAACTCAACAGCACACTGCCGTTCTCCCCCGTCCAGCTCGATGCTCATCATGCACAGCCACGTCGCGCTGTTGGACAGTTGTCCGGCATGGATGGCGCCAGAGCATTCAGCATGGCCGTCTATCAGTTCAGACACGCCGATAACGATGCTATCTACTATCAGGTTGACCCCCGTGAGCGTGTCTATCTGGACGATTCAATGTCAGGTAATACGGCTGTTTCCAGAGATCACCAAAGCAGCACTGATAGGCTTGAGTGGGTAGAACACGACGATACGTTGAGCTACAAGCCCTATGCGTTTCTGGTCATGAACGCCATCACCAAGCTGGTTGCTAACTGGGATGGTGTTGTTTATCGCACGCCCAGCGGTGAGCGGCTGCGTGATACGGCCATCAATACCACGTTGCAGGTTATGGATGCTTGTGTCTGCAACCGCTTCGGGCTGTGGGTCATGGTTAACCTCAGTGCAGATACGCACGATGGTTTTCAGACTCAGCCGAACCAGAGTACTCGTCAGTTGGGTTGGGTGCCGCTCTAGCTGTCTTTTTGTATGAGTAGTATGCGGGTCGGCTAGCAGCCCGTGACTGTGAACGGCAAAGTCGGGGTACACTTCAAGCACCCCGTTGTCGAGACTCAGAATCATGTCATATCGCCCTTACGTTGTTGCTCTGGTTGCTGCCGGAGCCATTCACGCCAGTGCCGCTGTTCAGGCGGAACCCGATTGTATCGGTGTCACGCCGATCTACAATATTCAGGGTGCGGGTCATGTATCGTCTCTGGTTGATGAGACTCTGGAAACGTGCGGTGTAGTAACAGCCGTGGCCTTTAGTGGCTACTACCTGCAGGACGTGGCAGGCGACGACAACGAAGCCACATCCGATGGCATCTATGTGGCGGAACGCGACGAAAAACCAACCGTCGGCAGTCATATCCGTCTATCTGCCACCGTTGCTGAAGTTATTGGTGGTGGAGCCGCCAGTGGCAATCTGTCGGTGACCACACTGGTGGATACTGAGTTACTGGAGTCTGTGCTGGATAGCGCATTGCCCGCTACCACCGTAATCGGTAGTGAAGGGCGCCTGCCGCCAACCGATGTGGTCATCAGCGAAAGCGAAATCACAGGTGGTATCAACCTGCAGGACGCCACCGACGCTGCCTCCACACCGTTCAACCCGGAAATCGACGGTATTGATTTTTATGAGTCACTCGAAGGCATGCGCGTGCTTGTTGTCGACCCGGTAGCGATATCCGGTATCCGCCAGTTTGGTACGTTCAGCGCCGAAGTATTCGTGCTGACCGATGGCGGCTCTGATATCAGTCCGGTGGACGCCAGAACGCCTCGCGGTGGAATCACTCTGCAGCCGGATCTTGACAACCGCGGAGACCAGCAACCGGAGCGCATGCAGATTCAGTTTGACGGTACGTTGTTTGGCAGTACCGATTACCCGGCAATCAAGGTGGGCGACACGCTGGGTTCGGTAACCGGCATCATGGGCTATAGCTTTGGTAACTTTGAGGTTCTGGCTGTGGGGCCTGTGAGTGTCAATGAAGGAGATCTGCAGCCAGAATTAACCTATGTGAGCGCCGACGAGACAACCCTGACGCTGGCCAGTTACAACGTATTGAATCTTAGCGGTGCTGATGCAGATGATGACCAGCGAGCACTGGTAGCCACACAGATAGTCGATAACCTTCAACAGCCCGACATTATTGCCTTGCAGGAAATTCAGGATAACAACGGTGACATTGGAGACTGCCCGCGCGACGATAGTGCGGCTTGCGCAGGCGTACTGGATGCTTCACTGACCTTGCAACGACTGGCTGATGCCATTGTGTCAGCGGGTGGTGTGGAGTACATCGGTGTAACGGTAGATCCGCTGGTGGAGACCAACGATGACAATCGCGATGATGTGGATACTTTTGGCGGGTCATCATTGGGCAATATCCGCAATGCCTTTCTCTATAACCCGGCACGCGTGACACTGCTCAGCGTGGAAGGTTTAACGCGTGATGTATTGCAACTACGGGGCGTGAGCGCATTCACAGCCTTCGATACCTCGAGAGATCCTCTGGAAGCGATATTTGATTTTAACGGTGAGCGATTTACCGTATTCAACAATCACTTTTCTTCACGCTTTGGCTCGAGCCCGATATTCGGTGGGCCGCAGCCGTTCATACAGGCAGGCGAAGAAAACCGGGCCGCGCAGTCGCTTGCCATGAATCAGCTGGTTGAAGTAACACTTGCACAAGACGAGGCCGCCAATGTGGTGGTGCTGGGAGATCTGAATACGTTTGATTTCACGGATGAGCTGGTAGAGGTGTTACCTGCGGCAGGAGGAAATACCATCCTGTTTAACCTGATAGGCACAGCCGGTGAAGATCCGTATTCGTTTATCTTCGAAGGTAACTCACAGGCGCTGGATCATATCTTCGTTAGCTCTTCTCTGGAAGGCCTGTCGTTTGCTGACTACGTCAACGTGAATGTCGATTTTCCCAGGCTCTCGTCATCCATAGTGGGTAGCGATCATGAGCCTGTGCTGGCTGCGATATCGTCAGGTACACAGGCTCAGTTTGCCTTTCAGTTAAGCGCCCAAGTGTACTCAGAGAGTGCCATCGAACTTTTCTGGGATCGGCAGTCGGATATGGAACGCTATGACGTTTATAGAAACGGGGTGCTGTTGACGTCCACAGATGCTGTCAGCTACTTTGATGACACGCTGCAGCAGGGCACCGAGTATCTCTATCGTGTAGAGGGATTTTCGCAAGGCAATCTGCAAGTGTCAGATACGGTTACTCTCAGGACTGACGCTACCGGTGGACCGGGCGTTTTCAACGTGCAAGAGCTTAGCGGCAGTGTCTACTCCGCAACGGCACTGGAGCTTTTCTGGGCGGTGTCTGAACAGTCGGCTCCACCAACGGGCTTTGATATCCTGCGTAATGATGAGTTCGTGGCAACCACCGATGGGCGCAGTTTTTTCGAGGAAGGACTGCAATCGGATACCACCTATGAATACTCCGTAAGAGCGTTTGATGACAATGGAAACATTAGTAGTGCGGAAAGCATAACGCTGAAAACGCGCAGCTTTGCTGATATGTCTGCCGTGAGCACGGGTCCATCGGCTGTCTCTTCAGTAACCGGTCTGGTTTATTCCAGTTCAGCGCTAGAAATTTTCTGGGTTCCAGCCGTGAGTGGTAGTCCGGCCGTTGCCTATCAGGTGTTGCGAGATGATCAGTTGATTGAAACTCTGGATGGCAGAAGTTTTTTCGACTCAGAGCTTGAGCGCGACACGCGCTACCGGTACACCATCAGGCCGGTGGATTCACGCGGTAATGCAGGCGCTTCTATTGAGGTTAGCCTCACCACGGCAGCGCTCTGATCATCCGGCAACGTAGTCGTGTGTACGGTTACGTTGCTGGTTATTGATCACGCAGTCACTGAGAAGACAGCCCCTGGCTCTGCGGTTATCTGCAGAGTCAGGAACTCAAGCCCTGCAGAAAAGGACTGGGCACCGACGCAGGGTTGGCTGTAGCGCACCTTGCCGATACCGTTAAGCAGGGGGGAGTCGAGCAATACGACAGTACCTGCCGCTAGCCTGGCGTTGCTTTCCAGTGCGCAGCCTACAATAGACAAGTCAGTCATGCGTGCGGTGACTGGCGCGTCGGTTGGCCAGTGGGTCCAGATTAGCACCGGTGTTGTGTGATCATGCCGGTACATTGCGCGCAAATCATCCTCGCCGGTTTTAATCAGTTTATTGACCGGTGTGGCTGCTCCATGACAGGTGTAGCATCGACGGGTGTTGTCATAGACATCCGCTGACGAGGTCTTTGCATCAGCCGAGTTAGCTGGGTAGACGGCTTTGCAAAACGGGCAGTGTGGCTTGACGGGAAGCAAGACATTATTGTCGGTTGCTGATGCGTTGGGGTGACTGGTGTCCCTGAAACCTTGCGCTGATTGATGCTGAGTGCTTGCTGAATCGTTGCCGCCAGTATTGGCGTGTGAGTCTGCTGAGGGCGTGCCACCTGGCTCAGGGTGATTTGTTCTGTTGTCTATAGCGCTGCGTAGCGCATCGTATTGCAAGCGCTTGCTGGCATCACACAACGTTGCAACCGCCTCGTTGAGTTGCTGTGCAACCGCCGCATCGCCACCAAGATCCGGGTGCAGACGCATCTTCTGCATCATGGCACGGTAGCTGGCCTTGATAACAGCAACAGGTGCCTCAGGGTGCACATGCAAGAGTCGATAAAAGTCGGGTAGGTTGTCCACCTACATTTATCGGCCATATTCCTGTCAACAAGTACTAAGACGACTACGTATACGCTCATAACGTGTCGGGTTTGGCGTTATGGGATGTGGTCCGCCTAGAGAACTACGCTACCTTAGATGACAATGTGCTGTAGTCGCGTAATAAAGTGGGTTACTTACACACGGAAGTGCTCTGGATCGTTGAATTCGCATGCGAGCAAAGTTGGTAACTTTTGCTACGCACATCGCAATGTGCCCAAGCGATGCACTAGATCTGATCAGCGCAACGGAGGACAGTTGCCTGCGCTTCACCACGCCGCTTGCATTAGACACACTCAATGGTGTTTGCGCCAGCGCGCGTGGTGGCAGTCGCATGGTGGGCTTCGCCGATGACTTGCCGTATTCGGCCAATCCGATTATACCGTCTGAAACTATTTAACCCCGTATTCGCATCGCCGTCGGTCTTGTAGTTACACCCAGTCAATTATTACGAGTGCACAGGGGCCGTGATCTCTGGCTGGACGCACCACTGACTACACGATTGAGAGGTTCGTCATGACACGCCACCCGTTTACCGCGCTATGTTTTGCTGCCACAACCGCCACGCTGTTGCTGACAGCCTGTACAACCGACGATACCAGCGTGCAGGAAACACTGCACCCAGGCGCAAAACCAGACGAGACTGCGGCGTACAGCTCTGACCCCTTTTCTATACCAGTAAGGCTAACGTCGCAGGCGATGGAAAAGCTCAGCAGGGATTCGTCTGCTGACTCAGGTACTCTGCTCGCCAGTCATTTTCAGCCTGACCTGACAACCAGATTTTCCCACGAGCAGTACGAGGCACCTGACGACAATAAAGTAAAGCAGACTGACAACGAATCTGTCTCTACATTCAGCATTGACGTCGATACAGGCTCCTATTCCAATATCAGGCGTTTTTTGCAACAGGGAAGTCTGCCACCGGCGGATGCCGTGCGTATAGAGGAGATGTTGAACTACTTCTCCTATGATTACCCTGCTGAGGCTACCGTTGAGCAGCCTTTCTCGCTCGTCACCGAGCTGGGAACTACCCCCTGGAATGCTCAGACGAAATTGCTGCATATTGGTCTTAAGGGCTTCGTACCCCCTCACACCGACAGCATGGCTGCCAATCTGGTTTTCCTCGTCGATGTGTCCGGTTCCATGAACAGCCCGAACAAACTGGGTCTGCTGAAATCGTCTATAGGCATGCTGGCTAACGATCTGGACGAACGCGATACCGTGAGCATCGTGGTGTATGCCGGATCATCGGGTGTGGTATTGCCACCCACGGCTGGTAGTCGGCGGGCGGCTATCTATAATGCACTGTTGCGTCTTCAAGCAGGCGGATCCACCAACGGTGCGGGAGGTATACAACTGGCTTACAAGCTGGCCGCTAAAAACTTCATCAAGGGCGGCGTCAACCGAGTCATCCTGGCCACTGACGGTGACTTCAATGTGGGCATCAGTGATACTGAAGCACTAAAAAAACTCATCAGTCAGAAGCGCGAATCCGGTATTGCATTAACCACATTGGGTTTCGGCACCGGAAACTACAATGACCACCTGATGGAGCAGCTTGCAGATACCGGCAATGGTACTTATGCCTATATCGACACACTGGCCGAAGCCCGTAAAGTGCTGGTTGACGAGCGTTACTCGACCATGATGCGTATAGCGGGTGACGTGAAAATACAGGTTGAATTCAATCCGCAGAGAATCAGTGAATACCGATTGATCGGCTATACCAACCGGCTGTTAACCCGTGAGCAATTCAATAATGACGAGGTAGACGCTGGAGACATAGGCGCAGGCCACACAGTGACAGCCTTGTATGAGGTAGCTCTGCGTGGTGAAGGTGGTGAACAGATTCCGGCACTGCGGTACAAGCAACCTGGATCATCTCACACGGCTGAATACAACGATGAGCTGGCAGAGATACGATTGCGGTACAAGCTGCCCGGTGAGCAACAGAGTCGATTGATCAGTGAGGCGGTCCACGATAGGCTACTGGTCGAGCAAGCTGGACAGCCGTCTGCAAATTTCCGTTTTTCTGCCAGCGTAGCTGCACTGGGACAACTACTCAGAAGTTATCCGCCAATGGATGCATTTGATTACCAGGATGTCCGCGATCTGGCTAAAAACAGCACAGGAGATGATGAGTATGGTTACCGTGCAGAATTTGTTCGCCTGGTGGACATGGCCGAAAGCCTTGATCGAATGCAGCGCGCTGCAAACGGAATTGCTCTCCAGGAAGAAGGGTAAACCTGATGTGCCTCAAACCGGAGAAGGCGCATAAACAGCGATGATGACGCATTGATGCTGGCTTACGCTGCAGGGGATGTGGCTGCCTTCGAGCAGCTGTATGCGCTGCATCGTCGGGCCTTGTTTCAGTTTCTGTTGAACAGTTGTGGCAATGAGGCCATCGCACGCGAGCACTACCAGGACGTCTGGTTACGAGTGGTCAAGAACCGAAGCAGCTTTCAGCCCGGCACACCTTTTAATGCCTGGCTTTACAGGATTGCCCGCCATCGTGTCATTGATCATTATCGGGCACAGAAGAGAGTTCCACCTATCACCGCAGCGTCTGAAATGGATGACACGTACACTAACGTATCATCGTTGTTTGCCATGCCACTCATGCCCGATGAGATAGCCAGCCTTACTCAACGCTCGGACAGTCTCAGCGAGGCATTACAATTGCTGCCGGATGTACAGAGAGAGGCGGTGCTTCTTCGCCACATCGCTGGAATGAGCGTCAGTGAAGTGGCCAGCGTGGTCAATGTCGGCGTTGAAACCGTGAAAAGCCGTTTGCGATATGCCGTCGTAAAACTGCGCAGCACGCTGCAGGAGTTTTCATGAACAAGCGAACAGAACCCTATGGTTCGCCTGACGATAGAGATATTGGCGCACTATTCGATGCGCAGAACATTAACTTGCCCAAGGATCTGGACCAGCAGATTCTCTCTCAGGCAAGGCATGCCGCTGAAAGTGACAGACAGAAAATGCCATCAAAGGGCTCTGCTTTTCGTCCATGGTTCGCCGCTGCCGCTGTTGCAATGATTGCCATAGGCATCGCCCCACAGTTAATTCGTAGCCCTGAATCTTCTCTCAATACAGCCTCTGAGTCCACACTGGCACCCACTGATCCACAGAACTATTCGCGTCCCACACCCCGTTTTCAGAAAACCTCCGAGGATGCAGCGACCACGGCTGAATCCGTGACAAAGCCTGAGGCTATTGCTCGTACAGTTGCCAGCACACCGCCGCGAACTGACAACAATGTCGGCGGTGCAGCGGGCGATGTGGCCGGTGAAGTATTGTCAGCCGACGTGGCGGAAGAATCGGTGCGTGACAATGCCCGCGAAGTGGATCCAGACAACATGGATGAGATGACCGGTAATCAGTCAGGCATTACATTGATGCCCATTCAACTGGATTCCGGCTTATCCGGTTTCACAACGACGGTACAGTCGTCGAAGCTGATTGCTGCGCAATACCGACTCGAGCCGAATGCATGGATACAGCAAATGCGACGTCTGGAAGCACAGGACATGTTGGCTGCCGCCGCATTCGAGTACGATAAATTCCGTGAAAAATTTCCGAACTATGTGACCGATTTCCGACCACAGGTTAGGGATAGGAATTAGCGGCAAGATCACCAACGGTCATGAATCTGGTGATGCGTCGAGCTGACCGGATGTTGCGTGAAAATCCTGATCGCTATGCATTGGTGGAAGGCCATACAGACACATCTGGTGATCCGTCTTTCAATCAGAATCTATCGCTTGAGCGATCCAAGTCGATCGAGAGTGGACTCATCGCGGCAGGGATCAGCCAGTACAGAATCAAGACCCGTGGACTGGGTGATACACAACCCGTTGCTGACAACTCAACGTTATCAGGTCGACAGGCGAACAGACGTGTTGAAATCATATTCAGCGAAATCGGTACGAAACTCTAAAAAATAGAGCAATTTCAGCGTTATCGCTCAAGCGTGCTCTAATCTTTGTCAAAGGTAGCTGGGTTCAGACGATCCTCCTGCTATTCATTTATGGTCAGCTGAGATTTCATCGGCTCAATGCCTCGGCGACCAAAGAGCTTAATTCGCTGCTTGATACGATCAGTGAGCGCGTTGCCCTGTATCTGGAGCGCCAAGAACGCCCGGCCAGAGCAGAGGTTGCGCGGTCTGTGCGGCGCGGCCTACGCGGCTCGGCCTACGCGGCTCGGATCAATCAAAAAAACTCCGTGTAGCGGGGGTCGCTTCCGGTACTCATATGCAGCTCTACAAGCTTCTGGACTCGAAATATTATACAATACCAGAGTAGAAATATGCCATTCAACCAGAGGTGGTAATCTGTCCGCGCGGTGCTGTAACGCCCGTGCAATTCTGGGAGACTCATGCCAGTACTCAATGTTAAGGCACACATCGATATTAACGCCACGCGTGAGCAGGTCCAGCACGTGCTGACTGACTTTCAATCGTGGCCTGCCTGGTCGCCATGGTTGTATATCGAACCCGAGGCTAAGCTCACCTACCGTGGAGGCGCAGGCGAAATTGGCCACGGCTATGACTGGCTGGGTGATAAAACCGGATCAGGTGGCATGAGCCTGACGAAGATCAGTGCTCAGCGTGTGGAATGTGATCTTCAATTTCTGAAACCGTTCAAGTCGCAGGCTGATATCGCCTTTGATCTTGAGGAACTTGCACCTGATATCACTCGAGTTACCTGGCTGATGGATAGTAGCCTGCCGTTCTTCATGTTCTGGATGAAGGAAAGCATGAGCGGGATGATCAAGGCAGACTACGCTCGTGGACTGGCGCTATTGAAGGACTATATCGAGAAGGAGAAGATACCGTCCAGTGCCTCAGATGCGGTGAAAGTCAGTGTGCCAGAGGTGTCGTATGTGGGGATACAGGCAACCTGTTCCATGAGCGATATCGCAAGCGTCATGGGAACCTCTTTTGACACGTTGTCAACGGCTTCCACCAATGGCCAGTTCTCAGTGAGCGGCAGGCCCTTTTGTTTATATAACGATATCGACTTCAAACGTCAGCGCTTCACGTTTACCGCAGCTATGCCCTGTGATGAGGGGGCCAACGTTGACGCTCCTCTGGTAGCAGCACACAGGCCAGCCTGTACAGCTCTGAAGGTGATGCATACCGGTGCTTTCCGCCACTTGCCCAACGCGTGGGCAAAGTTGCTGGCTGATGCAAAGGCTCAGAAACACAAGCCAGTGAAAAGCCAGCATCCATTTGAGCTATACCTCAATGATGCTACGGATATCGATGAAGCAGAGCTGCTTACCGAGCTCTATCTGCCGTTGAAGTCATAGCGTGCGTATAACAAACTGAACTAGTCGGTATTAGCGAGACAGTTGCCTGAAACAGGTAGCTGATCATTTAACAGGAAGTCCACCACCCGATCATCGACGCACGCGCTACGCTCTGAAAATACAGCGGTATGGCCGCGATGTGAAGAGGCCAGAAAGTATCCTCCAATAGACTCTGCCATCTCGTCAGACCAGATCAGCGGGGTCTGTGCATCGGTAGTGCCGCCAATGACGAGTGAGGCAGGGGCTGTGCGTGTGGTGATCAGCGGTAAAGGCTCTATGGCTTCCGGCCAGCCCACACACGATGCAGCCAGCGGCAGGTAGGCTTCGGCAAGCAGATCAGAACGCGTATTGAACGTATTAAGCAAGGTTTCCAGATCGTCTGCCGTAGGGCGATTGTCATCGTCGGCACACAGCACTGCAATCTGTGCGGTGATGCCTTCGTCATTGTCGGCCCCGTCACCCCCTAGAGAGTCGAGAAAGGTCACGAAGTCTTCCAACACCGACACATTTTCGTTGAGTAGATAAGACACCAGGGGAGCAACAAGGAAGTCGCCAAACTCGGGATCGGTCGCACCTTCCAGAACCAGTGTGCCCAGTAGTTCAAATTCGTCTGTGTTCTCGGCAGCGAGTAGCTCCGATACCTTATTGCCCAGTCGCAGCAACAAGTCGTCCAGAGAGCACTCAGGCGTTACTCGTGTGCACTGACTCAGCATGTCTTCCAGATTGCTTTGCAGAACCGGCAGCGCACCTTCAACCAGAAGCGACAAGGACGAGTCCGGGGAGATGCTGGCATCGAGTACCATTGCACCACTGCTCTCAGGGTAGGTCTGCAGATACAGGCTGGCGAGACGAGTGCCATAGGAGTAGCCAATAAAATCCAGTGTGTCCTCGCCCAGTGCCTGACGAATGGAGTCCATGTCTCGTACTACGTTTAGCGATCCGAGCTGTTGTAGATAGTCTCCGTATTTGGCGTGGCAATCTGTTGCGGCTCGAGTTGCCATATTAATCAGCCCATCAATCTCAGCCCGATCGGTGACATACAGATCAAGATCGTCAATGCCGAATTCGCTACAGTCTACTGGCGTACTTGCGCCAATACCGCGTGGATCAAAGCCGATCAGATCGTAGGCATCCAGTACGCTGTCAGGGATCGTGTTTCTATCAACCAGATCTTCCAGCAACTGGATGCCTGATCCGCCCGGGCCACCGGGGTTGAACAGCAGTGAACCGCGTGCAGGCTGGCTGGTTGCCAGTCGTCGATTCAATCCCAGAGTGATGTCAGCGGCAGATTCTTCGTTGTAGGCTGCAGGCACTTTAAGTTCGGCACACTGTAAAGTGGATTCTGTTGAACAGCTACGCCAGATCAAGACCTCCGGATCCGAGTCTAGCGGGACTGGATCAACTGGATCATCTGACGAGCAAGCGGTGAGAAAAGCTTGGGAACACGCCAGTGTGCAGGTCATAACGAGGTGTTTTTTATGTGAGAACATGTACAGCTCCTTTGACGGGCTTCGTGCCCAGAGACAGTGACAGTAACCATCTCAGCAGATTTTTTGGGTAACCGAATGTTGCGGTTACGCGTTGTTACAGAAGCCATGGTGGAATACGGTTAGGGTGTAATCGATAATGGGTAGTCCCGAGTAATGTGATGTCTTTGATCCGATGTGGTAACAAATTACCGGGATTGGTATCCCTACTGTGGATATTGCTGACGTCAACGGCTTTTGGCGCAGGGATAGTCGATGAGGTGCGCACGGGTGAGCGCCTACCTGCCAGTGAGAACGGCGGGTTTTTCGAGCTGGGTGTGAATCTGACCGTCGGCAGGGGAATTTCGGAAAAGCTGGATCCTGACAAAAGCAATGCCGCAGCTTTCGGTTTAGGTGTGGCACTGGGTGCCGGCTATCGCTACAACAGGCTGTTTTTTGAGGCCAGCGAAAGTGGTGTAGACGGCCTGAATCTCGGCTTTTCGCTGTATGAATCGCGACAATGGAGTGTTGATCTGCTGCTTGCCAACACCGCTGGCAGCTTGCAACTCGATTCCGGGAATTCAGATCCATCAGACACCGAGGTTGAGAAAAACAGGGCGCTGTTGGAAAGAGACGACCTGTACATAGCAGCTGGCACTCGCATAACCGGCTACTTTGGTGAGAGCATTGTGCAGCTGAGGTTGGTGTCTGACTGGTATGACGGCAATGGCATTCTGGGTAGTTTACGGGCGGGCCGTCAATGGCAGCGCGGTAACTGGAATCTGCAGGCTATTGGTGGTGTGCGATTCCACTCGGCCACCTTTAACGATTACCTGCACGGTGTGGATGCCGACGAACAAACGAATCGATTTCAGGCCTACAAGGCGGGATCGGCTGTCATACCTGAAGTTGAACTGGGTGCCAGTATTCCGGTGAATGAGGATTGGGTATTCAGAGGGCGACTACAGTTTAGGCAGATACCCGACTCCATCGAGGACAGTCCGTTAGTTGCCCACGGTGAGGCCGGAACTCTGACCTTAGGGTTGCACTATGTTTTCTAGGCTGTGAACACAGTGTTAATCCATGGCAAACGCCTGACCTTAGTGGTGGCTGCACTGGCTATTGCTGCATTTTGCACACGTCTTCTCGCCGCACCCACGCTAGAAGCTGAACGTGCAGACATGGCTCAGGAGCAAACTGTTCTGCTCACGGCCATGCCGACCTCTTGTGTCGCGCTACACCGTGGTCAGCAGTGTTATCAGCGTATCCAACTGTCCTGGCTCAATGCGCAAGGTGAGCGCTATTGTCTGTTCGTGGAAGACTCCGACACGTTGCTGTATTGCTCTTCCGGTGCGGAGACGTTTTATCTGCATGACTACTCGTCAAAAACATCGGAATCCTATTCACTGCGACTGGGAGAACAGGGAGAAATCGTGTCGAGCGTTACGGTCAGTACAGCCTGGGTTTATCGAACGGGACGTCGCAGTTCCAGTGGCTGGAGATTGTTCTAGCACAATCACCTGGAGCCTGGTTGAGGACGTGTGGGCAGCTACGCTGCACAACATGCTGTTACAGAGTCGTACGAGGTCGTGTCGCTATAGTGTTTGAAATGACTAAAGGTCTTTAATGGAATTCGTATTATGTTCAACATTTTTTGCCTTAAACGCGTAGCAGCCTGTGCAGTACCTCTATGTTTGTTACTCAGCGTTCAATCTGTACACGGCGCAGATATCGCCTATGAAATCAGACAAGGAAGCGAAAAATCCGTCTCTTTCGAGCTTGGTTTTGCAGCAGCCCTTATTTATATCCCCATAGTGGGATGGGTTACTGAAGATGCGGAGGACCCCACAGGTGCCGTTCTGGAATTGGGTCTGTTGTTCAACGGTCGCGCTGAATGGAAAGGCCTGTTTGTGGAAACCAATTCCGATAGCTTCAGTATTCTGGCGGCGGGGTACACGCCCTGGAGAAACGAGACAACCCGTGTAGATCTGGTCTTTACTGACGGGCTTGGCAGGTACGAGCCCCGAATTGGCGAGTTTGAATCTGTCAACAATCGAAGCTCAGATTTAATGGCTGGCATCAGAGTCACGCATACCGCGGGCAACACACTGGCGCAGCTTGAAGGCTACAGTGATGTTTCGGGAAAGCACGATGGCCATATGGTGGCGGTACAAGTGGGTAAATTTCGACAAGTCAGGAACTGGAATCTTCATGGTCTTGTTGGTGCACGGTATTTCACGGGCAATATGCTAGATTATTATTTTGGCATATCCGAAGAAGAGTCTACAGCCAGCATTCCGCTGTACGAAGCATCCGGTGGCACTCTGGCAACGCTGGAATTGGGTGCAACACTACCCGTTGGTGATGGATGGATTTTCAAGGCAACCACTGAAGGTCTATATCTGCCCGATTCCGTAACGGAGAGTCCACTGGCTGATGGCAATCTGGGTGTGATCGTGTCAACCTCGTTAAGCTATGTATTCTAGGCAACGCCACTGTCGGAGTTTTGCGATTATCACTGCTGCTGTTTTCAGTGGGTTTGCTGTACCTGCACTATCAGCAGACACTGCTCAACTGCTCGCAGTACCCGATAAATGCATATCACTGGTCAGAGGGCAAACGTGTTATCTGCGTGTGCAGCTGCGCTGGAAGTCTCTCGATGATGCTCATGTGCAAAAGGTTATCTGTATCTGGCGTGAAGGTGACTCAACGGCACTGATGTGCTGGGAGGGCGTGTCTAATGGTAATTTCCGCTATGATCTGGAGGCGGCCGAGACAACGAACTTCTATCTCGTGGCGGGTAGGGAACAGCAACCTGTTGTAGGCCGCGCAACGGTCAAGGTCAGCTGGGTATATAACAATCGCGCATCACGAAGCAGTCGTTGGAGATTATTCTAGTGCAGCACGTACTGGTTGTTGAAGACGACGCCTCTCTGGCTCAGTGGATTGCCGATTACCTGAGTGAGAATAACTATCAGGTGAGTGTTGCTGACCGGGGCGACACGGCCATTGAGCTGATCAGAGATGATATGCCCGACCTAGTTATTCTCGATATCAATCTGCCCGGTGCTAACGGTTTTGAGGTGTGCAAGGCAATTCGCAAGTTCTACGCTAATCCTGTGCTCATGTTGACAGCACGGGGAGATGAGCACGACGAGGTCAGTGGTCTGAGTGCGGGTGCCAATGACTATCTGATCAAGCCGATTCGCCCAAAGGCGTTACTGGCCAGGCTTCAGACTCTGTTGCGTAGTGACGTAGAGAGTCTGATTTGTCTGACGTTTGGCAAGCTGTTTATTGATGCCGATAATCGCAGTGCACGGCTGGAAGAACACGTGCTGCAGCTGTCATCCAACGAATTCGATTTGCTCTGGCTGCTTGCAAGCCATGCAGGGACTGTGATGTCACGAGAGGATATTGTCAGTCAAATGCGTGGTATTGAATACGATGGTTTTGATCGTTCAATCGATGTCATGATTTCCCGTATCAGAAAGAAAGTCGATGACAATCCGATGCAGCCGTTTTTGATCAAGACAGTACGTGGCAAGGGCTACCTGTTCGCGCATGATGCCTGGTAGCAAGCTCTCCTGATGCGCATTCTGATTGGATCATTGTTGCTGGTTGTACTTATTGCCATTGTCGGAGTGGGCTGGACTCTCGATCAGTTGTTTGATCGATACGTTAACGACAACATCAGTGATGAGGTGCAGATTTATCAGGAAATGGGCGCGCAGCTTGCGGCGGTTCTGGATGCAACAGAAGACCCCGGTGATGCTCTGATTAAAATTGCCGATTCGGAATTCGTAGGAGTTTCATTACAGACTGCCAGAGATTTCCAGCTCCCACCAGCCATACAACAGACGTTTGAAGCGGGTGAGGCTTTGGTACTGGAGTCTGATGATGGCGTGACGCTGCACTACTATCTGCCAGAACACGCAGATGTCCTGACAATCATACCCACATACTACAACGCCAGCTCACTGGCAGCATTGAAGCTTATATTCACCACCGTATTCTATACGGTGGTGCTAGCTCTGTTGCTAATCTGGCTATACCCGCTGATCAGACGATTAAACAAATTGCGTGCAGCTGCCAAGGACTTTGGGGCAGGGCTGCTGGATCGTCGAGTCAACACAGAAGGTGTGTCGTACATAGCGGATATCGAAGTCGAATTCAATAAAATGGCCGAGCGTATTCAGACGCTCATCAGTGATAACAAATTGCTGAGTTCTGCTGTGAGTCATGATCTTCGAACGCCGCTCGCCCGCTTGCGTTTTGGTATTGATACGCTGGAGGACACACGCGATCCACAGGCACGAGAGAAATATACCCAACGTCTCAGTGCCGACATCTCTGAAATGGAGGAGCTGGTGAGCTCCTTGCTGGACTTTGCACGGCTTGACCATGAGATGCCAGAGAAGTCATCAGCCGTTCTGCCCATAGAAAAGCTCATTGCTGACTGTATTGAGCGCCATGATCAGGGCAACATTCCTATAACAGTCAGTATGACTGGTGAGCATCGGATAAAGGGCAATGCAAATCATTTCACGATGCTAGTCGGGAACTTACTGCAGAACGCACTCAAGTTTGCCAAGCTGTCTGTGCGTGTTGAATTAAAACGCGCGAACGACAGCACGCTGCTGGTTGTGAGTGATGATGGCCCCGGTATCCCAGAATCGCAACGCCGCACCATTCTCATGCCGTTTACCCGTGGTGCCAATACCAACACTGAGAAAGGCCACGGCCTCGGGCTTGCGATAGTCAACCGTATTGCCCAACGGCACGGTGGATCGGTAGAAATCGATACGTGCCCTGAGTTGCTGGGTGCAAGAATTTTTATCATCTTTCCCGCAAAGGTATGAAGTCTCACGCGATGCACCATAGACGATCCTTAGCCAGTGTGACGAAAGTAGGAGAGGCATGAAGCTTGTTGTCTGTCGAATCTTGTGGTTGACTGAATCTTAAAGGATGACGAATCTTGAGCAGTAGCGAGTATTCAGAAGTTGTGACGGCATGAATAGAGGCCACTACACACTGTTACAAGAATTCAGACACGTAGTGTCTACTATCAGTTTTACATTTTACTGATAGAGAAAATCATCATGTTCTGGAAAGCCATTCCCACTCTTGTAATCTGTTCAGTTGCATTAACTGCTTGCAGTGATTCAGATGATCCTCTCCCGTTGCTGTCCATAGAGGGTAACTGGATCGCACCAGCTTACGGGATTGCGCTCACCGTAGAGCCTACAGATTTTCGTTACTACCAGTACACGACACAAACCTGCCAGACATGGGAAAAACCGTTCGATGAGACTTACGAGCAGTTTACAGACGACGTAGCACTTGCAACAGATGAGAACATTCTGCTGAACTCATTTTTTGGTGCCAAAGTACCGGCTATCGAGTTCGAGCGAACAACGATTTTGCCAGAGAGTTGTACCTCATCACTGGTAGCCAATTTCGATGAAGATGGCTATGTGGAACACCCACTGAGAGACTTTGATGTCTTCTGGCAGAATTTTAACGATCACTATGCCTTCTTTGATCTCAAGCAGGTTGACTGGACTGGGCAACGTGATAACTTCCGGCCCCGGGTAACGGACAATACCAGCGATGATGAGTTGCTTGTTATTCTGGCGCAGATGATCGAACCACTGGCAGACGGACACGTTGAAGTTGCATCTGCCGATGGTGAAGAGGATTTTGACTTTGGTGGCAAGCCGACGTTCTTCGATACTGTTGAAGCGGAATTTGAGCAACTGCCCGCCGACAACCAGCTCGATATCGATGAATACTTTGATGAGCAGTTCGAGATTGTGATAGAGGTTATTGGCAATTCCTTCGAAGACGGTGCTGCCGTCACTGAGCATGACTCTGAGCAGGCTTTCTGGTCAATTCTGCCAAACAACATCGGCTATCTGAATCTGATTGCCATGGCCGGTTTCGCGGATTCAGAACTGACTACTGATCAGCTTGTTGTTGTCGATCTCATGTTCGATGACATACTCAGCAATTTGGCCGATGTGGATTCCATGGTCATTGATCTTCGTTTTAATGGCGGTGGCGACGATGGGGTGAGTGCACGCATTGCCGGTCGATTCACCGATGCACGTGCGTTAGGCTGGCGCAAGCAGGCTAGGTTAGGTGATTCTAGATTGCCGCTAAGCGACATATTTATAGAGCCAACCACACGATCTAGTTTCCTCAAGCCTGTTGTTCTGTTGACCAGCACCGCAACAGCCAGTGCGGCTGAAGTGTTTATGCTCGCCATGCAGCAGGTGGCTGATGCACAGTTGGTGGGTGAGGCTACTCAGGGGATTTTCTCCGACACTCTGCCCAAGTCATTGCCCAACGGTATCGACTTCTCAATGTCTACCGAGTACTACTTCAACGCCGATGGCGAATTTCTGGAAGATCTGGGCGTACCCGTGGATGTGGAGGCTGCCTTTTTCACGCTCGAAGATCGGCAGGCCAGGCAGGACACGGCGCTCATGGCAGCACAGGATCTGCTGAGAAACTAGCCAGATTTCACCGGTGCTTGCAAGGACGCAAGCGTTAGCCTACATATTGAAATAGGGGTATCAGGTAGTCAGGCGTTCCACAAACCAGAAGCTACCCACCATACCGATCATGATGGACGCCGGCACCTGTATGCGCAGGAAATACCAGGCGCGGGTACTGAACCAGAGCCCGACGGTAATCATGCACAACGCAATAACCGCAAGCTGCCCCAGCTCAATGCCAATGTTGAAAGCCAGCAAAGCGTTGAAAAAAGTGACACCTGAAAATCCGATCTCACCGATTGAGCCGGCAAAACCAAGGCCATGCAGCAGGCCGAACAGAAAGATGACCAACAGCCTGCCGGACTTCAATTGTTTGATACGGATGTTTTCCACCGCAATGAACACAATGGACAACGCGATAAGCGGCTCTATTAGTGATGGCGCGAGGTTGACACGCCCGGTGAGTGCCAGCGCCAGTGTTAACGAATGGGCCAGCGTAAACACCGATACTTGCGTGAGTAGTGGTCGCCAGGCAGCACTGAATAGAAATAATCCCACGATAAAAAGAATATGGTCCCAACCATCGGGAATGATGTGTCTGAAGCCGACTATCAGGTAATCTTTGGCCACAGTCCATTGCGAGAGCGCAGAGCCATTTCTGAATGAGAAGGGGTCACTGGTTTCGTCCGTTTGCAAATAGGCGCTGATCAGTTCAGTACCGTCACGTGCATCCGCCCGCACGATCAAGGGCCCGATTGGCAAGCTCCAGTGAGTGCGAATCATCTCACCACGTAGCAGTGGATCGGCGACGTAACGCAACACGGTTTGTCTGTTACTGCCGTCGGTTGGAGGTTCTGGTATTTGCGCAGTTAGCAAAGAGAGCCTGACAGGTGCATCGTTATCATCAAGCAAGCTCAGCCCGGCCATGACTTCGGCCTTGACCGGTTCGAATTCCACAGCAAGCTCATCTGCGCCCAAAGCGCCGAGTCGTGAAAATTCTGCTGAATGAGAATCCCCTTCCTCTTCTGGCCCGAACGATACCAATGCCGCTTCAAGAGACAGAGTGACCGTGACAGCCAGGGTTTTATTCTCGCTTTCGAGAATTTCAACTTTGGTGGTCAGGTTTTCGTGTGCCTGCACCGGGCTTGTAATAAGCAACCAGACAATGGCTAAAGCGAGTGTTCTAAAACCGGGCATCATTTTTTGAAATGAAAGCTGCGAGCCTTGCGAGGTGCGGGTCATGAGACATCTGATTAGTTACCTGACAGTGAGACACTACGCGACGTCAGTGGAGATGGATGCACAAAGCAATATAAGGAGGCTATGGAGACTGTGATCAAAAGGGCCGAAGACGGGTTGGCGTTAGGCCGAACCCGCCTTCAGTTTACCGTGCAGCGATGTAACAATACATTGCCGCACAGTCTGTCAAGCGAAAAACGCCTTCTTAATTACCTAGCAACGTCTGAACGGTGTCTGTATCGCTCACTGGAAACGGCGTGCCGTCCTCGGAGCCAAACCGTGTCAGTAGATCAGCTTCTACCTGATCCAGGCCATCGTTCGCCGGTTCACCGTCTTCACCCTGTGCGAGCAGCTGATCCAGTGTACCGGTTCCCAGTACAGGCATGTCCGGGCCTTCGTCGGGACCTTCCATCCCATCGTTATCGTCGTTCGAATCACAGGCTGCCAGAGATGCACTGATGAACACGGCGGCTAGCAGAGGTTTCACAATGCGTGCAATACCCTTGTATGCGCTACTCATTACAGATCACTACCAGACAGAGGTGCTTTCAGGTAAGGAAAAGCAGAGTCAAACTGAGCAGCGTTCTGTGGGGCACCATCTTTGAGTGCCACAGCACCGACAGGGGCCATGGCTTCGTTCTCTTCAGGCGTTTCACCACCACACAGACCAAGGTTGTCTGTTTCGTCGGTAGCACCGTCAGCATTAAGATCCACAGCGATGTTATGGCAAAGAGCCCCCATCACAACGCGAAGCGCCAGATCGGTAACATCATCACCCGGACGACGTCCGTTAGGAAAACCGGCCAGATCGCCAGCTACAACGCCGAGGTTGGATTGCTCACCGGCAGGTGTGGCTGCAATACCTGTGTTGAGGCGAAGCATTTCAGATGCAGTAACAGTGCTCAGCTGATTAACGCCCGGAAAACCTGTCAGGAACGCTGTAATCAGATCATTTCGTGGGAAGTTTGTTGGAGCAATGCTTCCCTCTGGATTGAGCCCACCGTCACCATTGAACAGAATGTTGATGATGGCTGGCAGAGTCGGGTTAGTGACATAGGCGGCAAACTGACCATCCATCGCCGGGCTACTGGCGTTGAACTTGTTCTTGTCAGTCAGTCCGATAACCACTTCATTGACCAGTGGTGCGCCCAGGCGAGATACCTGAGTCCAGGCACCGCCACTAACTTCCGGACGCTCGTAGCTTGCAGTGGGGTTCAGGATACGAATCTGCTTGCTGCTTGCTGTTGTCCAGGCTCCGATGGAACCGTTGCCATCGCCAACCAGGCAGTCCTTGTGGATCTCGATAGCCAGTGTAGTGATGTTCTTGTCAGCCAGCAGGTTGTTGCTGTCATCGTCTTCAATCGTGATGGGGTTGAAGTTCACCAGGTCAAAGATGCGTCCCAGATTGACTGAGAAAGACTCTTTACGTTGTCCTGCAAATACGCGGGCACTCTGCGCATCAGCCGGGCATCCACTCAGAGTCACGTTGTGGTAAGGACCCTGTGAGTTATGCAGTGCGTTGACATAGTTTGAGTAACCGTCGGCACCGCCGAACGTCTTGTCACCGTAGAAATCCAGTGGCTTTGCAAACGTTGTAGCGCCATCAGTGGAATCGGTAGCCATCGTGCGTGTGCCGCTGCGGCGAGCGCCAGCAACCATGGACAACGAATACGACTCGCTAGTGTTAGCTGCAGCCTGGCTTTCGCCACTGATACCACCGGCAAGCTTCAAAGGAATCTTGACCATGGTGCCGCCGATGTCCAGTGCAACACCGTCATCGCCGGCCAGTGAATTATCAAAGCGCCACTGGAATGTCACATCTTCAACAGCGTCGCCGTCGTTATCGATATGAATTTCATACAGAGCGTTCTGGTCCATGGTGAAGTAGTTCGGGCCGCCATAGGCATCTTGCAGGGGTACATAGTTGGCAATCAGGGTTACATAGCCGTCGCGACCAGACTCATAGCTGTTGAAAGCGTAGAAATCAGTCGCATCGACCTTAGGCTGTTGCGTGACATAAGGTGCTTCACGGTGGCTGGAAGCGGTGGCTGGGGTTGCCGCCAGCAGGCACAGCGCTGGCGCCAGAGCTGCTGTTATGACAGGGATAAACCTTCGTTCTAACATTAAGAAATTCTCCGTTCGATTGACGTGACTACATGCACGACGAATTGCCGTACGTGGCCGGATGTACGCCGCCGAGGCAGATACAGATGCAAGGGGGGGGGAATAGGTTACGACTTCTTAGAAACGCGGAAAAGTCCGGGTGAGGACCAATGCGGCCCTGAAGCATTTCAGGTGATCGAACGGCTCATGCAATTAGCCTGCCCCAAGGTCAGGAATCAGAGTTGCAGGACTTGGTAGTGCGCATCTGGCGCAGAGGCGTGGCACGCAAGCTGCTTCGGTGCCCTTGTGCCTAGAGGCTGCTTACCCTGAGATTAAACATGCTTGCAAACATAGACTACTGGCGAAATATCTATTCGGATTCGAAAGTACCCACCTTTCCGTCACAATTTTCTGTGTTCGTACAGTCATGGCTCGGTACCAACGATGCCAGGATTATCGAGTTCGGCTGTGGTAACGGCCGGGATTCGCGATTCTTTCACCAGATGGGACATTCAATTACTGTCTCTGATCAGGTAATCTGCGACGAGCTGCAGAAGTTTGCAATGGCGCGACACAATTTTGCAGCGGTGGAAACATCGATTGTCGATGCCGTGGAATCCTTGCGCTACGTGGTGGATTTCAGTGAGCCGGTTGTGTTGTATTCACGCTTTTTCCAGCATGCAATCACCGAGGCGGATCAGCTCATCATGTTGAGCTCGCTAGCCAAAGTGTTGCACAAGGACAGCACGCTGTTTTTCGAGTTTCGGCTAGATGGCGACGAAGACGGTGTCAAGGAATTCGGCACCTCTCACTTTCGCAGATTTCAAAGCGCGGATGAATTCAAGGCCACACTGGCAAAAGCCGGTTTTGAATGCACGTACTCGTGCGAAGGTACGGGTTACGCCCGATACAAAAGTGAAGATCCGCACGTGGGCCGTTTTGTAGCGTCGCCAAGTTCCAGCGCGCATCTGAGGCTGGTTGACAGCACCACGACCGAACCCGCTGTGGCACCGGTTGCCACGCTACGTGTCGATGACAAGAAATGGCTGCATGGCGTTTGCTCAAAGCCCACTGAAGGTCTGGCGGAAATCAGAGTCAACGATACACACCTGACCTACGTACCACTGATGCCTACCGCAGACGGACAGGGCAGTAAATTCATATTCAGACCTGCTCACTGTCTGATCACTGCCATGCCTGAAGACTACACAGTGAACGTGATCCTGCCGTGTAAAACACAGATTGACGTTGAGCAGCCTTCTGCTTTCGGCTCTGGTAATAGCTCACTGGTCTCTCAGTTGGAACAGGGCTATAGGGTGAGTGCAAAGGCTGGTTATCTGTTTAAACCGCCGGCGGATGACGCGAACTGGCGTAAGCAAATCATCCAGTCCTATGAGCTGGCTCGGCAGGCCATTGCCGGTATAGACGATGTATCAGATCTGTTTGTGGCTTACGGCGCTTTACTGGGCCAGGTGCGAACGGGTGACTTCATTGCACATGATGATGATTTCGACGCTGGTATCCTCGTGGATGCCGATAGCCCGGCAGAAGCGGCAGAACATTATTATCGTATCGTGGGTGAGCTACGTGATCGTGGCTATACCATTGCCACATCCGACAGCCATCTCGGCAATTTTCATCTCTACCTGCCGGATATGCCCTCGGTTGATATCTTCCTGTTCTTCTACCGTGAATCCACGAGCGAGCTGTGTTCCTATAATCTGGCACACGTCTGTGACAAAGACCTGATACTACCATTGCAGTCAGCCTTGTTATCCGGTGAGACAGTGTTGGTACCCAACCAGTCTGCTGAGTTGCTGGCGGCAACTTACGGCGATAACTGGCGTACCCCTGACCCGTACTTTCAATGGAACATGACACCACGTCATGATCTGCTCAAGCACACCTATCAGGCAGCCTCTCGTGCGGTCGAGAATGGCGAGGCCGCACCGACGTTCAATGATCCGTGGCTGCCACAGATTCCAGAGGAGCTCATCGATGACAGCGCTGAATCATTGTCTGCCATGGATGTGGATACTACGGCTATGGATGCCAATACAACGGCCATTGACGCGGCCGAGAATGTCGGCTTGAATAGCCATGAGTCTAATGGTGATCTTACGGCTGACGTCTTGCCCCGTGTCAGTGTTGCTAAAGAGCCAGAGCCGTCGGCAGACGTTCACGGGTAGCTTTGTCAGGGGAGGGCAGTTATTACTGTTGTGTACTCGTTACACGCAGAATCTGCCCTTCGCTTGAATACGTCAGCAAATAGAGGCTGCCATCCGCAGCGACTCGTACATCGCGAATGCGATGCCCCAGATCCTTGAACAGACTCTGCTGCACCACACTGCCGCCTTCATTGACGTGAACCCTTCTTACCTCACGCGCCTTCAAAGCGGCAACCAGCAGATCACCTTCAAGTTGCGGGAAGGCTCTGCCGGTTACCAGTGCCATGCCGGCAGGTGCGATAGAGGGCGTCCAGTGCAGCACGGGTTGGCGCGTACCTCGATAGTCAGTAAACGGTGAGATAGCGGCACCGGAATAGTCACGCCCATGTGTGGCGATAGGCCATCCATAATTGATACCTCGCATGATGATGTTCAATTCATCACCACCAGCGGGTCCATGTTCATGAGCGAACACAATGTCGCGGGTTTCATCGTAGACAATACCTTGCGGATTCCTGTGGCCGTAACTCCAGATGGCATCCTGCGAATCCTTTGCATCGGTAAACGGATTGTCGGCAGGTAGGCTGCCATCATCGTTCAAGCGCACGAACGTTCCCGTATGGCTATCGAGGCGTTGTGCCATTTCCCGATAATCGAATCCGTCGCCAATGCCCAGTAGCAACGTGTTGTCGCTGACAAAGGTAAAGCGGCCACCGTAGTGAACCGGAGTGTCCTTCATCGGTGATGCTGTGAACAACACTTCAAGATCAATCAGTGCATTGCCATCCAGCTTCGCGCGTGCTAGCCGAGTGGCATTGGCTTCATCATTACCGTGTGCATAGCTCAGGTAGAGCCAGCCATTCTGTGCATAGTCCGGATGCAGCACCACGTCGAACAATCCACCCTGACTCTTGGCAAACACATCAGGTACGCCCGAGACAGGATCAGACACCACACCGTCTTCAACCAGTCGTAGCTGACCGGTGCGTTCGGTGACCAGCAATCTTCCATCCGGCAGGAAGGCAAGAGACCAGGGATGATCAAGCCCGCTGGCAATAACGGCTATGCTGTAGTCTGATTCTTCAAGCTTGCGGAAGTCAGCTGACCATACGCTTGAGCTGGTGACCCACAGGGTCAGGCCGAGTAACAAAAAACGGGATATCTGCATGAAGTTTTCGGGCTCTGGAGTTTGGCGAGTATTGCTATCGTTCGGTGTGGCAACGCTTGTTACGTACACACTCGCAAGCGTAGCTCATACACAACAGGTGATTGGCCGATTGCGTGACTTAGGCGTAACAGTTGGTATGGGAGAATGGCTACGCGTGGCCGCCGGTGACTGGCTGGGCCTTTACCTGTATCTCGCTGTGATAGCCGTCGGACTAGCCATCGCGTTTAGCGTGATGTCTGTGGTTGGCCGGTTCATGCCTGGGCAGCACAGTGTGCTGTTTGCGTTTGGCGGCGCGCTTGCCATGTGGGTCATGCTGTTCAGCATGAAAGAGCTAGGCTCAATTACGCCTATCGCAGGTGCTAGAGGAACGGTAGGCTTGTTGTTGCAATGCGCAGCGGGCGTTGCCGGCGGTTTTTGCTTTGTCTGGATAAAAAATCGCACAATTCCCTCTGCGCGAAAGCTGACTGGTTGAATCGCTATCGTTCTGTTATTGCCGAATAGCTGCAACAGGGTCCAGCGTGGCGGGGCGATTAGCCTCACTCGTTCCATCAAGCTCTCCATCGTTATCGCCTAGATAGAGCTCGCTACCATCAAGTAACGCAATGTCGTACCGGACATCGAATGTGCCTGCATTGGAGAACTCTGCCATTCGCTCTGCAGTGGGAGGTTGCCCATCCAGTGTCACATTCTCTACGGTTATGTTTATAGCATCAGCGGTACCTCGCGCAGTCTCTACTGTCTCGCCGGGGTAGGCCACTGAAAATTCGTAAACGGTTTCTGCCGGAATGTCGGGGGTTGTACAGGCCGCGTCTGTGTAGCTCAGCGTGCTGGCGCTTCCTGTGTCGCCGGATATGGTTGTAGTTTCAACGAATGAACCTTGCGACGGTTCACCGCCTCCAGGGGCGCAGGCAGCCAGATAGGTACCGTCGAATTTGGTGAGCACGGTCGGATTTTCACCTGGGTTGCCAGACGGCATGCTGGTCTGATTGGTGTCCGGTGTGTCGTCATCTGAACTGCTGCAACCTGCGAGCAGGGCGACGACGACTGGGAGCAAGGCAAGCGTTTTCATGGTTGGAGACATAACTGCAGGTTCTCTCTGATTGAGGTTTGGAATGCCGGACTCAAGTAAGTTTGAGACTATGCGAAACAATATTAAGGAAATTA